>Ga0310811_10008886_pt1 | contig 12936 bp, 10 predicted proteins | sample YCmetagenome_FD_207642 | JGI IMG/M metagenome (GOLD analysis project Ga0310811, IMG submission 207642) | Soil microbial communities from experimental microcosm in Duke University, North Carolina, United States - YC | ecosystem: Engineered > Artificial ecosystem > Soil microcosm > Unclassified ...
ACCCGCCCTCGCTTCGCTCGGGCACCCTCTCCCCCCAGGGGAGAGGGGACTCGTCGCGCCGCCTCGCGTCATCATCGACTCCTGTGTGCCTCTACGCCTTTGCCGCCAAGCTCACCCCCGCCGGCGCCTTCGCATCATCCGGTACGAAGAAATCCACCTGCAACGGCTGCGAAGGATCGGCGCGGTATTGGTCGAAGTCGGTCACGCCCTCGCCGGCGAGGAACGTGTCGTCGATGAGGAAGTTGCCGGTGAAGCTCACAGGCTTCTGGAACACCCGGTAGGCGGCCTCCGCCAGAATCTCCGGCTTGCGCGACATGCGCATCATCGTGTCGCCGCCGAGGATGTTCTTGATCGCGGCCGTCGCGATCGTCGTGCGCGGCCACAAGGCATTCACCGCCACTTTGCCGCGCAGTTCGCCGGCCAGCCCCAGCACCACGAGGCTCATGCCGAACTTCGCCATCGAATAGGCGGTGTGGGGCGCAAACCATTTCTCCTTCATGTCGAGCGGCGGCGACAGCATGAGGATGTGTGGGCTTGCCGATTTCTCGAGATAGGGGATCGCATATTTCGACACCATGAAGGTGCCGCGCGCATTGATCTGATGCATCAGGTCGAAGCGCTTCATGTCGGTATGCCGGGCCGAGGTGAGTTGGATGGCGCTGGCATTGTTCACCACGATGTCGAGCGAGCCGAATGTCTCCGCGGTTTTTGCGAGCGCCGCCTTCACTGCCTCTTCGTCACGCACGTCGACCGCGAGCGGCAGCGCGCGGCCCCCCGCTTTCTCGATCTCGGCGGCAGCCGAATGGATGGTCCCTTCAAGTTTCGGATGCGGCTCCACCGTCTTGGCGGCAATGGCGACATTGGCGCCGTCGGCCGCGGCCCTCAGCCCGATGGCCAGACCGATGCCGCGCGACCCCCCGGTGATGAAAAGCGTCTTATCCTTCAGCGACATGCACGGCCCTCGATTTTTTCACGGTCCTGCCTACATCACGCTAGCAGCATTCGCCATGGATGTTCAGCCATCACCTTCAGGGCCCACCATGCAGTTGTCCGGCATTCATCATCTCACCGCGGTCTCCGCCGATGCGCCGGGCAATTTGAAGTTCTACACGAAGCTGCTGGGCCTCCGGCTCGTCAAGAAGACGGTCAACCAGGACGACGTCTCCGCGTATCATCTCTTCTATGCCGACGGGCTGGCTTCGCCCGGCAGCGACATCACCTTTTTCGACTTCCCGATGGCGCCGGAGCAACACGGCAACAATTCGATCACCTGCGTCGGCATGCGCGTGTCCGGCGAGGCGTCCTTGCAATGGTGGCACGACCGCCTGCGCAAGGCGGCGGTGACGGTCAGCGAGATCGCCGAGCGCGACGGCCGTCTCACGCTCGACGTGACCGATCCTGAGGGCCAGCGCCTGGCGCTCGTCGATGATGGCGGCACAGGCGAAGCACACCCGTGGGGGAAAAGCCCGGTGCCGGTCGAGCACCAGATCAGGGGCCTCGGTCCCATCGTCATCACGGTGCCGGATCTGGCGCCGACCGATCACGTCCTGACACACGTGGTGAAGATGCGACGCTCGCGCGACTACGCGCATCCTGTGTCGAACCGCGACCGCGTGCATGTCTATGCCATGAACGGGGAGGGGCCCGCGGCCGAATTGCACGTTGCGGTGCGGCCCGACCTGCCGGCCGCGTGTCCCGGCGCCGGTGGCGTGCATCACGTCGCGTTCCGCTCGCGCGACGAAGATTACGACTATTGGGCGGATCGCCTACGCGCCCTGCGCATTCCGAACAGCGGCAAGGTCGACCGGCATTGGTTTCGCTCGCTCTATTTCCGCGAGCCTAACGGCGTGTTGTTTGAAATCGCGACCGACGGTCCCGGTTTTGCGGTGGACGAGCCGCTCGACAAGCTCGGCGAGACCTTGGTGCTGCCGCCATTCCTCGAGCCGAAGCGCAAAGAGATCGAAGCTGGCCTGACGCCCTTGTAAGAGCTGTGCTCAGAGGATCGCCACGGGCAACTTGCTGTTGATCGCCGTCTTCAATATTCCGATCACATTGTTGATGAACTGCTGAACTTCGTTCAAGACGATTTCAGTCGTGTTGGCGATGCCCATTTCCAACAGGAGCTGTGCGTTCGTCGCGTTCAATTTGCCTTCGTCAGGTGTGATGTCTCCGTCGACGACACCTTGCGCGATGTCCAGCAGGTTTTGCGAATAGCCGTTGATGTAGAGCTTCGTCGCCTGCTCGATCTTCGACCAGGTATCGCCCGGAACCTGGGCCGCCTTAGCAAGGATGAGCTTGCCGATGTCTCCGGCCGTGGCCATCGTCGATGCTCCTGATTAACTGCTCTGCGGCTTGGTCACGTTGAATGTCTGAATTGCGCCGAGGATCGCCGTTTGCAGCGCGCCACCGTCCGCCTTCGCCCGGCCGGGGTTCAAGCCGCCGGGCTGGCCGTGGACATATTTGAGCTGGTCGACGTAATGACGCACCGCGTAGAGCTGAAACTCGCGGCAATCGAGACTGTCGACGTCGGCCGGCAATGGCGCGCTCGCTCCCGACTGCTCCCAGAAGACCTTTAGGCCTGCATCCGTCGCACAGGGGACGGAAGCGCGCGACAGACGCGCGCGCTGCGACAGCCGGTCGAGAAGATTGTAGCTCGCCGCGTAGTACGCGACGGCTTGTTGCGATGTCACGGTGCGTTCCGGCCCGCCGGCGGCTGCGGCCGCGACGAACTTGGCCGTATCCGAGGAGAACTGATTGAGGTCTTGGTCGTAGGTCGCGTCGTAAGGCGCGACGAGCGCGCACCCGGCCACCACCAGCGCAACAACAAAGGCCGCAAAGCCCGACCAGATACGCATACGCCCCATCCCCCTATGTGCAAGCATAGGTTGACGATCGTGACATTGCAAGTGAGTTCAGTGTGCGCGGCGCACGCGGTCACGCCCGTTCATTTCCAGGAATGCCCTCAGCCTGCCAAGGCCGCGTCGGCATCAACGACGCTCTGCGCACCTTCGGTCACGGTGCGCTCCAGGCCGGATGCTTGCACCGCGACATTCTCTGCGAAGAACCGCGCCAGGGCGACGCGCGCGGGCGCGTCATTGTTTTCGCGCAGCGCGACCAGCGCCTGCTCGGCGAGCATGCAGCCGCCGGCGGCATTGCCGAAGAGACGCAGATAAGGCGTCGCGCCAGCGAGCGCGCCCTGCGAGCCCTTCTGCGCGAGGAGCCACTGCGTTGCGCGCGCGAGACTATCGACGGCTTCGGCGAGCCGCGCACCCGTTTCGCCGAAAGCCGGCGCATTGCTGGCCTGCACGGCCTTTACCGTTGCGCGCAACTCGTCGAGATACAGTGCGACCGTCTTGCCGCCCTCGAGCGGCAGCTTGCGCGTCACCAGGTCGATCGCCTGGATGCCGTTGGTGCCCTCGTAGATCGCCGCGATGCGCGCGTCGCGATAATGCTGCGCGGCGCCGGTCTCCTCGATGAAGCCCATGCCGCCATGCACCTGCACGCCGAGCGAAGCCACCTCGATGCCGATGTCGGTGGAGAAGGCCTTCGCGACAGGCGTGAGCAGCGACGCGCGCTCGTTTGCCGCCTTGCGGGCTGCCTCGTCCTTGCCGCGCAGCGCGCGGTCGAGCGCGACGCCGGTCGCGTAGCAGATCGCGCGCGCCGCGCCGGTGAGCGCGCGCATCGTCAGCAGCATGCGCTTCACGTCCGGATAGGCGATGATCGTCTGCGGGCCTTGCTTGCGCTCGCGCGCATAATTCATTGCCTGCTGCAGCGCGCGTTCGGCGATAGCCACGCCTTGCAGGCCGACGGCGAGCCGCGCGCGGTTCATCATCGTGAACATGCAGAGCATGCCCTTGTTTTCCTCGCCGATGAGGAAGGCGGTGGCGCCGCCATTGTCGCCGTAGACCATCGTGCAGGTGGGCGAGGCGTGAATGCCCATCTTGTGCTCGACCGAATGCGCGCGCACGTCGTTGCGCGTGCCGTCCGGCATCAGCTTCGGCACCAGGAACAGCGAGATGCCTTTGGTTCCCGGCGGCGCATCGGGCAGCCGCGCCAGCACGAAATGGATGATGTTGCCGGTGAGGTCGTGCTCGCCATAGGTGATGAAGATCTTCGAGCCGGTGATGCGGTAGCTGCCGTCCGCGGCGCGCACGGCGCGCGTGCGCAACGCGCCGACGTCGGAGCCCGCCTGCGGCTCGGTGAGTTGCATCGTGCCCATCCATTCGCCGGACACGAGCTTGCCGAGATAACGCTGCTTGAGCTCATCGGACCCGTAGGCATGCAGCGCGTCGATCGCCGCCATGGTCAGCACCGGACCGATGCCGAAGGCCATGGAGGCCGCATTCCACATTTCGATGCAGGCGGCATTCACCGCGTGCGGCAGGTCCTGGCCGCCGAAGTCGGCCGGGGCGACGAGGCCGTTCCAGCCGGCGGCGGCCCAGGCGGTATAGGCCTCCTTCCAGCCGGGCGGCGTGGTCACCGCGCCGTCCTTGAATGGGGTGCCGAAGCTGTCGCCGACGCGGTTGAGCGGGGCGATGACGTCGGAGGCGAAGCGGCCGGCCTCTTCCAGGATCGAATCGACCGTCGCCTCGTCGAGATCGCCGTAAAGCCCCTCGGCCAGGGCGGGATTGAGCCCCGCGGCGTGCTTGAGGGCGAAGGCGATGTCGGCGATGGGGGCGCGGTAGGTCATCGCCTTAATCTATCGGGGGCCGGGACCGGGTCAACGCGGCGGCCGCACCCATCTTGTCCGCACATGTCCATATGCGGCGGGCGGGCGTTGATCGGCGCTTGCCCCACCGCTATGGTCCGCCCGCCGCGCCGGCCTTTGAGGCCTCGCCGGCGGCCTCCCGCACTGTTGGGGCGTAGCCAAGTGGTAAGGCAGCGGATTTTGATTCCGCCATTCCCTGGTTCGAATCCAGGCGCCCCAGCCAGCCAGCCGCGGCCTGTTCCTTCTCTCCGCCCGGTGAGGGGCCCCGACGCCGATCAGTCCGCCAGGATCTCGAGCGTCAGCGGCTTGAGGCGGAAATTGTTGCAGGAATTGAACAGGATCGGACAGTTCGAGATGGCGACGATCTGCGGCATTAATGCGCGCAACGTCATGTAGTCGCCGGGCTTTCCTTTGGGCGGCCGGATCTCCCAGACGCCGTTGGCGTCATAAGCCACCGTCATGAAGACGTTGAAGCAGGCGTCGATGTTGAAGCTCCATCGGTCCATGCCATAGCCGGCGATGGCGGCTTCGAGGTTTGCCTGGCAGTTCGGCGCCCCGGCGCCCTTTTCGCCGTAGCGCGTGACGTTCAAATGTTCGCTGCAGTAGCCGCCGCCGCAATAATTCTCGCCGGTGAGATCGTCCTCGATCTGCCACATCGCCTGCGAGCGGTTGCTGTAGAGCACATGCGGCGCCGTCAGCTTCCAGTTCAGATTGACGGCGCGGCTGGAGTGCATCGACAGCAATTCGCGCGCGTCGTCGCGATTGAAGGAGATCAGGTCGGCGACCTGTTCACCTTCCGGCTGCGTCAGCCGCAGGCGCTGGCCCGGCTCGACTTCGAAGCTGATGCGGCCGGCGGGCGGGAGGGTCGTAGCGACGCCGGGGCTGAGACGGTGTGTCGGACCACTCATGTCGGTAGAGGCTTTCCTTTGGTTTCCGGGAGAAACAGCACCGCGATAATGCCAATGACGAAGATGCTGGAGAGGCTGACCGCCGCCGGTCCATAGCCGCCGAAGAATCCGACCAGCGTGGATGTGAGAATCGGGCCGAACATCGCGAGGAAGCGCGCGACGTTGAAGATCAGGCCGATCGCCGTCGAACGGATACGGGTGGGGAACAGCTCCGGCGGGTGGATCGCAAACCAGCTGTACAATCCGCCGGTCAGAATGCCGTTGGCGATCTGCAGGATCACCACGGTCGTCACGTCGCGGATCCAGAGGAACACCACCGGCGTGATGATCACCGAGCCGGCGAGATACAGCACCAAGGTCCAACGGCGTCCGGCACGCTCGGCCAGCAGCCCGAAACCGATGCAGCCGATGATTTCGCCGATTGCATAGAGCAGGCCGGCAACACCGGCATAATAGGCGGCCTGGTTCGGCGCGGGCGCGAGCGTCGCGACATAGGTCGGCACCCAGGACGAGATCGCCCAGAAACCGAGTGTGATCGAGATGGAGACGATGATCGAGACGATGAGGTTTCGAGCGTTGTCACGCAGGCCTTGGCCGATGGTGCCCAGCGAAGGGGGGGCCTTCGTCCAGCGCTCCGACTCCGGAATGGTCCGGCCGAGGAACGCGACACACAGGGCAGGCACGATGCCGACGACATAGAGCCAGCGCCAGGACCCGCCGAACGAACTGCCCACCACGAGCCATAGCAGCGATGCGACGACGAAGCCGCCCGAGAACGCCGCCTGCAACAGGCCGGCGCCCTTCGTGCGCAGCCGTTCCGGCCAGACTTCCTGCAGCAGAGAGGTGCCGACCGCCCACTCCGCGCCGATGCCGACGCCGGTCAGAAAACGGGTCAGCGCCAGCATCTGCCAATTCCACGACAGTGCGCTGGTGCCGGTGAAGATGCTGTACAGGATCACGGCGCCGATCATGGTCCGCCGGCGGCCGAGACGGTCGCCGATGATGCCGCCGAATGCACCGCCGACGGCCCACCCGAACAGCGTGATCGAGATCAGATAAGCGGCGACGTGCGGCAGCGTGGCAAGCTGGCTGGCCGGAAGAAGCTCATGCAGCGACGGGCCGATGGTCAGCAACAGCGCGAAGGTTTCGTAGCCGTCGAACGACCAGAACAACATCGTGATGCCGAGCACGCTCCACTGGCGACGTGTCAGGGCTCCGCCGTACGGTGCAGCGGCATCGATGGAAGTCATGCGCAGGTGTGACTCTTCAATAAAATATTACAGCAGGTATTATTGCAGCTTTCCTCTAAGCGTCAACGTGGAGGCGCGGATCAAGGCTCTGCTTTCGAATTAAAAACGTGCGGTTTGAATGGATATTTAAATTGCAGACTGCTCATATTTTTCTCATTGCCGAGATATTCAAATGAAATTTCCTTCAAAGGCTTTCGTGCGCGTCTGAAATCTTCCACGGTGCAGTCTTGAGCCGTGCGTCGCAATTTTTTTCGAGGGCGCTCCTCTTGCGCCCACCGTTCGCTCTCGAAATTCGTTCCGCCGGTCACTGGCAGCGTCGCCATGTCGACCGGCGGAACGACAAATCTCACGGCACCGCTTACTTCGATCCCGCGATTGCTGGATTGACCGATTTGTACCAGTCGAGAATCTGCTCGCCGTTCCAGTGCAGCACGCCCTCGAACTTGTTCACGTAGTCGTAGAGGTCGGTCAGCGCCTTGATGCGGAACGGCTGGCCGCTGATGTAAGGGTGGATGGCGATGGCCATGATCTTCGCCCGGTGCTCGCCCTCGGCGTAGAGCTGGTTGAAGGTCTCGACCGCGCGCTTGTAGAGATGATCGCTCTCGTGGTGCTGTACGATCATCATCGGAATGTCGTTGAGCTCCACGGTATAAGGCAGCGTCACCAGCGGGCCCTTGGCGGTCTTGATCACCGTCGGTTCGTCGTCATAGACCCAGTCGCCAATATATTTGACGCCGGCGTCGACCAGGAGCTCCGGCGTCTCAAGCGTTTCGGTGAGGCCCGGCCCAAGCCAGCCGACCGGCCGCTTGCCGGTGAACTTCTCGATCACATCCATCGAGCGATTGATCATCGCCTTCTGGTCCGGCTCCTTGTGGATCGGACCCTGCTCATAGGCGTGGCCCATGAACTCCCAGCCGTTGTCGCGCGCTTCGGCGGCGACGCGCGGATAGTCCTCACAGACGCGCGCGTTGATCGACAAAGTCGGGCGGATGCCGAGGCGCTTGTAGAGATCGAAGAAGCGCCAGCAGCCCACCCGCATGCCGTATTCGTGCCAGCTCCAGTTCGGCACGTCGGGCAGCATCGGCGCCCCGGTCGGCGCCGGCAGCACCTGCCGCGCCATCGGCTTGCCGATGTCCCACACTTCGTAATTGACGATGGTCCAGACGACGATGCGGTTGTTGCCCGGCAGTTTCAGCGGCGGCCGATCGACGATTGCCGAGAAGTCGACGCGCTCGCGGGGAAGCATGCTCTCGCTCATGAGTGTTCTTTCGTGTGCGGAGGTCAGATCAGGGGATTGAAGGATCGCTGCAAGAGCGGGCCCTGGTCAATGCCGAAACGGTCGGCCAGCCAGTCGCAGAGGATCTCCTGGCCGATGGTCGGGTTGTCGTGCTGGCAGTGTTCCGCGCCGGTTTCCTCCGGGTCGAGGATGCGCAGGGTGACGTCGACGCCGTGAGCTTTCGCATCGTCGTAAGTCGCGCGCGCCGCCGAGACGGTAAGCACGTCATGGCCGCCGTGCACGATCAGATACGGACATTTCATATGCTTGAGATGCCCTTCGAGCGTGAAGGGCTTCATGATCTCGTGCGCCTCCGTCATGGTCTTGGCGCCGAGCACCCAGCGGATGTGCATCGCGAGGCCGAAATTGTCGTCCTTGTTGCCCCACATGTCGGAGAGCGACCAGATGGCGCCGTGCGAAATTGCCGCGGCGAGCCGGTGCTCATAGGCGGCCGCGCGCGCGGCGTAGTAGCCGCCCATGCTGGAGCCGCACACCGCGATGCGCTTGGGATCGACGTCGTCCCGCGTGAGCAGCCAGTCGATGCATTTGCCGATCGGCACTTCGGTGTCGTGCCGGCTGACGATGCCGTGCCGGCGCAGCGTGCCGCCCTGGCCGGGACCGTCGATCATCAGCACCGAGATGCCGCGTTGCAGGCAGCCATGCGCCTGCATGAACCACATCTCGTCCTTGATCGAGTCGAGGCCGCCCATGCAGATCATCACCGGCAGCCTGTCGCCCGGAAACGGCGCACGGACGAAGTAGCCGCAGATCGGCTTGCCCGGCTCGTAGGGGATATCGACCGCTTCGCCTGGCGGGTTGAGCCGCGCCAGAAACTTCTTCGAGCAGGCTTCCATCTTCTCGAAGGTCGGCAGCCGGCGCGGGTCTTTCGGCTCGAGATGGAATTCAGCCTGGCGATAGTAGTCGGCCGCACGGAGGAAGCAGTTCATCGCCGTGCGGACGTGACCGGCCTTCTCCTCGGCGACGCCGCGTGTCCAATTGCGGTCGGCGATGCGCATCCATTCGGTGTGCCAGCTTTCCAGATCACCGGGGATCATACGGCTCGCCGCCTGAAACACCTCGCTGACGGCGCCGCCGCCTTCCTGTGTTTCACCCAAGCCGCGACGAAACTGATAGGTGAGCCAGGGATGCTCGGGCCAATGATGCCAGCCGAAGGGTTCGTAATGAGGAGAGCGGTCGGCGGTGATCTGCTCAATGGTGTCGTCAGCGGTCGACGTCGCAGCGGTAGCGGTCATGTCACCTCGGAGGATGCAGGTCGAAAAGGCCGCGGATCGTTGTCGCCGTGCCGAAGCGTGTCAAGGCGCAAGCATGGGCAACGCTGGCCATCGATTTCGCATCTCGCCTGATTTTCAGGCACATTTTCGATTGTGTGTGGCGCTTGCGCGCGCGTTTGACACATTGCAGGTCCTGCCATACCCGACCTGCAACGATCTACAATCGGGAGGATAGGCTGCATGGACGAGACACCCATTCTCGTCGAGAAGCGCGCGGGCTATCGCGTCGTCACGCTCAACCGGCCGCAGCGGCTGAATGCATTCACCGAGGCGATGCATCGCGCGCTGATGGCGGCGTTGAATGATGCGGAAGCCGATCCCGAATGCCGGGCATTGCTGCTCACCGGCGCAGGCCGCGGCTTCTGTACCGGGCAGGATCTCAACGATCGCCTCTCGCGCGGCGAGGCCAAGCCCGATCTCGGCGCCAGCCTCGATGCTTTCTACAATCCGCTGGTGCGCAAGCTGCGCGCGCTGCCGTTTCCCGTCGTCGCGGCGGTCAACGGCGTCGCTGCGGGCGCCGGTGCCAATATCGCGCTTGCCTGCGACATCGTTCTGGCCGCGCGCCGCGCCAGCTTCGTCCAGGCTTTCGCGCGCATCGGCCTGGTGCCGGATTCGGGCGGCACATGGATGCTTCCGCGCCTCGTCGGCGCTGCGCGGGCGCGCGGCCTGGCGTTGCTCGCCGAGCCGCTGCCTGCCGAGAAGGCCGAGCAGTGGGGCCTGATCTGGAAAGCGGTCGATGACGACACGCTTATGAGCGACGCGGACGCGATGTGCGCACAGTTCGCCGTTGCGCCGACGTTCGGCCTTTCACAGATCAAGCGCGCGCTGGATGCGTCGGAAGAGAATGATCTGTCGGCGCAACTCGATCTCGAGCGCGATCTGCAGCGTGAGGCCGGCGCATCGCCTGACTACATGGAAGGCGTCCGTGCGTTCGTGGAGAAACGCAAGCCGCTTTTTACAGGGCGGAAAGGCGAGGGATAGCCTAGGTCCCGTCATCCTGAGGTGCGAGCGACCGCAGGTCGCGATCCACCGCAAGTCGGCTATAGCCGACTTGCGCACTTAACGATCCGAACTCGGGTAAACCCGAGTTCGGCGGATGAACGGCCGTGGCGTAGCCACACGTGACGATTCAGTGGCCGACATCCTTCGAGGCTCGGCAGCTTCGCTGCCTCGCACCTCAGGATGACGGATCGAGGCTGTCAGCCTTGCCAATGTGAGTGAAGCAAAGGCTGTTTGTCACGACCCCGTCAGCAACAGGACGGTTCTGATCGACGACACCACAAAATTAGCCGCAGCGAGGAAAGCCATCACCGTATGGACCCACTTCATCATGGCGTCGCTCATGATCACGGACCGCTGCTGTTACCCACTCAGTGTCGCTTGCAATTCGTTTCGAAACAGTGTGCGCAACGCAACCTTACAACTATACTACCATCACGCATGCCGGCATGGACGCATTCGGGCTACCCCCACATGCGCCGCATCTTCGCCTGCACGTCAACCGTGGTGCGGGCGCGCGCGCTTTGCGCAGACGCGGAGGTTGGCGCCGGCCAATGCCGGTTGTCGAAATGCTTCAGCAGGCCGTTGGGGATGAAGCGCGTGCGTTGCGCATAGACGTGGCGGTCGCCATTGCTGCGCTGGCCATGCACGTAGAAGCGCTGCGGCACCATGAGATGCAGGTGGTCCTTGGCCCGCGTCATCGCCACGTAGAGCAGGCGGCGCTCCTCTTCGATCTCCGGCACTGAGCTGGTGGAGAGATCGGACGGCAGGCAGCCATCCACCGTGTTGAGCAGAAAGACCGAGGTCCATTCCTGTCCCTTGGCGGAATGGATGGTCGAGAGGATCAGATAATCCTCGTCGAGCAGCGGCACACCGGCCTCGTCGCTCGTCGCGTCGGGCGGATCGAGCGTCAGCTCGGTGAGGAAGCGCTCGCGGCTCGGATAGGTCGCCGCGATCTGCGCAAGCTGCGCGAGATCGGCCATGCGCAGGCTCGCGTCCTCATGCTTGCGTTCGAGATGCGGTTCGTACCAGCGGCAGACGAGATCGAGCTCCGCCGGCCAGCCGGCGGCGTTGCGCCGCAAGGTGCCGATCATGTCGTCGAAGTCTTGCCAATGCTCCGCGGCTGCCGCCGGCGGCTTGAACGCGCTCACCGCCCAGGCCGGATCGCTCGCTTCGGCAATGCTGTCGAGCAGGCGCCCCGCCGAACTCGGCCCGATGCCGGGCAAGAGTTGCGCCACGCGGAAGCCGGAGACGCGGTCGCGCATGTTGTGCGCGAAGCGCAGCACCGCGAGCACGTCCTTGATGTGCGAGGCTTCGAGAAACTTCAGTCCACCGAATTTGACGAACGGGATATTCCGCCGCGTCAATTCGATCTCGAGCGAGGCGCTGTGGCTCGACGTGCGGAACAGCACCGCCTGCGATTTCAGCGTGATGCCGGCCTCGCGGCCTTCCAGTATTTTCTCGACGATGTAGCCGGCCTGGCCGACGTCGTCGGCGACGTTCACCAGAGCCGGGCGCTCGGCCGAGACACGGTCGGACCACAGGTTCTTGGTGAAGCGCTCGGCGGCGAGCTCGATCACTGCATTGGCGGCGGCGAGGATCGGCTGCGTCGAACGGTAGTTGCGCGCCAGCGTGACGATCTCGGCCTTCGGGCTGAACTGCGCCGGGAAGTCGAGGATGTTGCGCACCGTCGCGGCGCGGAAGGAATAGATCGATTGCGCGTCGTCGCCGACCACGGTTAGCCCGCGCCCGTTCGGCTTGAGGCCCATGAGGATCGAGGCCTGCAGCCGGTTCGTGTCCTGGTACTCATCGACCAGCACGTGATCGAAGCGCGCGGCGACATCCTGCGCGATGGCGCTTTCGAGCATCATCTGCGCCCAGTAGAGCAGGAGGTCGTCGTAGTCGAGCACGTTCTGCTTCTGCTTCGCCTCGACATAGGCGCCGAACAGCGCGCGCAGTTCGCCGTGCCACTCCACGCACCAGGGAAAATAATTGCCGAGGACTTCGCCGAGATCGGCTTCCGCGTTCACCGTGCGCGAATAGATCGCCAGGCACGTGCCCTTCATCGGGAAGCGCTTGGTCATCTTGGAGAAGCCGAGCTCGTGCCGCACCAGGTTCATCAGGTCGGCGGAGTCCTCGCGGTCGTGGATGGTGAAGGCGGTGTTGAGCCCGAGCGTCAGCGCGTATTCGCGCACGAGCCGCGCGCCGATGGCGTGGAAGGTGCCGGACCAGCTCAAGGCTTGCGTCATCGGCGCGGCCTGGGTGCCCATCACCTGCGTGGCGATGCGGGCGACGCGCTTCTGCATTTCGGATGCGGCGCGGCGCGAGAAGGTCAGGAGCAGGATGCGGCGCGGATCGGCGCCGGCGACGATCAGATGCGCGACGCGGTGCGCCAAGGTGTTGGTCTTGCCGGAGCCGGCGCCGGCGATGATCAGCAGCGGCGCGGCTTCGTGCTGAAACTGCCCCCCGTGCACGACGGCGCGGCGCTGCTCGGCGTTGAGCC
>Ga0310811_10008887_pt1 | contig 12934 bp, 14 predicted proteins | sample YCmetagenome_FD_207642 | JGI IMG/M metagenome (GOLD analysis project Ga0310811, IMG submission 207642) | Soil microbial communities from experimental microcosm in Duke University, North Carolina, United States - YC | ecosystem: Engineered > Artificial ecosystem > Soil microcosm > Unclassified ...
GAACATGATGCCAGCAGCGTTGCGTGCGGATGACCGGAGTGCATTCCGCAAAAAATGGAAACCGGCTTTGCGATCAGGATACGCACAGGGAAATGCTGGAGAAGCGTATTCCGAAATGAGAAAGGCCGCCGGTAAGCCGGCGGCCTTCGTGTCCCCGAATCGGAGATTATCCTAAAGGTTAGCCAACTCGCAGATTCTCGGCCGACGTCTTGCCTCGGTTCGCCACTTCTTCGTAGCTCACTTTCGCGCCTTCATTGAGCGAATTCAGGCCGGCTTTTTCGACTGCGGAGATGTGAACAAACACATCTTTGCCGCCGTTGTCGGGCTGAATGAATCCATAACCTTTGGTCGCGTTAAACCACTTCACGGTACCGGTCGCCACATCGTTCTCCTGTTTTACGATCCTCTACCTTAGCATATTTGACGGGAACGGATAGACCCGAACGTTGAGAATGCGTTCCGGCCACGGTCGGCGCTGCCGAACGGCCGGATGCCGCCCAAGCCCCTTCAATCCGCCTCCGAGACGCCCGGGCTGCCCACGGCCCGCCTGGAGGAGAAAGCTCCGCGTGGCCGGCCCCCGGCCGCACGAAATCCCGGACAAAAGGCCATATCATCGGCAAAATCGCGCATTTTCAGCCGTATTACAGGTTCTGTGCCCTGCCCGGACCGCCATTTCGAAGACATCTGCCGGCCGCGGCGGCACAAGCGGACTCTTGCCACGGGTTCTTGTCACAATCGGCCGCGCGGAGGATTCGTGGGCGGTCCCCATGGAAAAGGGGCGGCCATTGCGACCGCCCCTTTAACCGTCACTGTCGAATCACCGGCCTCCGGCCGGCCCCATAATACCTAGGTCGTAATGTCACGGTCCTTGGTTTCCGGCAGGAACAGGAAACCGATCACCAAACTCATCAGCGCGATGATGACCGGGTACCACAGGCCGGAATAGATGTTGCCCGTGGCCGCCACGATGGCGAAAACGGTTGCCGGCAGGAAGCCGCCGAACCAGCCATTGCCAATATGGTAGGGCAGCGACAGGCCGGTGTAACGGATGCGGGTCGGGAAGAGTTCGACCAGCCATGCCGCGATCGGTCCGTACACCATCGTGACATAGATCACGAGGATGGTGAGCAGCACGACCGTCATTACGTAGTTGATGTCGTTCGGGTCGGCCGCGGCCGGATAGCCGTGCGACTTGATGGCGGCGGCAAGCTTGGGCGCGAAGTCCGCAGCAGACGCATCAAGCTCGTCACTGCCGACTTTCACTTTTGCCTGCGTGCCGGGAGGAGCAGTGACGTTTTCATAATTCACAGACAAGCCGACGAGGGCAGCCTTTGCCTTGTCGCAACTTGTCGTGAATTTTTCGGTTCCGGTCGCCTTGAACTGGAACGAGCACTCTGCCGGGTCCGCCGTCACCGTCACCGGCGAACTCGCCAGCGCCGCTTCGAGCCTCGGATTGGCGAAATGCGTGATCCCCCAGAAGATCGGGAAATAAGTCACGGCTGCCAGCAGGAAGCCCGCGAGGATGATCGGTTTGCGTCCGATGCGGTCGGACAGCGCACCGAAGATGAGGAAGAACGGCGTTCCGATCAACAGCGCCAGCGCGATCATGATTTGCGCGTTGGTCGCTGGCACCTTCAAAGTCTGCGTGAGGAAGAACAGCGCATAGAACTGTCCACCATACCAGACGACAGCCTCACCGGCGGTCGCGCCAAGCAACGCCAGAATAGCGATCTTGGCATTCGACCACTCGCCGAACGCTTCCGACAGCGGACGCTTGGACGTACGGCCTTCTTCCTTCATGCGCAGGAAGACGGGAGACTCGTTGAGCTTGAGCCGGATCCAGATTGAGATAGCGAGCAGGATGCCGGAGAGCAGGAACGGTATGCGCCAGCCCCAATCGCTAAAGGCTTCTTCGCCCATGGACGTGCGGATGCCGAGGATCAGCAACAACGCCATGAACAGGCCTAGCGTGGCGGTCGTCTGGATCCACGAGGTGAAGTAGCCGCGTCTGTTCTTCGGTGCGTGTTCGGCAACGTAGATCGCGGCACCGCCATATTCGCCGCCGAGTGCGAGGCCCTGCACCAGACGCAACGCGATCAGCACGATCGGCGCGGCGATGCCCCATTGCGCATACGACGGAAGCACGCCGATGAAAAAAGTGCCGATGCCCATCAACGACATGGTGACGAGGAAGGTGTATTTGCGGCCGACCATGTCGCCGACGCGGCCGAAGATCAGGGCGCCGAACGGGCGCACTGCGAAGCCTGCTGCGAACGCGAGCAGCGCAAAAATAAAGCCGACATTCGCCGGCACGTTCGAGAAGAAATATTTTGCAAGGAAGACGCCAAGCGTACCGTAGATATAAAAGTCATACCATTCGAATACGGTACCCAGCGACGAAGCGAAGATGACCATCTTCTCTTCCGCCGTGATTGCGCCCGGTCGCACGGAATTCGCTGCTAAGACTGTCATAGGCGTTCGTCCCTGATCGATTCATTTTGTTTAGGGAACGGATTCCACCTGCCGCATACCGTCTGTTTCCGCCCCCGCAAGCAGACTACGCCCGGGCCGCGGCGGCGTCTGTATCGCCAAGGGTCTTAAGTCTTAAGTCTTATGTCTAATTTTCACGGTTGCCGGCCGGGGATGCCGTTTTGCGGCACTCCGGCCTGACCCGCGCGTGAACGAAATCCTTCAAACTCTCGCAATTAACGATTAAGGCGCTAAGCCATTAATGTTACTGGCTGTTTGCCCGCAACCTGACGGCACTTTCGGTTATGTTGCGCATTGTCCCAAGACTGCATCGGGCGGTATGCGACAGCGCAGCGGAGCAAAAACGAAATGCGGGGATATCTTCGCATTGGAGCGGTCTTCATCGGGAGCCTGTGCGCGTCGCCGGCTTTTTCCGAGCATGCGCCGTCCTATGTGATTCCCTCGCGCCCCGGCGTGCCGATCATGATCAACGGCGTCGACGCCTCTTATGCGGTCGTCGAGGGCGACTGGGGATTGTCGCGCCCTGGCGCTGTCCCGCAGACCGTGATCTTGCCCTGCAGACTTTGTGAGACATCAGTTTATGCGCCGTATGGCTATCGGCGCGGCTATTTTCCCGCAACCGGCCGGCGTCCGCGCATCGGCCGTCTCGAAGTCGTGCCGCGGCATCGCGTGCTTCCGCCGCCGGCTGAAACTTATTCCCGCTCGTGGTCTGCCGTGCCGGAGCCGCCGGCGGTGCCGCCGCCGGTGATCTACGGACCGCGCGGAAGCCACGACCATCTGCAAAGTCTCGATTGAGTATCGCCTATGCGTATGCCGGAGGAGGCAATGAGTATCATGCGTAACCTTGCTGCCACGATGTTTGGTTTGAGTGCCATTGCGACCGTTGCCCTGTTGGGTGTGTCGCCAGCCAATGCCGGTTGCGGCGGATGCTCATATGGGCCGCCGCACGTCATCTATGCGCCGCCGGTCGAGGCTGTGTTTCCGCCGCCACCGCCGCCGCCGGTGCACGTCGATTTCCGATATCACCGTCCACATTATTGCGGCTGTGACTACGGTGTTGCCCCGCATGTCATTGATTACCCCTATATCGTGGAACAGGGTCCGGTCTATTCTGGCCCGGGGATCACAACGGTGCCGACCTACGTGCCCCCACGGCACTATTACAGATCGCCGTATCGCTACCAGGAAGAGTGGCGCTATGAGCAATCGTATCTGTATCGCCCTCATCCTCGCCATCATCGCCACCGCCGCGTGATCCTGCGCACGCGCGGCTGAATACTCTTCGTTCGTCCACACGAACCTCTTGGCGGGCTTTTGCCCGCCATTTTTTTGTTTGTCGCTCAGATTTAATCAAACGTGCGCCGTCAAGCGGCTTGCAGAAGCGTGGCGGACTGAAGGGCGCTCTCGACCGCATGTTGCCGCTTCTCGGGCCCGTGCGCGATGCCTTCGGCAATAATGATCTCGGGATTGGTAATGCCTATGAAGCCGAGCACGGTGCGGAGATACGTTTCGACGTGTTCGGCGGCCGCCGACGGCGTGCCCGCGCCGTAAAGTCCGCCGCGCGCAATGGCGACGATTACCCGCTTGTCACCTGCCAAACCCTCGACGCCATTCGCGCCGTAACGAAAGGTCTTGCCGGGGACCAGAATGCGATCGATCCAGGTTTTCAATTGGCTCGAGATCGTGAAGTTATACATCGGCGCGCCGATGACGACGGTGTCGGCGCCGAGAAATTCATCGAGCACCGCGTCGCTTGCAGCTCTGTTCTCCGCGAGCGCCGATGCGTCACCGCTTGGCGCCATTGCGGAAACGGGATGACTCGTCGGCAGGTGCGACGGCGTCACGTGGGGAAGCGGGGAGGCCGCCAGATCGCGATACGTGATGTGGAGGCCGGGATTTGCCTTGCGCAGCCCCTCGACCACGGCGGCGGACACCTGCCGGCTGACGGAGTTGTCGCCGAGGATGCTTGAATCGATGTGTAGGACTTTCATGAAAGACACCTTCTAATTCCGAGGTTGGTATATATTTGTAACCTGGACTAAATAGGTGACTGATGATAAATCCCACAAGAAGGCACATTTTTGATACCGGAGCACACTCAGGTGACCGCGAAAGACAATCATCCGCTGCACGAGGACTGCCGCAAGGTCAGCCCGGTTCTGGCCAAGGTCGGCGATAAATGGAGCGTACTGATCGTGATGTTGCTGCGCGACGGCCCGCGCCGCTTCAACGAAATCAAGCGCATGGTCGGCGGCATTTCGCAGCGCATGTTGACGCTCACGCTCAAGGGCCTTGAGCGAGACGGCATGGTGACGCGCACCGTTTTTCCGACGATCCCGCCGCGCGTCGACTATGAGTTGACCGATCTCGGCCGTTCGCTGAGCAAGCCCGTACAGGCGCTCGGCCTGTGGGCGCAGGCCCACATGGACGAGATCGAAGCGTCACGAAAACGGTTCGACGCGCGCAAGAATTGAACGCGCAACGCGCGAAACGCGGCGGTCCTACAGGCCGAGCTTCGTCGTCGCGATATGCAGCGCCAGCACGGTCGCGTTGGAGACGTTGAGGCTTTTGATTCTTCCGGGAAGATCGAGGCGCGCGACGGTGTCGCAGTTTTCACGTGTTTTCTGCCGCAAGCCTTTGCCTTCCGCGCCGAGCACAAGCGCGAGCGGTGCACGCAAGGTCGTCGTGCTGAGATCGACAGCGCCGGTGGAATCAAGCCCGATGAGTTGGAAGCCGTGCTCGCGCAACTCCTCCATGCCGCGTGAGAGATTTGTCACGGTGGCGAGCGGCACGTATTCGAGCGCGCCCGATGCGGCCTTGGCGAGAACGCCGGTCGCCTCTGGGCTGTGCCGCGCCGTCGTCACGATGGCCGTCGCCGCGAACGCCGCGGCGGTGCGGAAGATCGCGCCGACATTGTGCGGGTCGGTGATCTGGTCGAGGACGAGGACGATGCCTTGCGCCGGCAATTCGTCGATGGCCGGTATCGGCAGCGTTTCGGCTTCCGCAAGCAGGCCCTGATGCACCGCGTCTGGCCCGAGCCGCGCGTCGATGATCGCGGGGCGCACGATCTCGGGTTCGAGCGGCAGGGCGACGCCTTCCTCGTGCAGCCGGCGCGCGCCGTTCTCGGTCGCCAGAAGGCGCAGGAAGCGGCGCTGTGGATTTTGCAGCGCTGCCTGCACTGTGTGCCAGCCGTAGAGCAGGGCGGGGCCGTCGGCGTCATGACGCTCCGGCCTGCGGTCGCGTTGAAAACGGCCGCCACCCGCCCGTCCGAAGGAGCGGGGACGTCCGGCGCCGGCGCGCTCCGGCGCATCGCGCTTTGGCCGCTCTTGCCTCGAAAAATCACGTTTCTTCATACGGACACCTAGCCACGCCAAGGGACGCTTGGCAATTTGGCTGCGTGCGACCTCAAAAGCGCGCGCGGAACCGCAGCCCATTAATCATTGACTTGAGCAGGTCCCGTCCGCATAAACACGGCCCGCGGGTCACGTCTCCAAAGTGCTGCTTTGGTTTTTTCTGATCCGTTGCGCCAGTGACGGATTCGCCGACGCGGATTCGCATGTGGCGGCCTATCTTCCGGAGGGGTGCCCGAGTGGCTAAAGGGGACGGACTGTAAATCCGTTGGCTACGCCTACGTTGGTTCGAATCCAACCCCCTCCACCAAAACGCGACTAAGCGGCTGTTTTATAAGTCGTTCATCCGAAAATCACGGCGACCCTTGCTCGCATCCTGACCGCGCGGTGTCACGATGGGCAAGCGGATCGTCACCGAACCTGTCGACCAATGTCACCATTCGCGTCAGAAGAGGACTTTCTTCGCGAGTTCGACAACTTCTGGCCGCGTGTCGACGATTTCCGTCGCAATCTCCTGCGCTTCCTGACCGCTTGAGGGACTGATGTCTGTTTTCGATTTTTGAGCTTCGGCCAGAAGGGCGGGATCTTTCAGCGCCATCTCGAAAGCGTGCCGCAACGCCGCGACCCGTTCGGCGGGGACGCCTGGAGCCGCGACGAAAGCCCGCGCGATTGCGGTGTCGAGCGACAGGAAGCGGAGCACCTGCTTCGCCTTTGGATCACTGACCAGGTCCTGCATCAACGGCACGTTTGCGAGTTCTGAATTTCGCTTCACGCCGACCTGCACAAGAATGTGAATCTTATTCTCGGCAATCCACTGCGGCCGCGTCGACTTCCATGACGCCCAGAGGTTGGATCCCCGGCCGCCGACTTCGCCACGTTCCATGGCGAGATTGACGTCGTTGCCGCCGGGATAGCCGGTTACAATCTTGAACTTCGTTCCGGCATAGGCGTTCAAGGCTGCAGGGTAGTAATATGAGCCACTGCTGCGGCCGGTCGCGCCCACCACAAGCGGCTTTTCCATCACCTGCTTGATATCGGTCACGCCGGTTGTGTACCAGGAATTGATGACGTTCGGGCTGTCTGTCGTGTTGCTGAGCCAGTTGAACTTGCGCACGTCATATTGGACGCCCGCCTGCTTCATGGCTTGTGTGACGGCGAGGCCCTGCGAAACGCCCAGAATGCTCGTGCCGTCATGCGGCGCGACATTCGTCAGCCAGTTCGCGGCCTTCAGGCCCGCACCACCGACCATGTTTTCCGGTACGACGCTGGGGTGTCCTGGCAGATACTTGCTCAGATAAGGTGCGATCATGCGCGCGCGCAGATCGTAATCTCCACCGGAGGAGAAGCTGATGATCATCTTGATCGTTTTGCCCGCGTAGAAATCCGCCACGGGATCGGCCGTCGCTGGCGAAGCGACGCAGATCGCCGCGAATCCGACCAAACAAACCAGTCGCATCTGTCTCTCTCCCAATCGATCTTTTTCGTTCGCGTTCAGCGAGGTTGGAGCATCCTATGCCGTCATCCAGTGCGGTAAAGTGAAGAAACTCTTCGGTTGTGCGGCATTTCGCCGGACATATGCGATGCGACCATCGCCGCCGTGACAGCGAGAGCAAGTCTGACATTCGGTCTTTCCGCCAGCCGCGCTTTTGTGCTATCCCCCGGCCTTCGCCGCAGGGCCTTCATCGAGGCACATACGGCACGCGGGTGTAGCTCAATGGTAGAGCAGCAGCCTTCCAAGCTGAATACGAGGGTTCGATTCCCTTCACCCGCTCCAATATTTGCTAGCTGAAATCTGTGCGGCGAGACGCGGTGGACCGGCGACGAACGGTCGGCTTGCGCTGCCGCGTTCCTAGCCTAAGATGGACGAAGAAGAGCGGGCGTTCAGCCCGCCGCATCAATGCCGGGAGGACGCATGCGCCATGCTGCGGGATCCATCGTCGCTTGCGCAGTGCTGGCCGCCACGCTGGCCAATGCGCCGGCTTCGGCAGAGCAGCCGTTCTACAAAGACAAGACCATCCGCATCATCATCAGCACCGGCGTCGCCGGCGGCTACATGGAATATGCGCGCACACTCTCCGAGCACATGGGAGCGCACATCGCGGGCCATCCCGGTTTCATTGTGCAGAGCATGCCGGGTGCCGGCGGCCTGCTGGCGACCAATCATCTCTACAAGATTGCGCCGCATGACGGCACGGTGATGGGCATTGTCCATTCAACCGTTCCACTCGCGCCGCTGTGGGGCAACAAGGGCGCACGCTTCGATGCGCTGAAATTCAACTGGATCGGAGCGTTCGATCGTGCGCCGGGGCTTTGCGTCATCTGGGCGAAGTCACCGATCAAGACGTGGCATGACATTCTTACCCATGAGGTCACCGTGGGCAGTTCCGGCGCCGGGTCGCAGATGGAAGCCTATCCGCGCCTGCTGAACCGTCTGTTCGGCGCCAAGTTCAAGATCGTCGGCGGCTACAAGGACGGAACCGATATTTATCTGGCGATGGAGCGCGGCGAGGTGGAAGGACGCTGCGGCGGGCAGCTCGCCGTCATCAAGTCGACGCGGCCGGAATGGCTGACGCAGCACAAAGTGCGCGTTCCCATCGTCATTTCGGACAAGCGGATGAAGGAATTTCCCGATGCGCCGAGCATCATGGAGTTCGTCACCGATAAGGCCATGCGCCAGCAACTCGAACTGATCACGACGTCGCAGTCGATCGATCGTCCGGTGTTGATGCCGCCGGGTGTCCCGAAGGAGCGCGTGCAGGTTATCCGCGCGGCTTTCGATGAGACGATGAAGGACCCTGCTTTTCGCGCAGCCATCGAAAAGCGCCATCTGACTCTCGATCCGGTCAGCGGCGCGGAAATGACCGCGATTCTGGAAAAAGCTTACAGCGCGCCGCCCGCTGTCATAGACGCGGCGCGCAAGACGATGGCGAGCCAGTAGAGATGCGGAAGACCGCGGCACGCGCGGCAGGCAAAAATATCATCGGAACACGACGGGAGAAGCAACACCATGTCAGCATCAGAACATGCCGATTCAGAAAACGCCGATCAGGATCTCAGCGCGAAACACACGGCAGCCGAATCCAACCCGGTGCGCTTCAGCTATCAAGCGCCGACGGGCGTGAATGCCGGCAAGGGCCGCGTCAATCTCGGCAAGGGCGACATCGTGCGCGGCGTCGTCCAGATCGTGAAGAAGAACGGCGGCGAGAACAATCTGCACTATCACACGACCACGGCGAGTTTCTGGATGGTGCTCAAGGGCCGCGTGCGCTTCTACGGGCCGGGCGACGTGCTGATCGGCGAATTCGGTCCGCATGAAGGCACGATCACGCCGCGCTATGCACGCTATTGGTTCGAGAATGTCGGTGACGACGATCTCGAAATTTTGCAGGTCGCGGCCTATGCCGAAGGTGCCAGCGACAGCGGCCGTACCGACGCGTCGCCGCAACGCTACAAACTCGGCACCTCGCAGAAGTTCGACGGCGTTGTTTCGGAGAAGGCGTGATGCGACGCTACGTCCCTGATGCCGGCTCGCGTGTTACGTCCCGTCTTTTGGCGACGGCGATCGTTGCGCTCGGGATTGCTCTTGCGCTTCCTGCGGCGTCCGCGGCGGCCAAGGACAAGCCGTTCTATGAAGGCAAGACCGTTCGCCTGGTCATCAGCGCCGGGGCGGCGGGCGGCTACATGCAATATGCGCGACTTCTGGTCGAACATCTCGGAAAGCATCTGGCCGGCCACCCCTCCTTCATCGTACAGAGCATGCCGGGTGCCGGTGGCGTCGTTGCCACCAATTATCTGTTCAAGCAGGCGCCGCAGGACGGCACGACGTTTGGCCTCATCCATGCCGCGATGCCGCTTGCGCCGCTGTTCGGAACCACCGGCGCGCGTTTCGACGCGCAGAAATTCCACTGGATCGGCAGTCTCGACCGCTCCAACGGTCTGTGCACTGCCTGGCATACGGCGCCGATCAAAACCTGGAACGACATGCTGACCAAGGAATTCGTCGTTGGCAGTTCCGGCGCGGGAATCGACATCTATCCCAAAATGCTCAACGAACTGTTCGGCACCAAGATCAAGATCGTGGGCGGCTATAAGAGTGGCGCTGAGATTTTTCTCGCGATGGAGCGCGGCGAGGTCGAGGGCCGGTGCAGCCCGCAATACACGTCGATGCTGTCGCTGCATCCGACCTGGTTTGCAGAGAAGAAGGTTCTGGTCCCCGTCGTCATCGCCGAGAAGCGCTCGCCAAACTTTCCTGATTCTCCGTCGATCATGGAGTTCGTGAAGGACGACAATGCGCGCGAGCAGATTCGCCTGCTGATCGTGTCGCAGGATATGGACCGTCCCTTTCTGCTCCCGCCCGGTGTGCCGGAAGCACGTGTGCGGGAGATGCGCGCGGCCTTCCTGGCGACGACGAAGGATCCTGCTTTCATCGCGGATGCAGAGAAACAACGGCTGCATCTCGATCCCGTCGCCGGCGACGATCTGACCAAGGCGCTGGCTCATGCCTATGCGCTGCCGCAGTCCGTGGTGGATTCAGCCAAAAATCTGATGGTCGAGAAGTGAGCGGCGCAACCCTAAGGGAGACATCGATATGACCAGCATCGACACGGACGAGGACCTGCAACGGCGCCACGCGGCGGCTGAGGCAAAACCCATCACCTTCGGCTACGTCAAGCCGTCCGGCGTCAATGCCGGCAAGGGCCGCGTCAATCTCGGCAAGGGCGATATTGTGCGCGGTGTCGTCCAGATCGTGAAAAAGAACGGTGGCGAGAACAATCTGCACTATCACACGACAACCGCGAGCCTCTGGATGGTGCTCAAAGGCCGGGTGCGCTTCTACGGGCCGGGCGATGTGCCGATCGGCGAGTTCGGTCCGCACGAAGGCACGATCACGCCGCGTTTTGCGCGCTACTGGTTCGAAAATATCGGCGATGAGGATCTCGAAATCCTGCAGGTGTCCGCTTATGCGGAAGGTGCGCGCGACAGCGGCCGCACCGATGTCGAGGCGCAGAAATTCCAGGTCAAGGACGCAGAGCAGTTCAGCGGCGTGAGGTCATAAATCCGAAGGTGATGCGACCCGGAGCGCAGCGGCTTCATCGCCGGTAATGGTGCCATCGTAGTGCCACGGTTTGATCCGTAAATTGCCAAGGTCACCGGGCTAAACGGCCGCGCTGTCTGTTCCAGCGGGATTTTCGCATGAAAAGTATCGCGTCTTGCGTTTCGACTGTTGTGTCCACTTGTGCGTCCACTTGCGCCATAGGGATCGGAGCGGCCCTGTTGGCGGGATGCGCTGGGCCATCCGGTAGCATGCCGCAGTTTCTTGCCGCCACGGCCCCACCGGCGGCGGCGCCGGGGGAAGGGACGCGCCCACCGGATTCGCGGTCGCTCGGGCTGACGCGAAGCGAGAGATTGCAGACCGCCAAATTCGTCGAGGGTCTTTCCGCGTATCGGACCGATCACGACGGTGGTGCCCCTATTCTTCGCAACGCCAAGATCAGAGGACCGATTGACCGGGCCGCGTCCGGGCAGGGGGAGCAGACCTATTATTGCGTTTCGGCTGAAATCGGCGATTCCCGTCCGCCGGTCATTCCCTTTGGCGGACCGTCCGCTCAACTCACGAGCCTCGAACTCGTCCGGTCGCGCCGGGGACGAAAAAGCGGCTTCAGGGCCAACACGATCATCAATCAGCCGACGCCGCCGGAATGTCAGGGCGCATTCGAACCATTCCCGGAACTGGAGCAGGTTCGCGAGGAACGACGAGCGGCGATGGGGATGTCGGCCGCGACTCGCTAGTGTCCTTCACGCGCCATTATGCGGTGTCTTCGTAGCCGGGGGTCTGCCCCGATACGCTCCTTTTTTGACGAACGATCTGTGCACACAAAGTTGGCGATGGCACTTGTGCTTGCATCAGCGTTTGGTGTTCGGCATTGAGGTACAGGCTGCGGACCGGGGGGCTCGCGCCATCGGCCGATTTTCATCGACGATCTTCAACCAGCCTGACATCGCAGTGCCTCGCAGAAGGCCACGGCGTCCGGTGCATCATCGTGGGTGGCAATCATACGATGACCGCGAGCGTTAACCTAGTTGACGCGAATACGGGTGAGGTCATCGCGTCGAATCCGAAAATCTCCGTGACGGCAGGGGCTGGGCAGGGAATCGCGGGGGCGGTCCTTGATTCTGCGTTGCGTGGAGACCCGATGGACGGTCTTGCCTCCCAACTTGCCGACTCCTTCAGTTTCTGGCTGATGCCGCCGGCGCCACGCGCCTGAGCCTGAAGTTTCCATCGCATCGTGGAGCGAGGCGAGCGTGAAGCGTCTTGCGTTATCCGCCTCCCTCGGGCATTTACGTCTGAACGCGGGTCATGCTTTCGACGTGCGTCTAGGAGTGTAGCTCAATGGCTAGAGCACCGGTCTCCAAAACCGGGGGTTGCAGGTTCGAGTCCTGCCACTCCTGCCAGCAAAATCCCTGACTTGGCCTTGTTTCCGGACTGATGTTGCGACCGTCCTGTTTGACCGGGGGGCGGTGTCTCCGGACCGATCGTTCGGATTCGCTTCCAGCGGATATAAACAAGTTCCTGAATAACTGACGTGTTTTCACAAAGCCCCTGCCGGCAATCACATGTTGTTGCGCGGCATGGAGGGAGCGTGTCGGGACGCCGCCGCGTTGTCCCTGCAGCGGCGTCTCCACTTTGGTGACGCCGAATGTTTGTGAAAGGAACGATGATGCGCACTCTGAAAATGATGATTATTGCTGCAGGTGTCGCGGGATTTTCCTTGGCCGCGGCGGCTCAAGAAAGCGGCACGGACACGACGCTCGGTCAGGAGCGCCAGCAAAACATTCAACGCGGCGAAAACCCCGCAACAAAAACAGTCGTCCCCGGCACGGGAACGGGTATGTCCCGATCCAGTGCCCCGCGGGTTGATTCCACAACGGATGGCAGCAAGCCGATAGAGGGAACCAAGGGTCAGGATCGGCAGAACGCCGTTGAGCATGGCAAGAACCCGGCGACGTCCGATCGATAACCTCACAATGGAGCGGCGTCTGGAAATCCCGCGCGGCTCGTGGCGGGTCATCTTTGAGGGCCGTTGAGGCACTGT
>Ga0310811_10008888_pt1 | contig 12933 bp, 13 predicted proteins | sample YCmetagenome_FD_207642 | JGI IMG/M metagenome (GOLD analysis project Ga0310811, IMG submission 207642) | Soil microbial communities from experimental microcosm in Duke University, North Carolina, United States - YC | ecosystem: Engineered > Artificial ecosystem > Soil microcosm > Unclassified ...
GTGTTCCTTGGCCTGACGGCGCCGGCGATCGGCGCGGGTCTTGATCCCAGCAACGCGATCGGGCTCACGCCTGATCAGATCCAGTGGAAAAAAGGCGAGGCCAGCGACACCTCATGGCCGATCGGCGATCCCGCCAAGCCCGGCGCCTGCCTGGAATTCATCAAGTGGCATCCGGGCCATTTCAGCCACCCGCATTATCACAGCCACGCCCGTTATGCGGTGGTGGTCGACGGCACCTGGTGGGTCTCCACCAGCAATGTCTATGACCCCGACCACAACACCGTGCCTTATCCCAAGGGCTCGGTGCTGACCGATCTGGTCAAGGGCGTGCATTATGACGGCGCCAAGCCGGAAACCGGCGACGGCACGGTCGCCATCTTCATGGACTGCCCGCTGGAGAGCACTCCGGCTGAAGTGAAGAAGTAGCCGGCTTTCGCAGGAAGAAAGTGATCGCGGCGGAGCCAATCAGCGCCGCCGCCATCATCAGATAGGACGCACCGGGTGAACCGGTGATGTCGTTCAGCCGCCCTACGCCATAGGCGCCGACAAAAGAGCCCAGCGCCCCCATGCTGTTGATCAGGGCGATGGCGCCGCCGATGACATTGGCGGGAAGTGTTTCGGCGAGAGAGGCGAAGAAGGGCCCGTAAGGTCCGTACATCATGGCGCCCGCCAGGGTCAGCAGCGCAAAGCTGGCCCAGAAATTGGTGCCGCCGAGCAGATAGGAGCCATAGAACGCCACCGCGGCCAGCGCCAGGAACGGCCACACCAGTCCCATGCGTTTGCGGGCGAGATCCGACCAGAAGGAGATGGAAATCTCCGCAACCACGGCAGCGAAATACGGCACCGCCGCCAGGAAGCCCACCTCCGTCATGCTCACTTCGGGACTCTTGAGGATGGAGGGCAGCCAGATCACAAAGCCATAAACGCCGATGCTCCAGAGGAAATACTGCGCGCACAGCGCAATCACGCGCGGGCTTGCAAAGGCGGCGCGATAGTTGCGCACCGGTGCGATGCCGCGCTGCTCTTCGGCCAGTTCGGCTTCCAGCTTCTCCTGATCGGCGCGGCCGAACCATTTCGCATCCCGCGGCCAGTCGGCCACCAGCTTCCACCACACAAAGGCCCAGAGAACCGGCGGCAGGCCTTCGACCACAAACATCATCTGCCAACCCAGTTTGGCGGCGAGATAGCCGGACAGCAGCGACATCCACAGCATCGTCACGGGATTGCCCAGCACCAGGAAAGCGTTGGCCCGGGCCCGTTCGCCGGCCGTGTACCAGCGCGACTGCAGGATCAGCATGGCGGGCAGCACCGCGCTTTCCACCACCCCCAGCAGGAAACGATCGAGATAGAGGAGGTGGATGTTTGTGATCAGGCCCGTGGCGCTTGCCAAAAGGCCCCAGCCGATCAGGCCGAAGAAGATCAGCCGTTTGGCGCTGTATTTCTGGGCATAGGCCGCGCCGGGAATCTGGAACAGGAAGTAGCCCAGGAAGAACAGGGAACCCAGCAGCGAATTCTGCGCCGCGGTGATCCCCAAGTCCTTCGCCATGCCGGCCGCCGCGCCGAAGCTGAAATTGGCGCGATCGAGATAGGACAGGCTGTAGCTGATGAAGATCACCGGCAGCAGCAGGCTCCAGCGCCGGTTCATGGATTTGCCCGCCCGCGCATCTGTGTTCCCCGAATCACTTTTCTTCTTTCTCCCCAAAGACATGCGCCGGCGCGCAATTTCGCGCAAACCGCATCATGTTTCGCGTACGCAATGCGTCACGATCATGATCATCGTTAATATGCCAGTAACCATATCATGGCACGGGCCGTCTGCCCCATCTGCCGATAAGACCTGAATCACTTGCTGAAAATCGATTCAAATTTTCGCCAATCTCAAATTATTCGATGTGCGTAACTCGGCTTTGCGATGGTTTACGGATTGCGACAGCGGGCCATCACCCTATCGTCCCCTCGTCTCGCGTTAACAGGGGAGATTCTCGTGGAGATGGATCCCGTCGTACTTCTGGCCGAACAGCTGCGCGCCACCGAGCAGTCGCTTCACACCGCTGTGCGCCGCTATGAAGTGGACCGATGCCAGGAAAATGGCGAGACCGTCAATGCGCTGCTGTCCTCGATCAAGAGCCTGCACCGCGACCTGACCCAGACCATGCCGACCAGCGCGCTGGGCGCCGGCGAGCTGGTGCGGCTGGCGGCCCAGCGGCTGCCTTTCTCGCTGGCGCGCTATGCCGACCATTTCAACCAGATTGCCGACCGGCTGGGGGCAGGCCGGCGCGAGCATTCCGACCTGGTCTGGCTCAGGTCCATGCGGGCCGCCCTGCGCAATGGGGGCCAGCAAGGCGTCCGGGCGGCGCCGCTGCTGCAACTGGCCATCGCCGGGGCCGCCCGGCCCGTGGTGATTTTCCGCAGTTCCGGCGTGCCCACCGAAGCCAGCATGAACCTTCCGCTGTGCCCCATTGAGACGGCGCGCCGCCTCGACTAGCCTTCCCGGCAAACGGACTCAAAAAAAGGGTTACGCCATGCCGAGGCTGATGCACGCCGCCATTCTCCCTGCTCTCCTGGCCGCCACGCCGACCTTTGCCGGCGCCGATACCAAGGTGCTGGACCACCATGTCGCCAACATGAAGTCCGGCAATCTGGAAGCCGTGCTGTCTGACTATGCGCCCGATGCGGTCGTGGTGGCACCCGCGGGCATGGTCTCTCCGGACGGCGTCTTTGTGGGACCGGAAACCCGCAAGCTGTTCTCGGTTCTGACTGGCAAGGACAACCTGCCGGGCAACAAGACCATGCAGACCAAGTACGAGAATGCGGGCGCCGACACCACCATCATGCGCTGGGTGCAGTTCAAGGGCACGGCCAAGGAAGTATCGGGCTATGACGTGTTCGTGACGCGCGGCGGCAAGATCGCCTTTCAGACCGTGGTCGTGAATCCCGCCAAAAAGTAGCTTCGTTCGCGCAACGCGCGAATGAATTACCGTGACGAGCTGCCCTCGCCCGCAACCACACGCGCGTGCCAAGCCGGTCCGGCGCCGGTCATTGTCTTGTTCACGACGATGCGGTCCTCGGGCGCGACCACGCCCAGATCCACGCCGCGATCAGGCAGGATAATGATGGTGCGGCCGCGTTCCATCACCAGCACGCTGGCGCCCCGCGCGATGTTCCGGCCCGCCATTTCGGTGAGATAGGAGAAATAGGGCTCCTGCTCCCAGGGGCGGCTGGCCGCCGGATCGACATGCACCACCAGCCAGTCGGCCCGCGCATCCAGCACCATCTTGCATTTGTCCGGCTTCCATTCCGGCCCCATCGCCGGATCCAGCAGCCAGTAGCAGGTGAAGTCGCGGCAGGATTTGGGGCGGTCCCCATAGATGGCGCAGCCCTGGCCGCGGACAAAATTGGGGCACCAGCTATCCTTGGGCTTTTTCAGCTCCGCAATCACCATGGTCTTGCAGCAGAGCGAGCAGGTGCCGCATTGCTTTTGGGCCGCACTCATCCCGTGGCTTTCCTGTGCAAGTCTCGGCGCCTCCCGGGCCGCACCTTTGCCGCACCGACGCAACAAAGCAATGGTGCGGACGCACGCGCTTGTATAGCCTCAACGGCATCACAAAGGTCGGGAGGCGGCTTGGGGCGGTCAGCTTGTGATGGAATGGAACGCAGGCGCGTATTGCTTGGCCTGCCCGCGGCATTCATCGCTTCAAAAGTCCTCGCCCAGCCATCCGGGCCGCTGATCGCTGTCCGGCATTTCAACAATGTGATGATCGCGGTGTCGGACCTTGCGCGATCCATCTCCTTTTATCAGAAACTGTTTGGCGCGCCGGTTCTGCAATCCGATGCCGCTGTCTTTCGTGTGGGGGATGGATCGCAATTCTTTGCGCTGAATCAGGCACGCGCCGGCGCGGAAATCCTTTCCTACGGTCTTGCCGTGGATGACTTTGCTGCCGATCGGCTGGCGCAGGCCTTGGCCGGTCACAGCGGCACGGAGCCACGGGTCACAAGGCGGGGCGATACGCCGGAGCTTTTCCTGAATGACCCGAACGGAGTGCGCATTCAACTGCAGGACGTCCGGTACATGCACGGCTCCGGCCCGCGGGGCGAGGCGCTCTCGCCCGCCTCTGGCGGTGCAGGCCGGCCCGCGTTCGATTTGCGCACCATCAATCATGTCACGCTCAACACGACGGAAGGCGCCAAAAGCCTTGCTTTCTACCGGGACGTTTTCGGGCTGGCGGTCCAGTCGCGCCAGGGCACCACCGTGACCATGGGGATCGGATCAACACGGCAGTCGGTTGTGTTCAATACCGCGGCCAATGGCGGCGGCACCGGCGGGATCAATCATGTCTGCTTCACGATCAAGGATTTCGATCCCGCCCATGCCATGGGTGTCCTGACAGACAGCGGGCTGGAGCCGATCGAGTTTGGCAATGCGTCTCTTATCAAGCCGCTGACATGCCGCGTCCGGCTGCGCCAGCGGGCCGCCAATGGCGGCGGCCCGACCAGTCCTCTCGGCACGCCGGAACTCTATTTCACCGACCCGGACAACATCGCAATCCAGCTGCAGGATGTGAGCTATTGCGGCGGATCGGGCTGGTTGGGACAGATTTGTTCTTGAGCTTGAAAAATGTTTGGCGCCGCGCCAAGCGGCTTTTCCTTGTTTTCCAACGTCTTTCGACTTGTCTCAAATTGGTCCTCAATGCTCCCGGGCCTTAAGGGCAACAACTGCTGTGTTGAACCCAGCGTTGAATCCTGTCTGAATTCGCGCCGTCAGGGGATGAGAGGCCTCGAGTCCAAAGGCCGCTCGATCAGTTCGCCGAAACGGAGCGCAAGACCCGCGGATGAGCAATCGGGATACGACAGACGTTATGCTTTCCGTCCCGAGCTGGTGGACGGCGCTGTCCCGGCGCCACAAGCATTTCGAACTGGCCGCCGGCATTTGCCTTTTTGCCATCAGTTACACCCTGGCCTTCAAATTTTCCAGCGACCGGAGTGGGGCATCGCCCTCGCCGCTCTGGATTCCGAACAGCCTCCTGCTCTGCGCCCTGTTACGCAGTCCCCCGCGATACTGGTGGCTTTTCCTTCTCATCACCGTTCCCATACGCCTGACGGACAATGTCTATCCTCTGCATCCCGTCTGGTATCGGGCCGGCACGATGACCATCAGCGCGGTGCAGGCGCTGGCCGGGGCGTGGGCCTTCCGCCGTATCGCGCCCAATCCCGACCGTTTCAGTTCATGGCGGGAATGGCTGGCGCTGGGCGCGGTTCTGCTGATCGCCGCGGCCGCGGCATTCCCCATGGCGGCCCTGCGCTACGCGCTGGGGCAGGACTATTGGCTGGCTTGGCAGTTGGGGTTTATCGGCGATGGCCTGGCGCAACTGGTCGTCACGCCTGCCCTGCTCACTTGGCTGTTCTGGAAAGGCCCGCCGGTCGCCCCCATGAACACCGCGAGCGCGATCGAGGCCGCAACGCTGCTGGCGGGGCTGCTGTTGGCGACCTATCTGGCCTATTGGTCTGACAGCCCCTCGCTCAATTTCGCCGATACCCGCTTCTTCCTGCCCGTTCCGTTCCTGTACTGGGCCGCGCTCCGCTTCGGCATGGCGGGCGCCTCCATCGGCGTTCCCATTTTCACGTTTCTTTCCCTGCACTCCCCCCTTCTTCATCAAAGCATCGGACTGTTGCAGCGAACCATCTTTTTCGATTCCGTTCCTGCCGGCGCCACGCCATTTGTCCTGTTCCGGTTTCTGATTTTTCGAACCTCGCCTGTCTATGTGGTGGCGGGGTTGGCGGAACGCGGCCATCGCGCGGAACGTTCGCTGCGTGAAAGCGAGGCGCGGTTTCGCAACATGGCGAACACGGCGCCCGTGCTGATATGGATGTCGGGCACCGACAAGCTGTGCGATTTCTTCAACCAGGTCTGGCTGGACTTCACGGGACGTCCCCTGGAAGCGGAGCTTGGCAATGGCTGGGCCGAAGGCGTGCATCCCGACGACCTGGACCAGTGCCTTGAGACCTATGTCACGGCCTTCGACGCACGCAAGCCGTTCCGGATGGAATACCGCCTGCGCCACCGGGATGGGCAGTATCGCTGGATCCTCGATATCGGCGTGCCGCGCTTCGACGCCGATAACGCGTTTTGCGGTTATATCGGCTCGGCCATCGAGATCACCGACCAGAGGAAGGCACAGGAAGACAATGCCCGCATCGGCCGTCTCCAGCGGCTAGCCCAGATGGGCGAGCTGACGGCCTCCATTACCCATGAGTTGCGCCAGCCTCTCAGCGGCATCCTCCTGCATGCCGAGACCCTCCGCACGCTTCTGCTGGCGGCAGGAGCCTCTTCACCCGAAATCGAGGAAATCCTGTCCGATATCGACAAGGATGGCCGGCGCGCCAACGATGTCCTGGTCTCCATCCGCAATCTGGTGCGCACCCGCGAAGACCAGTTTGAGCCGGTCGACATCAATGCCGCCATCCTCAATTGCAAATCCCTGATCGCGAACGAGGCGGCGCGGCGTCATGTCCGGATCGCGACGGAGCTGGCCGGCGATCTGCCCACGGTGAATGGCGCAGCCACCGAGATCGTGCAGGTGCTTCTCAACCTGGCATCCAACGCCATGGATGCCATGGCGGATACGCCGGGCGCCGAACGCTGCGTGACCTTGCGGACAGAGCGGCACGGCGAATCCGTCCAGGTCTCGGTTCTGGACCGCGGTCACGGCATCAAGGCAGATGACCTGGCGTTGCTGTTCGAATCCTTTTTCACGACCCGGTCCGAGGGCATGGGCCTTGGCCTGTCGATCGTCCGCTCGATCGTGCAGGCCCATCACGGCCATGTCTGGGCGGAAAACCTCGCCGCGGGTGGCGCGGCCGTTCACTTCATTCTGCCGGCGGGTCAATCGCGCTCGCGCTGGGCGCGGCCAACCCAATTGCGTTAACGCGCAGGATATGGACCCTCTCAGGATCAGCCGATAAGCTGATCGTTCAACAGGGACCGGGGACTTTCCATGAAGATTTCATTCGCCGCGCTGGCGCTGAGTATTGTTGTGTCCGGCTGCACCACCATGAACAGCCGTCCTTCGCCCGGCACCATCGTATCGGAAGATTTCGAATCAACGCCCACCGGCGCGATTCCGGCCGGCTTCACCAAGACCGGCAATATCGGCGTCGAGGAAGGCGTGGCCCACAGCGGCAAGCATGCCTTGCAGGTCGAGCCCGCGGTGAGGGGCGGACGCTTCATCAGCCTCGCCCCCGACAAGGTCGCGGCGCTCGGCGGTGAGCATTGGGGCCGGCTTTACTACAAGGTCAAGACGCCCACGCCCATGCCTACGGGGCGGCTTATTCATGCCACTCTCGTCGACGGCAAAGGCATCAGCCCGCTGGCGAATGATCTGATCGATGTGCGTCTGGCCACCCTGCTGTTCTATCCGAACGGCGACTTCAATTACTTCTATAACGTCCAGCCGCCGAACGGGCGGAAGGAATTCGGCCCGAAATCCGCGACCATGCAGAAATTCAACGACGACTGGACTCTGCTGGAATGGCACGCCGATGCCGCCACGCAGACCTACGAGTTTTTCGTCAACGGCAAGGAAGTCGCCGACATCGGCCAGCACAAGGGCGCGGGCAACTATGAAGGCATCGAAATTCCCGCTGCCTTCCAGACTCTGTCGATCGGCTTCACGAACTATCAGCCCGCCACCGGCGAGGGTTTCACGGTTTGGATTGATGACATCGCCGTCGGCAAGAAACGGCTCGGTCCGGTGCCCGGGGCACGCAAATAAGCCCCGTGTCTCGCCTTGCCTGGAGCTGGCGCTAACGAAATGCCTATTGCCCCGGCTGCGCAGCCGAAGCGGTGGCTTGAGAATCAACATCGGCGCCAGCAATGGGCCTGGTTCGTCCTTGCAAGCTCGTGCCGAGTTGGTTGTTCGGATCGCTCACGGATTTATGTGCGGTAGCTTCCGCACTGTGTTCCGCCTGGGCTTTGGTGCCTTGTCCCAGATTCTTCGGCTGTTCGTCAGCGACCGGGCTCCCATTTTCGTCCGGCGCTGTAACTTCTGCTGGAGTGCCAGCTGTATCAGCGGGTTGTGCAACAGCGGGAGTAGCGAGAATAGATGCGCCGCAGAGCGACAGCGCCATCAGTGCCTTATTTTTGCCGCCTAGCATTTGGGTCTCCATTGACTAGCCAACACAGGAGACAACGTCTGAGGGAACCGATCGTTCTGGCTTGTTGACGGGCTGTCAGCATCTCTGACATGGCGGGAAGACGTGATGTTCAGCGCGAGTGGCGCGCCGTTTCTCCATTCTTGTTCGATTTTTGATCGGCCGTGCCGATCAGGCCAACAATTCCCGCTAACTTGCGGGATTATTGGCGCTCCCAAGGGGAATCGAACCCCTGTTTCAGCCTTGAGAGGGCCGCGTCCTAACCGCTAGACGATGGGAGCAGTAGACGGGGGCTTATAGCGGGCTCACGGCAAAAACCGCAAGTTCCGATGTTGCGCCCATTACCCGTAAAACGGGAACGGAACATAGCCCTAACCTGAGTGTTAGGAATGAGAATAAACAACGGTTAAAGGCCATGTCCCGCTATTTCTTCCATGTCCGCGAAGGCAGTGTCCTCCACCGTGACACGGAAGGCCAGGAACTGCCCGACGTCGAGGCCGCCCGGCTGGAAGCGATCAGCAGCAGCCGCGAGATGCTGGGCGAGAGGCTGTTGCATGGCGGGTCCTTGAACAACAGGACCATCGAGATTGCCGACGAAACCGGTCATGTCGTGGACGTGGTCAACTCCCGCGACGTCCTGTTCCGCGGCGGCCAGTTTCGCACCTATGCCGACGACGTCACCCAGTCGGCGCCCACAAACCCACCCTTCAGATAGACGAAGGCCTCCAGCGTTTCGCCGGCCGCAATCAGCCAGAGAAAATCTTCTTCGCCCGCGCCCGCCAGGTCGCGCGCCGATGGCCGCGCTGCGCCCTGCGGGTGGGAGTGATAGCAGCCGATGATGGCCGCGCCGCCCGCCCGCGCTTTTTTCACGGCGGCAAGATGGTCGCGCGGATCTATCTCGAAGCGATCGGCATCAACGGAAAGATTGGCCGCCGGGTGCAGCGCCTGAACGATGAACACGCCACCACTGCGCGAGCCTTCAAGCAACCCGCAACACTCCCGCGGCGCCGCGCGGGTAGCCGCCGTGCGGATCGCCGCCGCCAGCGGCGGCGGCAGCTTAACGCGAGGTGTTGTCACCGCTGGTGCCGAAACTGGTTTTGACCTGACCGACCAGGCGGCCATCCTGGATGTCCAGGATATCGATCTCCTCGCCATGGGCCTCGCGCACCCGAAGGATCAGTCGCCCGGGCTGGCTCTGCATCTCCACGATGCGCGCGCCCGGCGGCAGCTGGAAGGTGCCGGTGGCGCTGTGCGTACCGGTCTTGCCGCCCAGCCTGGTGATGCCGCCGACAACAAGGGCGACCACCGCCATGACGATCAGGACGGACAGGATGATCACCGCCATTCTGGCGGCACGATAGGCGGGGGTTTGGTTTTCCGGCACCGGACCATTAGAAACGGGCGGAATGTCGGACACGAATAACTCCTCTCAGGGGGCCCAGACCTTGGAAGCCTTGGCCGGCGAGGGTCACGCCGGCTGGCGTTTGGACCGTTTCCTGGCAGCAAGCCTGCCCGACTTTTCCCGCTCACGGCTTCAGCAGTTGCTGGAGGGTGGCGCGGTCTCGCTGGGGGACCAGCAAAAAGTCACGATAAAAGACGCCAATCACCGGGTCAAACCGGGCGAAAATTATCAGGTCACCGTGCCGCCGGCGGCGCCGGCCACGCCGCAAGGCCAGGATATTCCGCTGGAGGTCGTCTACGAGGACAAGGACCTGATCGTGATCAACAAGCCGGCCGGCCTGGTGGTGCATCCGGCCGCCGGCAATCCCGATGGCACCCTGGTCAATGCCCTGATCGCCCATTGTGGGACGAAGAATCTCGCCATCGGCGGGGAGGCGCGGCCGGGCATCGTGCACCGGCTGGATAAGGATACGTCGGGCCTGCTGGTGGCGGCCAAGACCGAACGCGCCATGGCCAGCCTTGCCAAGCAATTCGCCAATCACACCATCGAGCGCGCCTATCACGCCCTGGTGTGGGGCGCGCCACGCGAGCGGGAGGGCCGCATCGAAAGCCAGATCGGCAGAAGCCCCTTCGACAGGAAGCGCATGACGGTGCTGCGGGGCGGCGGCAAAGAGGCGCGCACCCGCTATCGCACCGTGGAGAAATTCGGCCCTCCCGAAAGGCCCTTCGCCTCCCTGATTGAATGCCGGCTGGAGACGGGCCGCACCCATCAAATTCGCGTCCACCTGACCCATCTGGGTCATCCCCTGATCGGCGATCCGCAATATGGCAGGAGCCGCACCGCGCCCCGGGCCAAAGACCCTACAGAGGAAAGGGCGTATACAGCGGCGGCAGAATTCTCGCGTCAGGCGCTGCACGCTTTTGTGCTGGGATTCCAGCATCCTAGCCTGCACAAGACCCTGCGTTTCGAATCCCCCTGGCCTGCGGATTTTGCGGACCTTGTCGCGGCGCTCAGGGGATTGAATAGACCTTAAGCCTGCTTATCTCTCCTCAACTGTCGGGGCGTTCAGGCGTTATATTTTCAACGCCCGGATAAGGGGGATTTATGAGTAGTCGTGGACTTCCCGTCCTCTCGGGCGAAGCAGGCCTGTCTCGCTATCTGTCCGAGATCCGCAAGTTTCCGCTGCTGTCGCTTGAAGACGAATACATGTTCGCCAAGCGCTGGCAGCAGCATCAGGATCCGGAGGCCGCGCGCCGCCTGGTGACCAGCCATCTGCGCCTGGTCGCCAAGATCGCCATGGGTTATCGCGGCTATGGCCTGCCGGTTTCCGAAATTGTCTCCGAAGGCAATGTCGGCCTGATGCAGGCGGTCAAGCGCTTCGATCCCGACAAGGGTTTCCGTCTGGCGACCTATGCCATGTGGTGGATCCGGGCTTCGATCCAGGAATATGTGCTGCGCTCCTGGTCCATGGTGAAGATGGGCACGACCGCCGCGCAGAAGAAGTTGTTCTTCAACCTGCGCAAGGCCAAGAACAATATCGGCGCCATCGAGGAAGGCGACCTGACGCCCGAGCATGTCGCCACCCTGTCCGACCAGTTGGGCGTGACGCCCGCCGAAGTGACCGATATGAACCGCCGCCTGTCGGGCGGCGACGCCTCTCTCAACGCGCCGCTGCGTTCGGAATCGGAAAGCGAATGGCAGGACTGGCTGGCGGATGACACGGCTGACCAGGAGACGCGGCTGGCCGAGCGCGAGGAAATGAGCGACCGGCACGAGTTGCTGGTGGACGCCATGAAGGACCTGACCGACCGCGAGCGCGACATCATCCAAGCCCGCCGCCTCCAGGACGAGCCGGCGACCCTGGAGGAGCTGTCGCAGAAATACGGCGTCAGCCGCGAGCGCGTGCGCCAGATCGAGGTGCGGGCCTTCGAAAAGCTCCAGCGCGGCATCAAGTCGGCGATGCATCAGGCCGCGCTCCCTGCACCAGCATAGCCGACGCGCATACCCAACATGCACCAGTGACCCTACCGCACCCTGAAAGGCGCGGTAGGGTTTCGCATGGATGGGGGAACGCCATGACATTGAAGATGTGGCAGGTCGATGCTTTCGCCAGCAAGCCGCTGGAGGGAAATCCTGCGGCCATCGTGCCGCTGGAAAGCTGGCTGGATGCCGGCCTGATGCAGGCCATCGCCGCCGAGAACAATCTCGCCGAGACGGCTTTCTTCGTGAAGACCGAAAAAGGCCGCTACGATCTGCGCTGGTTCACGCCGGCGGCTGAGGTGGATTTGTGTGGCCATGCCACGCTCGCCAGCGCCTGGCTGCTGTTCAACCGGCTGGAAACAACCTTGAACGAGGCGCGCTTTCAGACTCGTTCCGGCGAACTTGTGGTCACGCGCGGCGCTGGCGGCAATCTCGTCATGTCGCTGCCGTCCAACATGCCGGCGCCCTATCTGAGCCCCGCCAATGTCGCCGAGCAGATCGGCGAGGCGCTGGGCGCTCCGCCGCCGAAGGAGCTGCGCAAAAGCGCCTATCTGCTGGCGGTATGGGACGATGCCAAGATCATCCGCGGCCTCAAGGGCCCCGGCAACATCGCGCGCATCCTGCATGACCTCGGCATCTGGGGCCTGATCGTCACAGCGCCCGGTGATGAAGACTATGATTTTGTCTCCCGCTTCTTCGCCCCCGCCAAGGGCGTTCCGGAAGACCCGGTGACCGGCTCGGCCCATTGCGCGCTCACACCCTATTGGGCACAGCGTCTGGGCAAGAAAACCCTCAAGGCGCGCCAGGTCAGCCCGCGTGGCGGCGATCTTGTCTGCACCGATGACGGCGCACGCACCATCCTCGAAGGCGCCTGTGCGCTTTATCTCACCGGCGAGATCGAAATTTAAACAAAATCGTCATGGCCCGGCTTGTCCGGGCCATCCATTTTTCTGCCTGTCCAAATTGGATCGCCCGCATAAAGCGGGCGATGACGATTGGGGACTATTGGCGCGCGGGCTTGTCGCGCATCCCGTCCAGCGGTTCGTCTTCGGCATCCACGCCTTCACGCGTATCGCCATCGTCCACGATGCCTTCGTCGAACTGGGCCAGCCCGTCTTCCAGATAATCGCCCAGCAGCGGCAGGCCGAGCAGATATTCGGCGGTCCGGCGGGAATGTTCGGTCCGGGCGGTGGTCACAGCCTCGCGCCATTCGTCCTTGCTGTAGGTGCCGCGGCCCAGCCAGGCCAGCGCCACCAGCCGGATGCGCTCGTCGTCATTCAGCGAGCGGATGGCGCCCAAAAGTTCCTCGCGCACCGGATCGTCATGGCCGTCGGCCAGTATGTCGTGCTGGTTGTCATCAATGGCATTGGAGCCCTCATCGGGATCGGTGTCGCTTTCCTTCA
>Ga0310811_10008889_pt1 | contig 12933 bp, 13 predicted proteins | sample YCmetagenome_FD_207642 | JGI IMG/M metagenome (GOLD analysis project Ga0310811, IMG submission 207642) | Soil microbial communities from experimental microcosm in Duke University, North Carolina, United States - YC | ecosystem: Engineered > Artificial ecosystem > Soil microcosm > Unclassified ...
GCGCCCGGGCAGGGGGGTGGCGAGTCGGCCCATGGTGCCAGCCGAAGTACCAGTTCACGACGCCCCCGAGCACCCGGTCACCCCCTGGTACCAAAACGCCCGGCGACAGGCGTCCGGCGTGGTACCGCGGTATGACAGCACCGCACAGAAGCCGCACTGCGCAGAACCACGGCCCTCCAGCTCACGACCGTCGGCCAGCCCGTGGAGCCCCATGACAGGTGGTTGAGGCCGATCTGGGCTGTGCCGTTCAGATTCCCGTCGTAGTAGTGGTAGACGAGGACGTCGCCGTCGGAGTCGTGCATCACGGTCTGCCCGCCCGGACCGATCACGGAGCCGTGGGTGGCGAGGATGAGGGTGCCGCCGCCCGCGGTCATGGCGACGCCGCTCGCGTCGGAATAGGGGCCGGTGGGATTGGTCGAACGGCCGCCGGACAGCACCTGTCCGTCGGACGACCAGCTGCTGTGGTTGGTGGACGTGCTGATCTGGATGCCCCCGCCCGTGTAGGACAGGTAGTACCTGCCGGCCGAGGTCTTGATCATCGACGGGTCGTGCGCGTAGGTGGAACCGCTGACGGCTTCAGGTCCGGATACGTCGCCGCCATGGCGTTCTGCGTCGCGGCGGCGCCGCCCAGCGTCCATTGCTGGTTCGAGCCGCCGTTGCAGGTCCACAGCTCGGCCAGCGCGCCGTCGGCGGTGCTCGCTCCGGTCACGTCGAGGCAGAGGCCTGATTGCACGCCGGTGATCGTGCCGTTGGAGTTGAGCGTCCACTGCTGATTCGCCTGGCCGTTGCATGACCAGGTCTCGACCTTGGTGCCCGCGGCGGTCTGGTTGTCGTAGGCGTCCAGGCACAATGTCGTGCCGCTCAGATTCACGGTCAGCGCATTGCCCGCGGTGTGGGTCCACTGCTGGTTCGCGCCGCCGTTGCAGGTGTAGATCTGCAGTTGGGTGCCCAGGGTGGTGGTGGAGTTCGGCACGTCGAGGCACTTGCTCGCGCCGACGGCGTGCAGTTCGCCGCTCGTCGCACCCGTGCTCGTGCCGCCGGATACGCGGAACATCACCGTTCCGTGCGCCGGGACGGATGCGCTGATGGTTCCCGAAGTCGTGGTCGTGGCTCCGGTCCACAGGTTCGTCAGCGTGTAGCTCGACGCTCCGGTCTTGCCGATCGCCGACGCTGTGGTCGAGATCGTCGCGGCCGAGCTGTTCTCGTTGAACAACGCGACCGAGACGTCGCCGTTGGCGAGCGGCTTGGCCAGCACGTCGAGGCCGCCGGAGGAGGAGACCTCAGCGCCCTGCCGGCCGAGCGAGTCCTGGTCCACCGCGATCACCCGCGAGTTGGTCAGGATCGAGAGCGTGCTCGAACTCGCGCCGGAGATATCGGTGCCCGCGATCAGGGGAGCGGCCATCTCGGCCCAGAGGCTGAACTCGCTCTGCGCTTCGGTGCTGGACAGGCCGCTGTTGCCGACCTCGAGCATGTCAGGGTCGTTCCAGTGGCCCGGGCCGGCGTATGCCGCGAGGGCGAGGTTCTGGTGGAAGATCGAGAGCATGCTGGAGTAGCTCGGGCCGATGTCGCCGGTCGTGCGCCAGCTGTTGCCGACGGAGGCGCCCCAGGTCCAGACCGAGTCCTGTCCCCAGCTGCAGAGGCTGAACAGGATCGGGCGGCCGGTCGCGGCCAGCGCGTCGCGCATCGTCGTGTACCGAGTCTGGGCACTGACGCCCTGGTTGTTGCAGTTGTCGTACTTGAGATAGTCGACGCCCCAGCTGGCGAACGAGTTCGCGTCGGTGGTCTCGTGGCCGAGGCTGCCGGGATATCCGGCGCAGGTCGCCGCACCGGCGTCCTCGTAGATGCCGAGCTTGAGGCCGAGCGAGTGCACGTAGGCCGCGGTTCCCGCGATGCCGTCGGGGAACTTCGCCGGGTCGGGCACCAACTGGCCGGCGCTGTTGCGGCTCGAGGTCATCCAGCAGTCATCGATGTTCACGTACTGGTATCCGGCGGCCTGCATGCCGTCGTCGTGCATGGCCAGCGCGGTGGCCTTGATCAGCGACTCGGAGACGCCGCAACCGTAGGCGTTCCAGTCGTTGAAGCCCATCTGCGGGGTGAGCGCGAGCCCGTTGGCCAGCGCGGCGGCCGGCGGCGCGGCCGCGACGACGGAGACGAGCGCGGCGGCGGCCGCGCCCAGGGCCAGCGCCACGGACAGGCCGAGACGCGCGATACGGGTCCCTGCGGGTGCAGTTATTCTCTTCATCTTTCGGGCCATCGGCCTTTCGTCGGCGGACGCGGACGGGCGCGACACGTCACAGTGGGTTGCGTGGAGAGTGCGCGGGCGGCGTCCGCCAGGATGATGCCCGGAACGCCGCAGAGGCCTGAGACCCGGCCGAACCCGCGACGGTGTGAGAAGTAGGTAACTCTTGGGTGCTCGCAGCGTCAAGTAGTGCGGGAAGACTTTCCTCTGTGTGCGAACATGTGGGAACTCCCACGGCGGCCGCGGTGCCGAAACAGAACTCTGAAACTTTCAGGGACTGCTTGACAACCCGCTGTCCGCGGCGCATCTTGCCCGAGAGACCCGGTGCCCACCGTTCGAACCCGCCAGGAAACGTACGTGACGCAGAATGCGCGCACGTCGCACCGATGATTTCGCCCGCTCCCGCGGATCTGCACGGACACAGGCGGATCGCACACGATCCCGCCGATCCGGACGGATCACAGTCGAGCGAGGCAGAACACTCATCATGGTGCAGATCGCGGGCGGCGCAGTGCTGGTGACCGGCGGCAATCGCGGCATCGGCCGGGCACTGGTCGAAGAGGCCCTGAGCAGGGGAGCGCGGCGGGTCTATGCCGGCACGCGCGCACCCTGGACGCATCCGGACGCGCGCGTGACGCCGCTGGTGCTGGACATCACGGACACCGCGCAGATCCGCGGCGCCGTCGGCGCCGTCGCAGAGCTCGACGTCCTCGTCAACAATGCCGGGATCCAGCTCTACGACGATCTGACCGACCGCTCCGCGATCGAGAGCCAGCTCGCCGTCAACCTGTTCGGCCCCTACGAGATGGCGCTGGCCTTCCAGCCGCTGTTGGTTCGCTCCGGCGGCGCGATCGTGAACAACCTGTCATTGAGCGCGCTCGCGCCGGTGCCGCTCGCTCCCGCCTACGCGATTTCGAAGGCTGCGGCCCTCTCGCTGACGCAGTCGCTGCGCCTTCGCGCGGCCGCGCAGGGTGTCACGGTCCACGCGGTGCTGACCGGTCCCACCGACACCGATATGACCCGGGGCTTCGAGATTCCCAAGACCGCCGCGGACGCGGTGGCCCGGGCCGTGTTCGACGGCGTCGAGAAGGGCGAGGACGAGACCTTTCCCGATCCCGTCTCGCTCGCCGTCGCCGACGGCTGGCGCAACGGTGCGATGAAGGCGCTCGAGCGGGAGTTCGCCCAGCTCGCCGGGATGCCCGCGCCGGAAGTGTAGGCGCGGTGCTTGTTGCAGGCGGGCGTGAGCGGCAGCACCGCGCCGCTCACGCGACGCTCGACGCCGCGCCGCTCACGCCCCGAACTGCGGGCGCACGCCGATGTCGCGGATCTCCACGGTCGTCTCGGTCAGCTCCGCGAGCGGCACCTGCACCCGCCAGGCGTGTCGGCCGGCCGGGGTGAGCGAGAGCTCCTCTGCCTGCTGCGCGTTCCCGCTGACGTGCGCCAGCGTCGCCGTTTCGCCGTCGCGGACCAGCACCTCGAAACCGACGCCCCGCCAACTCGCGAGCGTGCGCCGGTATACGAGGCTCTCGCCGCGCGCGTCAGGCAACTGCCGGGCCAGCACCGACCCGTCCTGGGCCGTGCGATAGGCCGTCACCTCGTCCGGAGCCGGCCCGAAGTCGGCCGGAAACTCGGCGCCGTCGTACCCGGCGAACACCCCGCGCGGCACGCTGCCGGCCGGCAGGTCCACCGCCCCGCCCGGCGCCAGGCCGTGCTCGCGCGCCGCCGGGAACGAGCGCCAGCCGCCGTGCCGGCCCGCGTACCTGGCCAGCGCCAGCTCGTACCCCTCGCCGCCGTCCTCGCCCAGATGCCACAGCTCGGCCTCGACGGGGATCTCGGCCAGCTCCATCCAGTACTCCGGCACCGCGGCGGCCGCGTAGTCCGTGTAACCGGTCCCGAGGAACGGCGGCGGCAGCACGAGCGTCGAGCCCAGCCGCGCGGCCGCCTGCGTGCTCCGGCCGCCGAACGAGGCACGGAACAGCCCCGGCCAGCTCGCGGGGAAGCGCAGCACGAACAGGCCGTCGCCCGCGGGGAACTCCTCGCCCGCCGCGGCCAGCCCGTGCGCGGCGCGGGCCTCGGCGCCCGAGTCCGCCCGCGCCACGTCGACCATGCGCGAGCACAGCCCCCAGGCGCGGACGGGCTCGAACAGCCCCCGCACGATCCGGTTGCCCGCGTACAGTTCGGCCAGCTGCCGGGTCACCGGCAGCTGGATGATCGTGCGCGGCGAGAGCCCTGCCGTGCTGGTCATCGCGCGTGCTCTTCCTTCCAGCGGGCGAGCAGGTCCCTGCGCTGCTCGGCCAGGTCCGCGATCTGCTCGCGCGGGAACGTGCCGACGACCTCGTACTTGTCCACCTGCTCGAGCCCCTGGGCGATCGCCCACGACCCGTTGTTCCCGGCGTAGCGGCCGTGGAGGGCGTCCTCGCCCGCCGCGCCCTGCGCCTCGAAGGGCTCACCGCGCCAGGTGAACGTCCAGTGCCACTCGAACCACTCGTCGAGCTGCTCCGGGTGCACGGGGTAGACGGTCGCCCCGCTCGTCGTCGTCCTCGGTTCCAGACCGTCGGGCACCGGCCCGTCCTTCTCCGGGATCAGGGTGATCAGCGGAGCGAGCGCCGCGCTGCCGCCGAAACGGTACGCGCGCCCGTGATAGACGGCGAGCCGCCCGCCGCGCCATTTCCACGCCTCATAGAGATCATCGTTCATAGCGTGTCCAGGATCCCGCTTCTTTGTCGAAATAGCCGACAGGAGCCTCGCCGCCGTCCGCGGTCACCTTCCAGTTCTCCGCGTGGTCGGGAAGCTGCGTGGGCGAGGCCTGCCATTCGGGCACGGCGCCCCCGGTGTAGCCGGTGCCGGTGAACGGGTCCTCCCAGGCCTGGCCCGCGTCCTTGCCCGCCATCTGGGCGACGTGGTCGGCCAGGCCCTGGCTGTCCTTGCCCACCGCGCCGAAGGAGATGTCGGTGCCCATGTCCGCGGGCTTGGGAAAGCGCAGCTGGTAGGCTTCGCCGGCGCCCTCGGGCACCGGCGACCAGCCCACCCCCTTGTCGTCCAGGGCGAGCCCGTCGCGCAGCTTGGCCGGCGTGTCGAGGTCGGCGGTGTCGGTTCCGCGGGCGATCGAGCCGCGCACCGAGGCCGGGTCGAACCGGTCGCCCGCGGCGTTGTCGAGGTACTTGTCCGCCGTGTCCTTGGAGACGACCTTGGTGACCATCTGCCCGTCGTCGAGCTTGATCGCGTTGCGCACGTCCACGACCTGCTGGATCTGCTCGTCCGTCAGGTCGTTGGTCGCGGTCGTGCGCAGCGTGTCGTGCTCGGTCCGGTCGAGTCCGCGGGCGTTGAGCTCCCCGTCATCTCGTCGTTGAAGTTCGGCGAGTCGCGCAGTGCGGAGCTGCTGTAGCGGGGCGCGGCCGCCGAGGCGTCGCCCGCCGCCATGCCGTCGTCCTGCTCGAGCGCCTGCTGCAGCCTGGTGCCCTTGACCGTGCTCTCCGCCGCCCCGCTCTCCGATCCGGCGGCCGAGGTGGCCTGCGCGGTGATCGGCTCGGGGTCCTTCGGCATCTTCGCCTCGAGATCGGCGGTGACGTTCGCCTCGGTCGCCGCGTGGTCGGCCAGCGCCTTCGTGCCCTTGGCCACGGTCTTGTCGACGAACTCGGCGTCCTCCTTGGCTATCTGGGGCAGGGCCTCCTGCGCGTCCTTCTTGAGCGCGACGAAGACCGCCTTCTCCTCTCCGCCCTCTGCCATGTCAGAAGCTCAACCCCTCGAGGCCGCTGTGCAGGGTCTGCGCGTGCCCGAGCAGCGTGTCGGTGTGCCCCTGCAGGGTCGTCAGGTGCGCGGCCGCGGCCTCGTGGTCGATCTGGAAGCCGGTGCCGGCCTCGGCGGCGCCGCCGGCCTGCGACCAGTCGAGGCCGGAGAGCGCCTGCTCGATCTTCGCGAACAGCGGCTTCGCGGCGGCCTCGATGACCTCGCCGACGATGTACTGGATGATCTGCTGCTTCAGCGCCTCGAGTAGCTTCTTGCCGGCCTCGATGATCACCGGCACCGCGGCCTCCGCGAGGCCGAGCGTGGCCACGGAGGCGGCCTGGTCGGCGATGAACGTGGCGGCCATCACGGCCAGCTCGGCGAGCGCCTCCACCTTCTGGGCGACGATCACGTCCGCGCCCACGTCCAGCGCCTCGGCGAGCACGTGGCAGCCCTCGACCAGCTCGTCCACGTGCGTCGTCGAGAGCCTGGCCCAGCCGGAGGCCATCTGCTGGGTCGACGCCCCCTGATAGGCCTGGGCGAAGTTCGCCACGGCCGCGCTCGCGTCCTGGTGGGTCTGCTGCACGGCCTGGCCGAACTGCCGCACCATGGTCGCGAACTGCCGGACGTCGTCCTCGTTCTGATAGGGCCAGGGCACGCCTATCACATTCAGGAATGTGACGACCGGCCCCGGCAGGTCATCGATGGCCACCGGCGGTTCCCCCTCGTCGGTACGGCGATTCTCCCTTGGATGGAGCTGTACCTTATCCGCAGCCTCACGGTGACGCAATGATGCGGACCGGGACGGATCCGGCGCCTGATCAGGCAATGGATATCCGGATACGGGCGGCTGGGCGAGGTCTGTCCAGGCGGTCCGTCCCGGGAGGGCGTCGAGGGCGTCGGGGTACGGCCCGTCCGCGGGACGGCCGCTAGCCCATACGGGGTCATGGAGGTGGGGGCGCGCCCGCAGAGGGGCAGAGTGGGGTTATGGCGAAGAAAGTACGCGCATACCTGGAGGGCGGCCCGGACGATCTGCCCGAGCGCATCGTCCCGATCACGCCGCCCGGCACCGTGCTCAAGGTCGCCCACCTCGGTGGATACGAGCACTTCCGGGCGACGCCGCGGCGCACCGACACGCCCGAGGGACGGCTCACGGTCTACGAGTGGTACGAGCGCACGGAAGTCGCTGAGTGACTTCCGGCCCAGACCCGACCTGACCTGACCGTGCGTGGCCCCGGACTACAGAGCCGTCCTGATCTCCGCGGTCAGCTGCGGCGCCGAGACGCCGAGGGAGCTCAGGATGCTGCGCGTCACGCTCGTGTCCATTGCCAGCAGGGACAGCGCGATGTGTGCGGCTCCGTGGGCGTCGGCCGAACGCGTCCGGGTCGACGCTGCCTGCCGCGACTCCGCACGCGATGGTGACTCCGTCCGGTATGCCGCTGCCTCGCGCATCGATCGGTCGAGGCATCGGCGCGCCTGGCGGGTGACGCGCAGGTGCCCTTCGCGGGTGGGGTTGCGGCGTGGGGCGGCGGCCCGATCGAGCGATCCGGGGCCGAACGCCTCCTCGACACGCGCGCGCACCGCGTCGATGTCGATGCCGATCGCCTCGAGCGCTCCGCGGTCCAGTTCGCTGGAGTGCGCGGCCGCCGTACGGCCGCGGCCGTGGCCGAGACTGCGGCTGATCAGGGCTGCGACATGGGCCTCGACGCGTTCGGGTGTCACGCCCCGCGCTCGCAGTACGCTGCCGGCCGCGTCATCGGCCCCTGCCACGCCGTAGAGCAGATGCTCGCAGCCGACGAAGTCCTGGCCGAGCCGGCGCGCCTGCTCCTGCGCGCGGACGACCGCCGCTCGTGCCTCGCCGCTGATGCGCTCCGCCATCATCGCCTCCCGATCCGTGGTCCGTGCTTGCGGTGCACGGTCTGCTTGGTCACGCCCAGCCGGGTGGCGATCTCCTGCCACGACCAGCCCAGCCGCCGTGCGTTCTCGACCTGGAGGTCTTCCAGGCGCTCGGCGAGCTCCCGGAGCGCGGCCACGGCGCGCAGCCCGACGTCCGGGTCGTGGCCGGCGGCGCCCTCGGCGATCTCGAGTGTGCTCTCCATGACCGTCAGCATATGCTGACGGTGGCCGGTCGTCAACATATGCTGACGCTTGCGTGCCTTCGATGCCGAGGCTGAATGCGCGCTGAGACGCGCAGGCCGCTCCGCCGGCCCTCGCACGGCCCCGCTCGGCGTCGGCCCGGCGCCTGACAAGCCCGAACGCACGGCCACGCGTTCAAACATCGAACCTTGATCGACTCGGTCACACCTGCCCGTCCGCCCCTCGCCGGGCCGCGTCGGCGGCGCTTCCACCTGCGGCGACACCCCGTCTCCCTGCACGGGATGAGCATTCGGGGACTGCGACGACGAAAAGTGTGACAGTTCCATGATCACCGTGCGGCTTCGCTCTCCAGCCCGCTGGCGTTCCCTGGCCATTCAACTGTTTCAAGGCTGAGCGTCACGCGTCGTCCCTAGGTTCCTGAGAGCCGGCTTAGGGCTGGCTAAGAGAGGGACTCATGGACACCACCGTCGCGGTGCGGGGCCGCGGCATCACCAAGATCTTCGGTGATGTCGTCGCGCTCGACCATATCGATGTGAATGTGGCGCAAGGGCAGATCCACGGACTGGTCGGCCCGAACGGCGCCGGCAAGACGACGCTGCTCGGCCTGCTGCTGGGCCTGGCCGTCGCCGACGAGGGCCGCCTGGAGATCCTCGGCGCCCCGGTCGGCCGCACCCTGGCCGCGCCCGACGGCGTGTCCGGGTTCGTCGACGGACCCGGCCTCTACCCGACGCTCACCGCGAAGCAGAACCTTGCCGCCCTGGCCAGGCTCCGCCACCGCGACGCGCGCACCGCGCGGATCGAGGACGTGCTCGAGCAGGTCGGGCTGAGCGAGGTCGCCGACGACAAGATCCGCGGCTTCTCTCTCGGCATGCGCCAGCGCCTGGGCCTGGCCGCCGCGCTGCTCACCAGACCCAGGCTGCTGGTGCTCGACGAGCCGGCCAACGGCCTCGACCCCGCCGGCAAGAAGCACGTGCACGGCGTGCTCAACCGGCTGGTCGAGGACGGCGCCACGGTGGTCCTGTCAAGCCACCGGATGGACGACCTCGAGGCGCTCTGCTCCGAGGTCACCATCCTGGCGACCGGACGCGTCGTGTTCTCCGGCCCGCTGCACAAGCTCTCCGCCGAGAACCGCGAGCTCGACTACCGGCTGCGCACCTCGGACCCGCGGGCCGCGCGCACGGTGGCGCTCGAGGCGCCCGGCGTGCGCATCGTCGAGGACTCCGACTCCGTCAACCGGCACGACCCCGACATGCTCGTGGTCCGCGCGTTGGTCCCCGCGCTCGACGACCTGGTGGCGAAGCTGGTCGGGGGGCAGATCGCAGTGCGCGAACTCGCCCCCGTCGTCTCGCCGCTCGAGGCGGCGTTCCTCGCCCTCACCGAGCAGGAAGAGGTCAGCCGATGACCACCGCGACCGCCGCCGCCCAGGCGCCCGCCGCCGGCGCCGCACCCGCGACCGCCCGTCCGGTCCCGGTCGGCCGGGTCTACCGCTTCGAACTGGTCAAGCAGTTCTCCCCGTGGCGGGTACGCCTGCTGATCCTCGCGTGCTGGCTCGGTCCCGCGGTGTTCGTCTACGGGGTGAGCAAGCAGAGCAATCTGCCCTCCGACACCCTGTTCGGCCGCTCGATGCACCTGACCGGCTGGGCCGGACCGCTGGTGCTGCTCGGCTTCTCCGGCACCTGGGCGCTGCCGCTGCTCACCTCGCTGGTGGCCGGCGACGTGTTCGCCTCCGAGGACCGGCTCGGCACCTGGCGCCACCTGCTGGTGGCGGTCCGCTCACACCGGCGCATCTTCGCCGCCAAGGCCCTGGCCAGCCTCAGCGTCATCCTGCTGCTGGTGGCCGGACTGGTCGCCTCCGGCATCGTCGGCGGACTGATCGCGATCGGGAACAGGCCCCTGATCGGCCTGGACGGGCACACGCTCGGCGCGGGCGACGCGGCCGGCAAGGTGCTGATCGCCTGGCTCTGCGCCCTCGCCCCGACGCTCGCGCTCGCCGCCATCGGGCTGCTCGGCTCCGTCGCGCTGGGCCGCTCGCCGATGGGCCTGCTGCTGCCGGTCGTCGTAGCCCTGGCGATGCAGCTGGCCCAGATGCTGCCGCTGCCGGTCGCCGTGCGCCTCGCACTGCCCGGATACGCCTTCATCTCCTGGAACGGCCTGTTCGCCCAGCCGCAGCAACTCAGCCCGCTGCTGATCGGCGTCGCGGTCAGCCTGGTGTGGGCGATCGTGGCGACCGCGCTGGCCTACCGGCTGTTCCTGCGCCGCGACTTCACCAACCTCACCAACGACAACGCCGGACGCAGGGCGCTGACCGTGGGCGTGCTGCCGCTGGCCGGCCTGCTCGCCGTGACGATCGGCGTCCTCGCCGCCACGACCGGGGCCACCGGGTCCGGCATCGACCAGGGCAAGCTGCAGCAGTCCGTCGCCGTCGAATTCGCCCACCTCTACCGGCTCCAGGAGCAGGAACTGCACCGCCCGCCGGTCACCGAGGCGCAGCTGGCGACCTCCGCGTCGTGCACCAAGGACGAGGGGATGTCGGCGCAGCAGGGCGCGGGCAACGACTGGAACTGCACGGTCTCCTGGCACATACCCGGCGTCACGCTGACCGGCCAGGCCATCTATCAGCTCGACGTCACTTCGAACGGGCGGTACATCGCCGACGGCGATGGACCGAAGGAAGTCAACGGATACTTCCTGGTTCACACTTCTGCCGGTGATGAGCCGAACCCGCTGTGGCAGTTCGACGGCAACGTCGATCTGCTTCCTACTCACTGAAGGAAACCCTCAGAATGCAAGTAACGCGCCGCAAGCGGTCGGTTGAAGGGGCTGCCTTCGGCCTCCCCGCCGGACAGGGCCGCCGTCGCCTCGCGAAGGTGGGCGCCGTCTCGCTCGCCCTCGTCGTCACCGGTGCCGGCATCAGCTCCGCGTCCACGCTGCAGTTCGGCACCGAGCAGGTCGGCCAGCAGACCAGCAAGGGCGAGGTCCTCTCCAGCGACCAGACCATCAAGCCGATCGGCAGCCAGCTGGTCATCAACCAGGGCAAGATCATGGCGTCGTCGATCAGCCCCGACGGCACCCACATGGCCGCCACGATCACCGACGGCACCGGCTCGCTGGTCATCATCGACCTGCGCAGCTACCAGGTGCAGCAGGTCATCGGCAGCTCCACCGGTGTGAACCTGAAGATCAGCGGCAACGACGTCGGCCAGGCCTCGCCGACCTACTCGCCCGACGGCAAGTCCATGTGGATCGGCCGCACCGACGGCTACACCAAGTTCACCGTCAACGCCGACGGCACCCTGGCCAACCCGGTCAACATCACCATCGCGGCCAACGGCGCGATGCACGCGCTCTCGGGCAAGGCCGTGTTCTCCGCCGACGGCTCCACCGTCTACGGCGCGATCAACGGCCAGAACCGCGTCGTCGCCATGGACGCCACGACCGGCGCCGTCACGCAGACCTGGAACACCGGCATCGCCCCGCGCGACATGGCGATGGTCGGCGGCAAGCTCTACGTGAGCAACGAGGGCGGCCGCACCGCCCAGCCCGGCGACACGACCATGAACTCGTACGGCACCCAGGTGCCGGCGAACGGCCAGACCGGCGCCTCCACCACCGGTACGGTCAGCGTCATCGACCCGGCGAACCCGACCGCCGCCGTCGGCAGCATCGAGGTCGGCCTGCACCCGACCGCCGTGTACGCGGCCGGCAAGACCGTGTTCGTGGCCAACACCTCGAGCAACACCGTCTCGGTGATCGACACCACCAAGAACAAGGTGGTCCAGACGATCAACACCCAGCCGTGGGCCGAGGCCACCGTCGGCTACGAGCCGGACGCGATCGACCTGACCCCCGACGGCCACCTGCTGGTGACCCTCGGCCGGGCCAACGCGGTGGCGGTCTACCGCTTCACCTCGGCCCAGCAGCCGGCCAGCTACGTGGGCCTGCTGCCGACCGACTACTTCCCGGCCGAGGTGGCCACCGTCGGCAACCAGATCGTGGTCTCGAACACCCGCGGCGTCGACGCCCTGCGTCCGACCGTCGCGGCCGGCCACGGCACGCACGACACCACCAGCAGCCTGACGCACTTCGCCCTGCCCAGCGACCAGGCGATCCGCAGCTACACGAGCAAGGTCTTCCAGTACAACGGCTGGACCAACAACTCGGTGGAGTACGCCAAGGGCAAGAGCGACGTCAAGCCCGTGCCGGTCCCGGCGAAGATCGGCGACCCGTCGACGATCAAGCACGTGTTCCTGATCGTCAAGGAGAACCGGACCTACGACCAGGTCTTCGGCGACATGTCGCAGGGCAACGGCGACCCGACGCTGACCCAGTACGGCGAGGCCGTCACGCCGAACCAGCACGCCCTGGCCGAGCAGTTCGGGCTCTACGACAACTTCTACGACGTCGGCACGAACTCCGCCGAGGGCCACAACTGGCTGATGCAGGCCGACGACCCGGAGTACACCGAGTCCTCCGCCGGCGAGTACCTGCGCAGCTACGACACGGAGAACGACGTCCTGGGCCACCAGGAGTCGGGCTTCATCTGGACCGGGGCCGAGGCCGCGGGCCAGTCCGTCAAGGACTACGGCGAGTTCCAGTCGATCGAGAACAAGCCGGCCGGCGCCACCTGGCAGAACCTGTACTGCGACTCGCAGACCATGGCCGCCACCGGTGCCCCGAGCCAGTACCCGATCCAGACCGGCTCGGCGATCCCCTCGCTCAACGCCGTGTCGGTGCCGGGCTTCCCGCTGTTCGACACCTCGGTGCCGGACGTGTACAAGGAGCAGGTCTGGCAGCAGGACTTCGAGAAGAACGGTCCGGCCAACCTGAACATGTTCTGGCTGTCCAACGACCACACCGGCGGTTCGGCGAGCCCG
>Ga0310811_10008891_pt1 | contig 12932 bp, 11 predicted proteins | sample YCmetagenome_FD_207642 | JGI IMG/M metagenome (GOLD analysis project Ga0310811, IMG submission 207642) | Soil microbial communities from experimental microcosm in Duke University, North Carolina, United States - YC | ecosystem: Engineered > Artificial ecosystem > Soil microcosm > Unclassified ...
TCGCGCACGGGCCGCCACGGCCCACGCCGCCGACCACCACGCTTTTTCCTGTCGAATTCCAGGCTTTCGCGTCGTCCATTGCGACACCGTCGTTGGCACATTTGGTGCTGCTATCGGCGCACGTTCCGTCGCGCGACACATTGCCTACCTGTGAAGCCATGCACACTCTTCTGAATACTCGCCTTACCCGCGCCGCGCTGAAAGCGGCGCGGCCCGCCCGCCGCCACATCGTCCGTGCGCTGCGTCATCACGCGACCCGCACGCGCGCGCTGGGCGAACAATGGCGCGATGCCAAAGCAGTCGACGGCATTCGCACCTGGTTTCATACGTTCTTCTCCGCGCTGCGTCTGCAGGGCGGCTCGCGCCGCCTTTCGCTGCGCACGCTGTTGCGCAAGCCGACGCCGCTGCGACTGACCGTCGCAAAACGCGTAGCGGTCGTCGCGCCGCAGAATACGAGCCGCCGCCCCCGTCGCATGTCGACGAGCAGCAGCAGCGGCTGGTTTGCGTTCCCGTTTGCCAGTCGTTGAGGCGATTGTTCGAACGCATTTCTGCGTTGGCAGCGCGTCCGTAGTTCTTAAGCAGGCCCGTATTGCGGCTTTCGTTGAGACTTTCGATGGCGCGGGCCCACTGCGCGCGACAAGGCAGCAAACGCACAGGCAATAAAAAACCCCGCCCGGCTCGCGCCGGCGGGGTTTTTTACTGAAGCGAAAACGGCTAGCGTTAATCCGCCAGCGCGGCAACCGGTTCCGTGCCCGCAGCTTCGGCGAGTGCCAGTGCCTTGTCCGTGGCTTCCCACGTGAATTCCGGCTCTTCGCGGCCGAAGTGACCATAAGCCGCGCTCTTCTCGTAGACCGGGCGCAGCAGATCGAGCATCTGGATGATGCCCTTCGGACGCAGGTCGAAATGCTCCTGCACCAGGCGCGTGATAGTCGCATCCGACACGCGGCCCGTGCCGAACGTGTTGACCATCACAGAAGTCGGCTGAGCGACGCCGATTGCGTACGACACCTGAATCAGACAACGCGACGCAAGGCCAGCGGCCACGATATTCTTCGCGACATAACGGCCGGCGTAAGCCGCCGAGCGGTCGACCTTCGACGGATCTTTACCCGAGAACGCGCCGCCGCCGTGCGGCGCAGCGCCGCCGTACGTGTCGACGATGATCTTGCGGCCGGTCAAACCGCAATCGCCTTGCGGACCGCCAATCACGAAACGGCCAGTCGGGTTCACCAGGAACTTGATGTCGCCCTTGATGAGGTCGGCCGGCAGCGTCGGCTTGATGACTTCTTCGATCACGGCTTCGCGCAGCGTGTCCAGATCGATGTCCGGCGAATGCTGCGTGGACAGCACGACGGTGTCGATCGAATGCGGCTTGCCGTCGACGTAACGCACGGTGACCTGCGACTTCGCATCCGGACGCAGCCAGGGCAGGCGGCCGTCGCGGCGCAGATTTGCCTGACGCTCCACCAGACGGTGCGACAGGTGGATCGGCAGCGGCATCAGTTCCGGCGTTTCTTCACACGCGTAACCGAACATCAGGCCCTGGTCGCCGGCGCCTTGATCGAGGTTGTTGTCGTGCGCGCGGTCCACGCCCTGCGCGATATCCGGCGATTGCTTGTCGTACGCGACGAGCACCGCGCAGCCGCGGTAGTCGATGCCGTAGTCGGTGTTGTCGTAGCCGATGCGCTTGATGGTGTTGCGCGCGACCTGGATGTAGTCGACGTTCGCGGTGGTGGTGATTTCACCGGCCAGCACGACCAGACCCGTGTTGCACAGCGTTTCGGCCGCGACGCGCGAGTATTTGTCCTGCGCGAGGATTGCGTCGAGAATGGCGTCCGAAATCTGGTCCGCGACTTTGTCGGGATGGCCTTCGGAGACGGATTCGGAAGTGAAGAGATAGTCGTTTGCCACGTTGCAGACTCCTGTTTGGTGGTTACGGTTGAGTTTCACGTAGCCAGCTTCGGGGAGCCTTGAAGCGGCGACGCTTTAGCGGATTACCTTACCTGCGGGCACAGATCGTATGGATCGCACCCGCTGGCTTCGCCCCGCAAGTTGTCTATTAACTCGGCGAAGCCCTTATTATAGCGACTTCCTTGAATTGTCACAGAGTGTCCACGAGTGCGGTATTACGTCAATTTTTCCGCTTCCCTGAAATCCGTCACGCGCCACGCTCCGTTTCCGGAGGCGGCATGCTGAGCCGCTATGGCGCGCAGCTCGCGATCGGGCTGCTGAAACTTTTTGCGTTGTTGCCCTACGGTTTCGTCGCCCGTCTCGGCGATGGGCTCGGCTGGCTGCTTTATCAGGTTCCAAGCCGGCGCCGACGCATCGTCCACACCAACCTGAAGCTGTGCTTCCCCGAGTGGAGCGACGAGCGCCGCCAAGACGTCGCGCAGAAGCACTTCCGTCACGCGATCCGCAGCTACCTCGAACGCAGCGTGCAGTGGTTCGGCTCGGCGAAGAAGCTCGAAAAGCTGATCCAGCTCGACAGCGCGATCGATCTGACGGACCCGAATCTGCCGCCCACGCTGTTTCTCGGCTTTCACTTCGTCGGCATCGAGGCCGGCTCGATCTTCCTGAATTATTCACTCAAGCGTCAATGCGGCTCGCTGTATCAGCCGATGTCGAACCTCGAACTGGAGGAAGTCGCCAAAGCGGCGCGCGCGCGTTTCGGCGCGGACATGGCGAGCCGCGCGGACAGCGCGCGCATCGTGTTGCGCTGGCTGCGCGAACGCAAGCCGGTGATGCTCGGCGCGGATATGGACTACGGCGCGCGCAATTCCACCTTCGTGCCGTTCTTCGGCGTGCCGACCTGCACGCTAACCGCGGTGGGTCGTCTCGCGAAGGTCGGACGCGCGCAGGTCGTGCCATTCATCGGCGAAGTGCTGCCGAACTACAAGGGTTATCGCCTCAGAGTCTTCAAGCCGTGGGACAACTACCCCACCGGCGACGACGACGCGGACGCGCGGCGCATGAACGAGTTTCTCGAAGAGCAGATTCCGCTGATCCCCGAGCAGTACTACTGGGTGCACAAGCGCTTCAAGACCCGGCCTCCGGGCGAACCGAGGGTGTATTGAGGTGCGCGGCCGCGGCGCGGCCAGTGCGGCCAGCGGCTAGTGCGGCGGCCGCGGCCGGCGCGGACGGTTCCGTCGGCGCAACAACCGTCCCAGCGCGGAAATACGGCGACGTTCGGCGCGCCTGCGGGCGCGTCACTTACAATAGCGTGATGAAACTGAAATTCACCAAAATGCACGGCGCGGGCAACGACTTCGTCGTGCTCGACGGCTACACCCAACCGGTCAACCTGACGCCGGCGCAGGTGCGCGCGCTCGCGGACCGGCATTTCGGCGTCGGCGCCGATCAATTGCTGCTGGTCGAAAGACCCACTGTGGAAGGCGTCGATTTCCGATATCGCATCTTCAACTGCGACGGCGGCGAGGTCGAGCATTGCGGCAATGGCGCGCGCTGCTTCGTCAAGTTCGTGCGCGAGCGCGGCCTGACCGATCGGCGCAGCGTGCGCGTGCAAGTGCAGAAAGGCACCATCACGCTGACCATGCAGGACAACGGCGAAGTGGTGGTCGACATGGGCACGCCGGTATTCGACCCGGAACGCGTGCCGTTCGCCACCAAAGGCCTCGAAGGCCGCCGCGAAAGCACGGACACGCTCTGGCCGCTCGACGTGAACGGTACGACGCGCTGGATTTCGGTGGTGTCGATGGGCAATCCGCATGCGGTGCAGGTGGTCGACGATGCCGAAGCCTTCCCGGTGCTGGTCGAAGGCCCGGCGATCGAGCGCCACGCGCGTTTCCCGCAGCGGGTGAACGCTGGCTTCATGCAGATCGTCGGCCGCAGTGAGATCAAGCTGCGCGTCTACGAACGCGGCGCGGGCGAAACGCTGGCGTGCGGCACGGGCGCCTGCGCGGCGGTCGCGGCCGGCATCCGGCGCGGGCTGCTGGACGCGCCGGTGCTGGTGCACACGCACGGCGGCAAGCTGACCATCTCGTGGGACAACACGCGTGAAGGAGAGTCGCTGCTGATGGCGGGCCCCGCGGCAACCGTATTCGAAGGCGAGATCGAACTGGCCGACGCCTTGGCCGCTTAAACTGATTGACCGATGCGCCGCCCCGAGGGCGTCGTCCTGTAGTCCTTTAGCCGAAACCATGAACGATCGCGAAGTCGCCGAATATCTGCTCGCCAACCCCGAATTCTTCGCCGAACACGCGGAGATGCTCGCGACCATCCGGCTCGCGAATCCGCACGGCAAAGCCGCGGTATCGCTGCAGGAGCGGCAGATGGAAATGCTGCGCGACAAGAACAAGCATCTCGAACGGCGCCTCGCCGAATTGCTGCGCTATGGGCACGAGAACGACAGCATCGCGTCGAAATTCAACCGCTGGACCATCCGCGTGATGGCCGAGCGCGATCCGTACGCGCTGCCGCGCACGATCGCCCACGGTTTGCGCGATATCTTCGACGTGCCGCAGGCCGCGCTGCGCGTGTGGGATGTGGCCGAGCCTTACGCCCAGGCCGACTTCGCGCGCCATGTCGGCGAGGAAGTGCGCATTTTCGCCAGCAGTCTCACCACGCCGTACTGCGGCGCGAATACGGGCTTCGAGGCGGCACAGTGGCTGGTGCCGGCGGTGAGCGCGGTGGCCGACGAGAACGCAGCCGGCAACGCGACATCCGAGTCGGCGCACGTCACCGAATCGGTCGCGCTGCTCGCGCTGCGCGACCCCGACGGCAACGAGGAAGCGCCCACCTTCGGCCTGCTGGTGATGGGCTCGGCCGACGCGCGCCGCTTCCACGACGGCATGGCCACCGATTTCCTGACGCAGATCGGCGCGCTGGCAAGCGCCGCGCTGAGCCGTCTGCTGCCGCGCTGATCCCGCGCCCACCGACACTCTCCTGCGCCAGCCGCTCCACAAAGCCCACCGTGACCGCCGCCGACCCGATCGCTGCCTACCTGTCGAATCTCGAACATGAGCGGCGGCTATCGGCGCATACGTTGCGCGGCTATACCCACGAACTCGAAGAACTCAGGCTGCTGGCCAAAGGCCGGCCGCTAGAAAGCCTGACCGCCGTCGACATTCGCGGCGCCGTCGCGCGCGCACACTCGGGCGGCCTGACCGCGCGCTCGATCAGCCACCGGTTGTCGGCGTGGCGCGCGTTTTACCGCTGGCTCGCCGGGCGCGTCGAACTGCCGGCCAATCCGGTTGCCACCGTGCGTGCGCCGAAGCAGGCCAGGACGCTGCCCAAAGCCCTTTCCGTCGACGACGCCACGCGTCTGATGGAAAGCCCGGTTGCCGCATCGCCCGAAGGTTTGCGCGATCACGCGATGCTCGAACTGTTTTACTCGTCCGGGCTGCGTCTCGCGGAACTGGTCGGCCTCGACGTCCGTTTCACCGACAGCGACGGCTACCGTTCCGCCGGCTGGCTGAAGCTGGAATCGGCCGAGGTAGAAGTGCTCGGCAAGGGCAAGCGGCGTCGTGTGGTGCCGGTCGGCAGCAAGGCAATCGACGCGCTGAACGCGTGGCTCGCGGTGCGCGGGCAGATGGTGAAGCACGACCCGCATCCGCTGTTTCTGTCGGCGCGCGGCAATCGGCTGTCGCCCAACGTCGTGCGTGAGCGTGTGAAGCGCGCGGCGCTGGTCGCCGGTATTCCTGCCAACGTGCATCCGCACGTGCTGAGGCACTCGTTCGCCACGCACGTGCTGCAGTCGAGCGGCGATCTGCGCGCCGTCCAGGAGTTGCTAGGCCATGCCAGCATCACCGCCACGCAGGTCTATACCGCGCTCGATTTCCAGCATCTCGCCCGCGTCTACGACGAGGCGCACCCACGCGCCAAAAAACGCGACTGACGCCGCTTCGCGCGGCTCCCGGTCTCCGCTTTCGCTTCACCCGCCGTGTGCTTGTTGCGACGCGGCCCAATGCTCTGCTGACACCCTGATGAATACCGTTACGCTCAAACCGTCGAAAGAAAAATCGCTGCTGCGCCGCCATCCGTGGGTTTATGCCAACGCGATTGACCGCGTCGATGGCAATCCCGCGCCCGGCGCGACCGTGCTGGTGCGCGCGCATGACGGCCGCTTTCTCGCGCGCGCCGCCTACAGCCCGCATTCGCAGATTCGCGCACGCGTGTGGAGCTTCGACGAAGCCGAGCCGATCGACCACGCGTTCTTCAAGCGCCGTGTGCAGCGCGCGCTCGCGCATCGCCGGACGATGGTGCACGACACCGGCGCGGTGCGGCTGGTTTTCGGCGAAGCGGACGGCCTGCCCGGCCTGATCGTCGATCATTACGTCGCCGAGGACGCAGACCAGCGCAGTCAAATCGTCTGCCAGTTCATGGCGGCGGGCGTCGAGGCATGGAAGGAAGCGATCGTCGCGGCGCTGGTCGACGCGACCGGCTGCCCGAATGTCTACGAGCGTTCGGACGTATCGATTCGCCAGAAGGAAGGGCTGGAGCAGATCACCGGCGTGCTGGCGGGCGAGGCGCCGTCGGAAGCGCTGATCGCGAGCGAAAACGGCGTGCGTTATCACGTCGACGTGCGCAACGGCCACAAGACCGGCTTTTACGTCGACCAGCGCGACAACCGCCTGCTGGTGCAGCAGCTCGCGCAGGATCGCGACGTGCTGAACTGTTTCTGCTACACCGGCGGCTTCTCGCTGGCGGCATTGAAGGGCGGCGCCAAACGCGTGGTGTCGATCGATTCTTCGGGCGAAGCGCTGGCGCTCGCCCAACAGAACGTGGCGGCCAACGGCTTCGACGCCGAGCGCGCCACGTGGCTCGACGCCGACGCGTTCAAGACGCTGCGCCGCCTGTACGACGAAGGCGAGCGCTTCGACCTGATCGTGCTCGATCCGCCGAAATTCGCGCCGTCACGTGAACACGTGGACCGCGCGTCGCGCGCTTACAAGGACATCAACCTGACCGGCCTGAAGCTGCTGCGCCCAGGCGGTTTGCTGTTCACCTACTCGTGCTCGGGCGCGATCGACTCCGAACTGTTCCAGAAGATCGTGTCCAGCGCGGCCGCCGACGCGCGAGTCGACGCGCGCATTCTCAAGCGCCTCGGCGCGGGCGTGGATCATCCGTTGCTCACGGCCTTCCCTGAAGGCGAATACCTGAAGGGTCTGCTGTTGCAAATCGCCTGATCGCCCATACTTTCAGGGTTATTTCGCGCCAGGGCGGCGCTCGCGGCAGCGGGCCCAAACCCCGCCCGTCAGCGCGGGCTTGACAGATATGTTTCAATAACCGGCTAGACAGGGCTGCGCGCCATCCGGCTGCCGCGCCCCGCCTATGCTCCCGATTACGCACCGTTTCACGACCTACAGGCGACCAACATGATTCCAGTCACCATCCTGACCGGCTTTCTTGGCAGCGGCAAAACTACCCTGCTCAAGCGCATCCTGAACGAAAAACACGGCATGAAGATCGCCGTCATCGAAAACGAGTTCGGCGAAGAGAACATCGACAACGAGATCCTCGTGCAGGACACGGGCGAGCAGATCATCCAGATGAGCAACGGCTGCATCTGCTGCACGATTCGCGGCGACCTGTCGCGCGTGCTGGGCGATCTGGCCGCGAAGAAGCAGGCGGGCGAAGTGGACTTCGACCGCGTCGTGATCGAAACCACCGGTCTCGCGAATCCTGGCCCGGTCGCGCAGACGTTCTTCATGGACGACCAGATCGCCAGCGAATTCCTGCTCGACGCAATCATCACGCTGGTCGATGCGAAGCACGCGAACCACCAGTTGGACGAGCACGAAGTGGTGCAGCGCCAGGTCGGTTTCGCCGACCGTCTGTTCATCACCAAGGCCGATCTGGTCGACGAAAAGCACGTGGCCGATCTGCGCCACCGCCTGCTGCACATGAACCCGAAGGCGGCGATCAAGGTCGTCAATTTCGGCGACGCGGACATCAAGGAAATCTTCGATCTGCGCGGCTTCAACCTGAATTCGAAGCTGGAAATCGACCCGGACTTCCTCGTCGAAGACGAACACGCGCACAGCCACGCTCACGCGCATGACGAGCACGGCCACACCCACGACGATCACGATCACGAGAACTGCGATCACGACCACGGCCAGTGTGACCACGAAGGCCACGATCACGCGCATCACCACCACGCGCATCACGACGACAAGATCAAGTCGTTCGTCTACCGCAACGACCGTCCGTTCGATCCGAACAAGCTGGAAGATTTTCTCGGCGGCATTCTGCAGATCTACGGCGAGCGCCTACTGCGCTACAAGGGTGTGCTGTATATGAAGGGGGTCGATCGCAAGGTCGTGTTCCAGGGCGTGCATCAGATGATGGGTAGCGATCTGGCCGCGAAATGGCAGCCGGTCGAGAAGAAGACCAACAAGATGGTGTTTATCGGCATCGAACTGCCGCAGGACCTGATTACCGACGGTCTGGACGCCTGCCTCGCCTGAGCGTTTGGCCGGGCGGCGTCGCATGGGCACCTCGCGCGCCGCCGCACCCGGAGCGCGGCGCGCACTGCGCCGCGACTGCACCTGGCACGCGCGTTGGCACCGTTAATCGTCTGCTGAATACACGCGACCCAGTTGAAAGGCTGCCGAAAAAGTCGCGCGTATGAAAAGCGCGTGAAAACCCTGCTGTATTAAAGCGCGCACGACCATCGCTTTTTGGTCGGGCGCGCGTTATATTTTCGGGATATTGGTGCGCTGTAAGGAGATTTTCGCTAGTTGAGGTGGCGGATTGTGATTCAGTTACAATACGTGCCCACTGGAGAATGACAACGAATTGCCCGGTCAGCGCGTATTGCGCCGGGCCTGACGCGGCGCCGGAAAATCTTGTCCGGGGAAACACGCCGACAATGCCGGCTGCGACAGCCTGAGAAGGCCAGCTGCCGGCGAGCAATGCCTCAGGAGCATTTGAGAATCGGTTTCCAGAGGAGTTCGGCCCCGCATTGGCGTTGCGACGCCCGGCGTGTGGGCGCCAGGCGCTTCGGCGTCACGACAGTCCACCGTCCGTGCCCGCCTTGGCGCTTTGCGTCTTCGAGGCGCCTTTGCGGGCAATACGAAAGTGCGGGCACTATGTAAGAGTTTTGCCTCACATTGAAGAAGTAAGCCAGATGACGACGAAACGACTCTTGACCGAAGCCGAAATCCTGAAGATGAGCGACAAGGATTACATGAATGAGGATCAGCTCGCCTTCTTCAAGAACAAGCTCGAACAGCTGCAGGCGGACATTCTCCGCAATGCCGGCCAGACGACCGAGAACCTGCGCGAAACCGTAATCGTGCCGGACCCGGCCGACCGCGCAACGATCGAGGAAGAGCATGCGCTCGAACTGCGCACGCGCGACCGCGAGCGCAAGCTGCTGAAGAAGGTGCAGCAATCGATCGCGCGAATCGATTCCGGCGACTACGGCTGGTGCGAGGAAACCGGTGAGCCGATCGGCATTCCGCGTCTGCTCGCGCGACCCACGGCAACCCTGTCGCTCGAAGCGCAGGAACGCCGCGAACTGCGCCAGAAGCTGTTCGGCGACTGAACGCTTGCGGCGCGGCTCCGGGTCCGCGCCCTGACACGCTGCTTCGTCGAGAGGCGCACGGTGAACCGTGCGCCTTTTTTCTTTTGCGCGCGCTGTTTACGCTGCGAGGAAGAGTGCACGCGGCCGCTGTGCGGCATTTGCGATACTCTGTCCAAGGCCAGTCGTCGTCGGTTCCTGCACGCGCGGCGGTCCGGCGCCCCATCTTTGCGCAGTCCACCGCCGCATCATTCCCACGCCCGCGCCCAACCCCTGTTTTTTGTCTTATGCCGTTTGGCAGCTCTTGATATGACCGCGCACGCCCTAAAATAAATCGGAGATGCGCTGCACGAGCGCGCCGGCTCACTTGAACCCGAGCGTCGCGCGCCGTCCGTTTTCAGGATTTATCCGGTAGCGCGTCGCGCTGCCGCGCCCTACCCGTTTTGCAAAGAGGAACGCATATGGAGCAATTTCACGGCACGACGATCGTCTCCGTGCGCCGCGGCGACAAGGTCGCGCTCGGCGGCGACGGCCAGGTGACACTGGGCAACATCGTCATGAAAGGCGGTGCGAAGAAAGTCCGGCGCATCTACAACGGCAAGGTGCTGGTCGGCTTCGCCGGCGGCACGGCCGACGCCTTCTCGCTGCTTGATCGCTTCGAAGCGAAGCTGGAAAAGCATCAGGGCAATCTCACGCGCGCCGCCGTCGAACTCGCGAAAGACTGGCGCACCGACCGCATGCTGCGTCGTCTGGAAGCCATGCTGATTGCCGCGGACGCGACCACCACCCTCGTCATCACTGGCAACGGCGACGTGCTCGACCCCGAAGGCGGCATCTGCGCGATCGGTTCCGGCGGCGCCTATGCGCAAGCGGCTGCCAAGGCGCTCGCCGACAACACCGAGCTGTCGCCCCGCGAAATCGTGGAGAAGTCGCTGGAAATTGCCGGCGACATGTGCATCTACACGAACCACAACCGCGTTATCGAGACGATCGAGTAAGGACCCACGATGAGCACAATGACCCCTGCCGAGATCGTCTCCGAACTCGACAAACACATCATCGGCCAAGGCCGCGCTAAAAAAGCCGTGGCCGTGGCGCTGCGCAACCGCTGGCGCCGTCAGCAGGTTGAAGAACCGCTGCGCCAGGAAATCACGCCGAAGAACATCCTGATGATCGGACCGACCGGCGTCGGCAAAACCGAAATCGCGCGGCGTCTTGCGAAGTTGGCCGACGCGCCGTTCATCAAGATCGAAGCCACCAAGTTCACCGAAGTCGGCTATGTGGGCCGCGACGTCGACAGCATCGTGCGCGACCTGATGGAAACCTCGGTCAAACAGACCCGCGAAACGGAAATGCGCAAAGTGCGGACCAAGGCTTGCGATCAAGCTGAAGACCGCATCCTCGACATCCTGCTGCCTGGCGCACGCCCAATCGGTTTCGGTGCAAGTTCGAGCGCCGCCGACACCGCCGACGAAGGCAGCAGCACGCGCCAGACCTTCCGCAAGCGTCTGCGCGAAGGTCTGCTCGACGACAAGGAGATCGAGCTGGACGTCGAACAGCCGCAAGTGGGTATGGACATCATGGGGCCGCCGGGCATGGAAGACATGACCGAGCAGATCCGTTCGATGTTCGCGAATATCGGCGGCGGCAAGAAAACACGCCGCAAGATGAAAGTGAAGGAAGCGCTGAAGGTTCTCACCGACGAAGAGGCCGGCAAGATGCTCAACGACGAAGAGGTGAAAGCCAAGGCGGTGCAGAACGTCGAGCAGAACGGCATCGTGTTCCTCGACGAGATCGACAAGATCGCATCGCGCAGTGAGGCCGGCGGCGGCGAGGTGTCTCGTCAAGGTGTGCAGCGCGATCTGCTGCCGCTCGTCGAAGGCACCACGATCAACACCAAGTACGGCATGGTGAAGACCGATCACATTCTGTTCATCGCGAGCGGCGCGTTCCATCTGGCCAAGCCGAGCGACCTGATTCCCGAACTGCAGGGCCGCTTTCCGATTCGCGTCGAACTCGACTCGCTGTCGGTGAACGACTTCGAATCGATTCTCGTGTCCACCGATGCGAGCCTCGTCAAGCAATACCAGGCACTGCTCGCCACCGAAGACGTGCATCTTGAATTCGCCGACGACGGGATTCGCCGCCTCGCCGAGATCGCTTATTCGGTGAACGAGAAGACCGAGAACATCGGCGCACGGCGTCTCTACACGGTGATTGAAAAGCTGCTCGAGGAAGTATCGTTCTCGGCCGGCAATCACTCGGGCAGAGCGGTGCAGATCGATGCGACGTATGTCGATCGCGCGCTGAACGAAGTGGCCGACGACGAGGATCTGTCGCGCTACGTGCTGTGATGTTTGTGCTGTCGTCGCGTCAGGCTAATTGCATTGCCTGACGCAGATCAAACGCTACGTGTAAAAAACGGGCTGCCTTTGTCGAGGCAGCCCGTTTTCGTTTTTTCATCTCATGCGCCTACGCGCAAGCACGAGGTCGCGCTTACTGCTTGACCGGCCGCTTCGCCAGCTTGCGCTGCAGTGTTCGACGATGCATGTTCAACGCGCGCGCGGTGGCCGAAATATTGCCGCCATGTTCCGCGAGCACACGCTGAATATGCTCCCACTCCAGACGCGCAACCGACAACGGCGTGGGATGCTCGATCGCCTCTTCGGCTTGCAGCGCGCTCGCTTCGCTTTGCAGCGCCGACAAAATCGTTTCGACATTGGCGGGCTTCGCGAGGTAATTGTCTGCGCCGTCCTTCACCGCTTGCACAGCGGTGGCGATGCTCGCATAGCCGGTCAGCACCAGCATCCGCGCATCGGGCTGCAAATCGCGCAGTGGCGCGACGAGTGTGAGGCCGGAGTCGTTGCCGAGATGCAGATCCACGGTGATCTCACTGAACTTCTGCTGGTTCGCGAGCTTGATCGCCTCGTCCGCGTTGTGCGCTTCGCTAACCGTGTAGCCGCGCCGGGTCAGACCGCGAGCGAGGATGCCGGAGAACACCTCGTCGTCGTCGATCACCAGAAAATTCTTTTCGCTCATGCCTGTTTCTCCGTGTTGGTTGGCGCGGCGCCCTGAAGCGCCGTGCCGGATAATTTGCGCCCGGCGAATGGCAGTCTCAGCACCACACGCGTGCCGCGCGGCGCGATCGCGCTGACATCGGTCAACTCGATCGAACCCTTCAGCCGCGCCGCCGCCGAAAAGGCCAGATAGAGGCCCACGCCGTGTCCGCCCTGCGTGCTGTCCACCGGCATCGCACCGAGCGAGCCGCGTAACGCAGCCGGAATGCCCGGGCCCGCATCGCAGACTTCAAACACGATCTGGTCGCCGCGCGACGCGAGCGAGCACGACAGCGTCACGTGATCGCGGCTCGCTCGCGCGGCGTTGTCGAGCAGAATCGTGAGAATCTGGCTGACGGCCACCGTATCGTCAAGACTGACTTCCGGGG
>Ga0310811_10008893_pt1 | contig 12930 bp, 8 predicted proteins | sample YCmetagenome_FD_207642 | JGI IMG/M metagenome (GOLD analysis project Ga0310811, IMG submission 207642) | Soil microbial communities from experimental microcosm in Duke University, North Carolina, United States - YC | ecosystem: Engineered > Artificial ecosystem > Soil microcosm > Unclassified ...
TTGCCGAAGGAGAACGAGGCAGACATCGAGGACATTCCCGAGGACGTGCGCAACCAGCTCAAGTTCCATTGTCTCGGCACGCTCGACGAGGTGTTCGAGATCGCGCTCGTACCGTCGAACGCGTCGGCGGGGACACAGCCGACGTTGATGGAAGAGGTGGAGGGAGGGGGCGCGGCGACCAAAGTCGCCTGACACCTCGCTTCGGTGAAGTGACGACGGGTCCGCAGCGATGCGGGCCCGTTTCTTTTCCGGGGCACTTGCATCGATTTCCGAAGAGTGTACTGTATGCAAATTCCTACACAAATCGGACCTAGATACGCGTGCCGCCCACACCGCCGCTGTTCCGACGTCCGCAGGCCAGACTCCTCCCCTGCTTCGCGCTCGCCCTCATCTCAGCGTGCAACCTCGACACCCCGGCTCCGACGGCCATCGCAGACTTTCAGCCCGGGGTTCCAGAAGGTTGGACGGGCGCCATCCCCTCCGGATACCGTATCGGGCTCACCAGCGACAAGCACGGCGGTAAAAAGGCCGTCTTCCTCTCGGGAAACACGACGGGCGGAACGGCCTTCGGCGTCATTACCCAAGTCGTGCGTCCCGACTCGTATCGTGGGAAGCGCGTTCGGTTTTCGGCGTGGGCAAAGCAGCAGGACGTCGAGGCGGACAACGCCGGGCTTTGGCTGCGTGTCGATGGTCCGGGTCAGACCCTCGCGTTCGACAACATGGTGAGTCGCCCACTCGCCGGCAGCGCGGATTGGCGTCAGGTGTCGATCGTCCTCGACGTCGCGCCGAATGCCCTCGGAATCGCGCTCGGAGGACTGTTGCATGGTCGCGGGGCCATCACCCTCGACGATATGCAATTTGAGATCGTTGGCAGCGAGGTCACGCTCACGAACCTCGATCCGCCACACGCGTCCAACGCCGACTCGGCGACCATAGCGAATATCTACCTGCGGGCCCTGCCGGCTCCGGTCAATCTCGACTTCGAGGGAATTGCCGGCAGCACGCTCGCCAGCATTCAGTGGCTCACGCAGAACACCGTCACGCTCAGCGGCACCGATCCGACGCAGCGCGTCGACGACCTGCAACCATTGGCGAGCATGGTCGGCACGGCACACATCGTCGGGATGGGCGAGGGGACGCACGGCACCCGCGAATTCTTCTTGATGAAGCACCGCGTCCTCGAGTTCCTCGTACAGCAGATGGGCTTCACCTACTTCGCGATCGAGGCCACGTCCCCGGAATCGGACGATATGAATCGCTACGTCCTGTACGGCGAAGGCGATCCGAAAAAGCTGCTGTCACGCTTGTACTTCTGGACATGGAACACGCAAGAAGTGCTCGACATGATCACGTGGATGCGCGAATGGAACTCGACGGCGCCTCCGTCGCAGCGTGTTCAGTTCCTCGGCTTCGACATGCAGTCCCCAGGTGCGTCGATGGATAGCGTTGCCGCGTTCATCGCGCGGGTCGATCCGGCAAACTCCGAATTCCTGAACGATCGGTTCGCCTGCATCCTGCCGTTCAGAAATCACTTTCAGGCGCCCGGCCAACAGGCCACCGTTTACGCGGCGCGCGATACGGCCACGAAAGCAGCGTGCGCCGCGGGTCTGCAGTCCGTCTACGATCTCATCGCCGGAAATCGCGCCACGTACGCGCGCGCCGAGCCGAATGCGTTCGAGGCGATGCTTCATCACGCGCGGCTCGTGCAGCAATTCGAAGCGATGATCGCGGTCGCGTACAACGCCGGGTTGTCCAGCTTCGCGCGAGACAAGGCCATGGCCGAAAACGTGGGCTGGATCCGTGATCACGCTCCGGTGGGAGCGAAGATCGCGCTCTGGGCGCACAACGGACATATCAACGCGATCCCCAACCTCATGGGCGGGTATCTGCGTGCGAAATACGCCGCGGACTACGTGAACTTGGGCTTCTTGTTCGGGCAGGGGCGTTTCAACGCCGTCGCCAGTGCAACCGGCCAGCTCGCCACCTTCAACGCGATACAGGTGCCGAACAACTCCCTCGAGTCACAGTTCCTGTCGGTCGGCAAGTCGCTCGCTCTACTCGATACTCGGCAGATCGCGGCCGGCGGAGCGGATGCCATTTCGCTTGCGGGGCCGATTCTCATGCGTTCGATCGGCGCGCTGTTCAATCCAGCGAATGAGCCGGCCTACTTCACCAGCCAGGTTTTTCCGAACGACTTCGATTTGCTGATTTTCGTCCGCGAGGCCACGCAAAGCACGCTGCTGCCATTCTCCTTCTGAGGGGGACGACCCCGCGCCCGGCGCGGTCGACGACAGCCTCGTTATTTCGGCGTTGAGGTGACGCGAATGGGGGAAAAGAGCGGCCCCCATTGCGGCACCTTCCACGGGTTATTGCGCAGCTCCATGGGCTCGGTTCCCGGCAGGAAGAACTCGGTGTAGCGACGATCGGGCATCGTCCCCGGCGTCGCCGGCAGCGCGGTGTCGCGATCGAGCTCCGCGTATACGAGACCATCGGGCGGCGGACCCCAGCCGCCCGACGAACGGCCGGCGTAGTACTGCCCGATCATCTGTCCCCAGATCGGCGCGGCGAGCAACCCGCCGACGGCGCCTTTGGCGATGGTCTTCGGACGATCGAAACCGAGCCACACACCGGCGACGATCTCCGGCGTCATACCGACGAACCAGACGTCCACGTTGTCGTTCGTCGTCCCGGTCTTTCCCGCGACGGGCACGTTATCCGGCACCGCCTTCCGCGCCGCGGTTCCACTTCCCCGCTCCGCCACATCACGCATCATGTCGCGCATGATGAACGCGACGCGCGGGTCGAGCACTTGTTGCGGCGTTGACGGCGGACGTGCGTAAACCGTCCGTCCATTCACATCTTCGACTCTGGTGATGAAGCGCGGCTGGACAACCATACCGTTGTTCGCGAACGCCGTGTACGCCGCCACCAGGTCGATTGGATGAACTTCCGAGGCGCCGATCGCGCTCGCCGGAACGGGATACAGCGGCGTCGTGATGCCGAGGCGCTGCGCGAGCGCCGCCACGGAATCCATCCCGACGCGCAGGCCGAGCTGGATGGCGATCATGTTGCGCGAGTGAATCAGTCCCTCGCGCATCGTCATCGCGCCGTTCGGTTTTCCCTCGCGCATCGTCACCGCACCCCAGAACTTTCCGTCGATCTCTTCCGGCTTGTAGTCCGGTTGTCCAGGTAGGAGCGGAATGTCCAGCGCTGTGTCCGGGATGATCGCGTTCGCGGTGACACTATCCTCGATCGCCTTCGCGTAGACGATCGGCTTGATCGAGGAACCTGGCTGACGTTTGGAGACGATCGCCCGGTTGAACGGCGCGCGCGCATAGTTCCGGCCGCCGACGAGTGCGCGGACGTCGCCCGTCTGCGGATCGACGGCGACGGCGAGCGCCTGCAAATAGTCCGTCTCGTTTCCTTTGGCGAGCGCCTGTGTGAGATGCTTGTATCCCTTCTGCGCTTCGATCTTGTTCGTTCCATCGACGATCGCCGTCACCGCGGACCGCTGGAGCGCGGGATCGAGCGTCGTATACAGCCGGTAACCACCATTCACGACCGGGAGACCAGCGCGCTCCGCTTGCTGGCGCACCGCGTCCACGAAGTAGCCCGACGCGGCGGACATTCCACCGTTCGGCGCGGTGACCACTGGCTCGAGCTTCGCCTTGTCGGCGGCGTCCTGGGTGATGTACCTCTGCTCCGCCATCTTCTGCAGAATCAGATTCCGGCGTTCACGGGCGCGGTCGGGATGACCGATCGGATCGTAATACGGCTGTGATTTCGGAAGACCGGCGAGCGTCGCCGCCTCGGCGAGCGTGAGCTTCGACGCGGGATGGCCGAAGTAGTGACGCGACGCCGCGTCGACGCCGTACCAGCCGCGGCCGAGGTTGAGCTGGTTGAGGTAGGCCTCGAGGATCTGATCCTTGCTGTAATGCCGCTCCATCTCGCGAGCCGCGGACTGCTCGTGCAGCTTGCGCGAGATGCCTTCCGTGCCGCTCACCTTCGAGCGGTCGATGATGTCGGGATGCATGTACCCGACGAGCTGCTGCGTGATGGTGCTGCCGCCGCCGCGATTCTGATTGAGAATCTTCCCTTTGATGACGCCAAGGACGGCCTTCACGTCGACGCCGTCGTGCTCGTAGAAGCGCTGGTCCTCGATGGCGATGAACGCCTTCGGGACGTATGGGGGGAGTGACTTGAGCGGAACGCTCGTGCGCATCTCCCGGCCGATCTCGCCGATCGGCGACCCGTCGCGCGCAAAGACGAGCGACGACTGAGCGAGTGGAATGATGCGCCAGGCTTCGCCGGTCTGGCGCGCCGAGTCCTGGGCGCGCGCCGATTCCGGCAGGACGACCGCCAAGAGTCCGGCGGCCGCGAAGATTACGACACGTTGCTTCATTGAGTTTGGTACCCGCCGCGGCGGTCGAAAGTTACCCCGAAAACAGACCATCGGGTCGGTAGAGCGCAACGTGACACCAAATGGGCCGCCGACGCTATGACGGAATCCGCACTAGCTTAGTGACATGGCTCCGCTCGTTCACCTCGCCATCGCCCAGTTCAAGCCCCGCAAGGGCGATCGGGTGGGCAATCTCGCTCGACTGCGCTCCGTGTTCGCACAGGTCGACCGACTCGAACCGCGACCAACGGTCCTCTGTCTCGCCGAGAGCGCGCTCACCGGCTACTTCCTGGAAGGCGCGGTGCGGGACAACGCCGTCACCGCCGGCACCTTCGCCGCGGAGCTCGACGCCGCGTACCGCGCCGCTGTCCCCGATCCGCGTCCCCTCGACGTGACGTGCGGCTTTTACGAGGTCTGGAACAACAAGTTGTACAACAGCGCGATGTACGTCACGCTGGGGGCGGGCGAGCCACGCATCGCGCACGTGCATCGCAAAGTCTTTTTGCCGACCTATGGGCTGTTCGACGAAGAACGCTTCGTCGAGCGCGGCCGCGATGTCCGAGCCTTCGAGACGCCGTGGGGACGAGCCGCGATGCTCGTCTGCGAGGACGCTTGGCACAGCATGACGGCGACGATCGCGGCCCTCGACGGCGCGCAGGTCGTGTTCGTCTGCTCCGCGCCGCCGGCGCGTGGATTATGGCCCAAAGGAGACGACATCCCAGGACCGGCAAGCGTCAGCCGCTGGGACCGGCTGATTCGCGAGATCGCGGATGAGCACGGCATCTACGTGACGCTGGCGAATCTGGTTGGGAGCGAAGGCGGAAAGATGTTTCCGGGGAGTTCCTTCGTCGCCGGGCCGCGCGGCGACGTGCGCGGACGCGCCCCGCTCTGGGATGACGCGATTCTTTCGGTGACCGTCGACTTGGCCGACGTAACCCGCGCCCGCGCCGATCTGCCACTCGTGGCAGATCTCGAGACGATGATGCCGCATCTGCGCGACAGCCTCGACGCCGCGATGGCGCGCGAGCCGTACGCGCTCGAGTACGATCCGCCCGCGATTGCCACACGCGCTGCAGCGCCCAAGCCGTCGAAATCGTCGACGCAGAAGGGCGCGCTGACCGTCGTACGCGTCGGCGCCACCGACGAACGCGCGCCGGCGCCGCTCGAGATCGAGGGATCGCTCACCGAACAGTGGCTCGTGAACTTCATCCGCGACGAGATGGAGCGACGAGGCTTTCAGAGCGCGGTGATCGGGATTTCGGGCGGCGTGGACTCGGCGGTCACGGCATATCTCGCGGCAAAGGCGCTGGGGCCGGAGAACGTGCTCGGTGTTCGCATGCCATATCGCACGTCGAGCCGCGAGAGCCTCGACCACGCGCAGTTGGTCATCGACGCGCTCGGAATCCAATCGCGAACGGTGGACATTTCACCGGCCGTCGACGGCTATCTGTGCAATGAACAGGATGCCGATGGCGGCCGCCGCGGCAACGTGATGGCGCGCATGCGCATGATCACCCTGTTCGATCTCGCGGCGAAACACCGCGGCATCCCACTCGGCACGGGCAACAAGACGGAGCGCCTGTTCGGCTACTTCACCTGGCACGCCGACGACTCCCCGCCGATCAATCCGCTTGGCGATCTGTTCAAGACACAGGTGTGGGCGCTGGCTCGGCACCTCGGCGTGCCAAGCGTCATCGTGGACAAGCCGCCGACCGCTGACCTCGTGGTCGGACAGACTGACGAGGGAGATTTCGGCATCAGCTACGAACGCGCCGACGAGATTCTCAACTGGCTCGTGAGCGGTTTCGGCGCCGATGAGGTGATCGCGCGCGGCTTCGAGGCCGACGAGGTGGCGATCGTGAAGAAGCGCGTCGAAGGAACGCACTGGAAGCGCCGGCTTCCGACCGTCGCGATGGTCAGCCCGACGGCGATCGGCGAGAGCTACTTACGCCCCGTCGATTATTGAGAACCGGCTCAAAGCCGATAGCTCGCGGATGAAAGCTCGATGCTGGGCTCAGGTTCGACGTCGCGATATAATCGGTACGACCGGCTCTCGTCGCCGAGTCACATCTCGACGCCGACGGCGAGCCCAGAACAGAGCTGCCAGCCGCGAGCTGTCAGCCGTGAGGAGAATGAATCTTACGCCGCGTAAGCGAGACTCACGGCCCTTCTCGCACACCGCTTCAGTGCTCGGTGCACCGCCCGCGCGTGCGCGATGAAGTTGAGGCCCGCCCAGGGATACCGGGCGAAGAATTCCGTCGGCAGCATGTTTCCCTTGAGCCTGTTGCACCGTGCACAGGCGAGGACGACGTTGCCCGGGACGTGCGCGCCGCCGTGTGAGAGCGGGTGCACGTGGTCGAGCGTCGCGAAGTCGAAGTCGAGGGCCGCGGCGCAGTAGACGCAGCGACGACCGCAGTCGCGCATCGCGGCGCGCTTGATGGCGCGCTTCTGGTGGCCGGCCGGAATGTTCTTGCGGCGGCGGGCCGGTCGCGGGAGTCGGGGAAGGGCTACACGGTGAAATTGCCGACGTCGGGACATGTCACCTCGCTAAAAAGGCGAAACCCCGCGACGGGAATTATCCCGTGGCGGGGTTACGCGCCGATCAGTGAAGTTGCGACTCCGATGGAGACCGTGGCCGTCGCGCCACTCTCGTGGTGGCGCCGTTCGACATGCTGCGAGATGTCGGACGAGTGGGCTCATCGGCCTCCGGTGGGGACGCGCGAGCAATTCAAACCGCGCGCGCCATACAAATGCACACGGGGGCGAGACCGCGCAAGAGGCGAGTGAAACGATTTCGTCACCCGCGTTCATCGTTGGAGGACGACTCTGGGAGAAGCTCTCCATGTGCTCCTTCGCGAGTGTTGATCACACTCGCACGTGCTGACGAAGGCGAACGCCGAGCGGTGCCCGGAGCGGGCGGCCGCGATCGGCCCGGCTTCATTCGGTCTGACTCCTTATATGTCGGGAGCGCAACAGAACGTTCCATCGACGCCACAGATCGCCGATCCGTGCCATCGCGAGGCCGGGAATCGACCTTCATCGGGTCGCGAAGCGCGGCGATGATGCGCGCCGCATAGGCATCGAGGACCGTGCGGTCGGGCATCGCCGAGCCGTTGAAGGGGAGCGGAATGTCGAAGCCGTCGTTCGCCCGCCGCGGAATGATGTGGACGTGGAAGTGCGGCTCGTCCTGTCCCGCGGCCTCTCCACTGCTCACCACGATATTCAGATCCTCGCATCCGCTCACCCGCCGAACCGCGTTGGAGAGCTGCATCGTGACGCGGAACAGGTGAATGCCGAGATCTTCGGGGACCTCGAGCAAGGATTCGTAATGCTCGCGAGGAACGACGAGTACGTGTCCGTTGTTCACGGGCTGGATGTCCATGAACGCGATGGCGTCCGAGTCCTCGTGGCACACTGAGACCTCGGCGGCGCCTTGGATCAAGTTGCAGAAGGTGCAAAGATTTTTGTCCATCATGGCCGCCTCGGGCGTGTCTGATGGGTTCGTATGGCAGGTCGGATGCCAATGGGGCGACTCGGCGACCCGGCGACTCGGCCGTCGCCCGTCGAGCAGTCTGCCCCTATTTTCAAGCATGGCCACTACCACCAAAGCCGAGCGCAAGTCCGCCGCGGGGCTCACCCGCGATCAGCTCGTTGGCGCATACCGCACCATGCTCCTGTCGAGGCGGCTCGACGACAAGGAGATCCAGCTCAAGCGCCAGAACAAGATCTTCTTCCAGATCTCGAGCGCCGGGCACGAGGCGATCATGACGGCCGCGGGATTTGTCCTGCGGCCTTCGTACGACTGGTTCTACCTCTACTACCGCGATCGCGCGCTCTGCCTGCAGCTCGGGATGACGGGCGAGGAGATGCTCCTCTCCGCCGTCGGCGCCGCCTCCGACCCGAACTCCGGTGGCCGCCAAATGCCGAGTCACTGGGGCCACAAGAAGCTCAACATCGTCTCGACCTCGTCGCCCACGGGGACGCAGTTCCTGCAAGCCGTTGGATCGGCCGAAGCCGTGCTCCGCGCGAGCCAGCTCGGTATCGACGAGGGGTTCGAGAAGGATGAAGTCGTCCTCTGCACGACCGGAGACGGCACGACGAGCGAGGGCGAATTCTGGGAATCCCTCAACAACGCCTGCAACCTCAAGCTGCCGATCGTTTATCTCGTCGAAGACAACGGGTACGCGATCTCGGTTCCGGTCGAAGTGAATACGGCGGGCGGCAGTATCTCGAAGCTCGTCGCCTCCTTCCCCGACCTCTACATCCAGGAAGTGGACGGCTGCGATTTGCTCGCCAGCCATGACGTGATGCGCAAAGCCGTCGCGTACGCGCGGGAGCGCAAAGGTCCCGCCCTCGTCCACGCGCACGTCATCCGGCCGTATTCGCATTCGCTCTCCGACGACGAAGTCATGTATCGTCCCGCCGAAGAGCGCGAGGCAGACGCCCGCCGCGATCCGGTAACGCACTTCCCGGAATGGCTCGTCGCCGAAGGGCACGCGACGAGCGCCGAGATCGAGAAGATCAAGGAAGACGTCGAGGCCGAAGTGCTGGCGGCGACCGACGCGGCACTCGCCGCCGAGCAGCCGGGACCGGAGACGATCGAGCAGTTCGTCTACTCGCCGGACGTCGATCCGACGAGCGAGCAGTTCGACACCGAAGACGATCCGCAGTTCTCGGGGAACGAAACGACGATGGTCGACCTTCTCAACGCGTGCATGAAAGACGAGATGCGCCGCGATGAGAAGATTCTCATCTTCGGCGAGGACGTCGCCGACGTCTCGCGCGAGAAGTACCTCGAGCAGGTCAAAGGCAAGGGCGGCGTCTTCAAGGTCACCTGGGGCCTACAGAAGGAGTTCGGCGGCAACCGCGTGTACAATTCGCCCCTCGCCGAGGCGACGATCGTCGGGCGGGGTATCGGACTGGCGCTGCGCGGCTTCAAGCCGGTCGTCGAAATCCAGTTCTTCGACTACATCTGGCCGGCGTACATGCAGCTCCGCGACGAGCTGGCGACGATGCGCTGGCGCTCGAATGGAGACTTCGCGTCACCGGTCGTCGTGCGCGTGACGTACGGCGGCTACATCCGTGGCGCGATCTACCACTCGCAGACGGGCGCGTCGCTCTTCACGCACTGCCCCGGGCTCCGCGTGATCTGTCCCGCGACCGCGCTCGACGCGAACGGGCTGCTTCGCACGGCGATCCGTTGCGAGGATCCGGTGATCTTCCTCGAGCACAAGCATCTCTATCGCCAGACGTACAACAAGGCGGCGTATCCCGGCTCGAACTTCATGATCCCGTTCGGCAAGGCAAAAGTCGTCCGCCAAGGGACGGACGTGACGATCGTGACCTACGGCGCGACCGTGCAGCGCGCGTTCACCGCCGCGAATCAACTCGCCGAGACCGGACTGTCCGCGGAAGTCATCGACCTGCGATCCCTGTCTCCGTGGGACCAGGACGCGGTGTATGAATCCGTGCGCAAGACGAACCGCGCGATCGTGCTCTACGAGGATTCCATCTCGTGGGGCTATGGTGCGGAGATCTCGGCGCGGATCGCTGACGATTGCTTCGCGTGGCTCGACGCGCCGGTGAAGCGCGTCGCGTCCACCGACACCTTCGTCGGCTATGCGCCGCGACTCGAGGACTCGATTCTGCCCCAGGTGGACGACATCAAGCGCGCCTGCGAGGAGATCGTTCGATTCTGAGTTAGCCGCCGAGTGACGCCCGCCGGTAGCCGGGTGGAACGACGAGCGACGACTCGTCGATCGTGGTGCGTTGAACGTTCGAGACTTCCGACGTCTGCTCGGTCGTCATGTTCGCGCCCGGCCCCTGAATCATGTGGCTCACGGTCTTCGTCTTCAGCGCCGCGGCGTTGCCGAGTCGCGCGGCCGCCGAATCCACCTTGAAGGTCATGTCCTTGAAGGCACCCATCGGCGCCGCCGACGCGCCCACGCCGTTGATGCGGAGCAGTGGGTTTGTCGGCAGGCCCGGCACACTCGCCACCCAGTAATCGGTGACGCTCTCGGAGGCGAAGCGCTGCTGCATGAACGACGCGTCGATCGACATCGTAAAGGCGAGCGTCATGCGGAAGTGTCGCGTTGGATATCCAGCCACGGTATCCGTTCCGGCCAAGCTGTCCATCGCGACTTTCACATCGGCCACGGACATCGTGACGCCCGCTGCCTGCATCTGCTCGAAGATTTTCGAGTTATTGAGCTCGGCCGACACCGGGACGTATTCCTGAGAAGCTGGTCGCACGACGGTGATGCCGGTGCTGTCGAACAGGAGATAGTCCCCCTTCGAGAAGAGCGGCTGAAGTCCGCCTTCCAGAATGTCCAGCCGCCCGCGCCCGCCGACGACCAAGGCGCGTCCAACGTAGCTCTGCGAAACGTTTCCCATCGCGGTGGCAAGACCTGTCCCCGACGTCGGCGCACTCGTCATACGCAAGTCGTACGACAAGCCCTCGACGCGCTTCGCCGGCCTCCCCGACTGCGTTTGCCCCGAGGCCGCGGCGGCGCTCGTGCTGAGTACAAGAACCCACCATGCGCTTCGCAAGAATCAACCCCTCACTCGGGTCTGTAAACGATCTGCCCGCCGACCACAGTCATCATGATGCGTGCCTCGCGAATCGTCTCCGGCGCGATCGCGGTGAGGTCGCGGTCGATCATCACGAGATCGGCCAGCTTGCCGCGCGTAAGTGTGCCCTTGTCGTTCTCCTCGAACGACGCGAACGCCGACCCGGTCGTGTACCCGCGGAGCGCGTCCTCGATCCCGATCTTCTGTTCCGGATACCATCCCCGCGGATTCGCGTCGTCGAGCGTGCGCCGCGTCACCGCGGCGTAGATGCCTTCGAGGGGCGTGGGCGGCGCGACGAACCAATCGCTGCCGAACGCCAGCGTGGCGCCGGCGTCGAGGAGCGAACGCAACGCGTACGTCCCCTTGCCGCGCTCGTGACCAATCACCTTCTCCGCCCAGCGCCCGTCGTCGATCGCGTGATACGGCTGCATGCTGGCGATCACGCCGAGCGGCGCGAAGCGGCCGATGTCCGACGGCGCGATGTGTTGCGCGTGCTCGATCCGGAAACGCCGATCACGCGGCCCATTCTCGCGTTCGACGCGCTCGTAGATGTCGAGCTGGGTGCGAATCGCGCGATCGCCGATCGCGTGAACGATCAAGTGCAGGCCCGCTTTGTCGGCGCCCGAGGTCCATCGGTAGAGATCATCGGGCGTATTCACGAACAAACCGGTGTCGTTCGGCGCGTCGGTAAACGGTTCCAGCATCGCCGCCGTGTGTGAGCCGAGCGAACCGTCGACGAAGCCCTTGAGCGCGCCGATGCGGAGCCAGCGGTCGCCGCGGCCTCGCGCGGCCACGGTATCGGCGAGACGTTCCCAGGTGCCGATCGGGACCGCGGCGTAGATGCGGGTCGCGAGCCGGCCCGCGTCGTGAGCCCGGTCGAACACGGCGAGATCGTTCCAGGTGCCCATGTTGTGCACCGAAGTCACGCCCTTGGACGCGACGAACTTCATTGCGGCGTCGAGAGCCCGGTCTTCCTGCTCTGGTGTCGCATCGGGCACGACCTTGCCGACGAGCGGCATCGCGTTGTCTTTGAGAATCCCCGTTGGCGCGCCCATCGCGTCGCGCACAATCGTGCCGCCGGCGACTTCCTGCGTTGATGCGTCGACAGCGGCCGCGCGCAACGCGGCGCTGTTCGCCAGCGCCGTGTGACCGTCGAGGCGGTTGACCCACACCGGGTTGTTTGGCGTGACCGAGTCGATCCAGTCGCGCGTTGGCAGCTCCCCGCCCCATTGCTCGTGATCCCAGTCGCCGTTCGTGATCCAGGCACCGCGAGGAATCGTCTTCGAATACTCGGCGATGCGCTTCACGAATTCGGCGCGCGTGTTCGCGTCGCGAAGCTGGACGGACGAAAGCCCGAACCCGCCGATCAGGAAGTGCACGTGGGCGTCGATGAACCCGGGCACGACCATCATGCCGCGTGCATCGATGACGGTTGTCGCGCTCGTCGTCGTCTTTCGGACCTCGGCGCTCGAACCGACCATCGCGATCCGATCGCCGGTGATCGCGACGGCATCGGCCCACGGGCGCGCCGGGTCGCCGGTCCAGACGCGCGCGTTCACGACGGCAAGAGATGGAGGGGAGGCAGGCATCGTCCGGAATGTCTAAGCGGGTAGCGCCGGCGGTGGCAACTCGTCCGTTCGACGCTCGGATGTCACCGCTCGGCCCTCTCGGCCGCGGCTCGCCCCTCAATCGTCGCGGCTCGCCCGCGCCTCGCGCAGACTGATCACCGTGACCGACTCTTCGAAGGTTCTCACCGCGCGCCTCGGTTTGTCGCTGACGCTGGCCGCCTGTCTCTCGTCGAGCCTTTCCGGTCCACAGCTATCAGGGACTGGCACTCCGGTTCTGTTCATTGGGAACAGCCTGACGTATGTGAACGACCTGCCGGGCATCGTTCAGTCGCTCGCCGATTCCGCGGGCGGGCCCGCGCTCGCCGTCGAGACGGTCGCCTTTCCCGATTACGC
>Ga0310811_10008894_pt1 | contig 12929 bp, 10 predicted proteins | sample YCmetagenome_FD_207642 | JGI IMG/M metagenome (GOLD analysis project Ga0310811, IMG submission 207642) | Soil microbial communities from experimental microcosm in Duke University, North Carolina, United States - YC | ecosystem: Engineered > Artificial ecosystem > Soil microcosm > Unclassified ...
TCAACGGCGCTCCGCAAGCAGGGGAGAAGTTCAAGGTGTATCAGGATGAGAGCGAAGCGAAGGAAGTGGCGAACAAACGGGCCCAGATCCTCCGGGAACAAGGCATCCGGACCAAGAAACATATTACACTTGATGAGATCGGCCGACGCCTGGCCCTGGGTAATTTCAAGGAATTGAACCTGATTATTAAAGGGGACGTGGATGGATCGGTAGAAGCGTTGAGCGACTCCCTGCAGAAACTGTCTACGGAAGAGATCGCCGTTCGCGTGGTGCATAAAGCAGTAGGCGCTATCACCGAAAGTGATGTATTGCTGGCTACCGCTTCTGACGCTGTCATCGTCGGCTTTAACGTCCGGCCTTCCTCACAGGCTTCCCGTCTGGCTGAAAATGAAGGGGTGGAGATCAAGACCTACTCTATTATCTATAATGCCATCGAAGAAGTGAAGAGTGCCATGGAAGGGATGCTGGAACCGAAGATACAGGAGAAGGTGGTGGCGAATGTGGAAGTGCGGAATGTCTTCAAATTCGATAAAGCTACCGTGGCCGGGTGTTATGTCCTGGAAGGAAAGATCTTCCGGAATGCGAAGATCCGGTTAGTGCGGGATGGCATCGTGATCTACCCCATCGGGGAAGGCGCCTCCGCAGAGCTGGCCTCCCTCAAGCGGTTCAAGGATGACGTGAAAGAAGTAGCTTCCAGCATGGAATGCGGACTGACCATTAAGAATTTTAACGATCTCCGAGTGGGTGATATCGTAGAAGCCTACGAAGAAGAAGAAGTAAAACGGACACTCTAAACTTTTGTTAAATACCCCCTTATGGGGGTATTTTTTACTTTGATTTCGCCGGTATAAATCTATTTTTGACCTGGCAATATCCGGCAAAACAATTTTTTGTATGATTAAAAGAATCCTCCTCTTACCCGCTCTTTTTTTTGTCATGATCAGCGGCTTTGCCCAACAGGCAAAGGTGGTCGCTGATAAAATTGCCGGAATCCTGGGTGATAAGATCATTCTTAGATCAGAATTAACGACGGCGGTAGCCGATATACAACGAAATGGAGGCACTGCCACGGATGAATGTACCGTATTGGACAATATGCTGATCCAAAAGGCCCTGGTATTGCAATCCGAAAGAGACTCCCTGCCGGTGAGCGACGATGAGGTCGATGCAGAACTGGACCAGAAGATCCGGTATTTTATAAACCTCTATGGCGGAAAAGATGCGCTGGAACAGATTGCCCAGCGGACGGTATACCAGCTCAAACAGGACATGCGGCCTAACATACGGGAGCAGCGCCAGGCCCAGGCCATGCGCAATAAGATCGTGGAAGACATCAAGATTACCCCCACGGAAGTAAAAGAATATTACGAGAAGATCCCTAAGGATAAACTTATATTCTACGAGTCGGAATTACAACTGAGCCAGATCGTACTCTATCCCAAAGCCAGCCGGGATATTGAAAAACTGGCCATGGACGAATTGAATGATTATAAAAGACAGGTAGAGGCCGGGACTAAAAAATTCGAAACACTCGCCCAGTTCTATTCAGATGACCCCGGCAGTAAAGACAAAGGAGGACAGATCGAATTAAACCGGAATGACAGTAAAATGTGGGACCCCGTCTTCTTTGCCACGGCCTTCCGCCTGAAAGAAGGTCAGGTATCTCCTGTTATTAAAAGTAAATACGGATATCATATCATCCAGATGGTGAGCCGCAACGGAGATGACGCTGTCGTAAGACATATTTTAAGAATCCCCCAGATCACGGCGCCGGAAATAAGTGAAGCTACCACCAAACTGGACTCCATCCGCAGTCAGCTGATGGCAAGCTCTATCGGTTTTGGCGAAGCCGTCGCCAAATACAGTGATGACGACGTCGCCAAATCCACCGCCGGACAGATCATGGGCCGGGATGGCTCTACCTTCCTGACCATCGATCAGCTGGATAAGGATATGGTGCTTTTATTAAAAAACGCCAACCTTAAGCCGGGAGAATATTCCAAACCGACCCCTTTTACAGACGAAAGAGGAAAGAAAGGGGTCCGTATCGTACTGCTGGTCTCCAAATCCGAACCGCATCGGGAGAATCTTAAAGATGACTACAACCGGGTGGCTCAGCGGGCATTGGATGAAAAGAAATCAGCGGCATTGGAAAAATGGTTCATCGCTAAAATTCCCACCTTTTATATCATGATCGACGGAGATTACAGGAATTGTGGTAATCTTAAAAAATGGGCTAACAACTCAGCAACAGCCGGTAATTAACTTAGGTATTAACCCTTAGTTGTACCGAAATAGTGTTCTAATCCGTCACGCATACCTGCTTCTTTAGTAATTTGATACCGTACTTTTACGAAATAAGTACCATGTCTGGAATAATCTGACAATATTCAAATAGTATGCTAAGTAGTGCCCCCAAATCCGTGCCTACGAGAGAGCAGTTTATACAACCTTATTTTATTGAAATTGCCTCCAATGGGGCCATCAAGGCGACCTGTGCCCGATTTACCACCCTGCTGAAAAAAAGAAATATCTATCCCGTCCTGGAGAAGAACATACAGGAGATATTTGCCCAGCTGGGTAAACTAACCCCCGGATTTCCAGAACAATTTCAAGAAACGGCACTGCCTGGACTGATAGACCTGTCGATTAACGGACGGGGCGTGAAACCCTTCCTTATTCGATGGATAGCCACGCCGGTATACTCCCCTGAAGGAGAGACAGGAAACTGGCAGTTAAGCGGCATGAAAATTTACCCGGAATCTTCCAGGGCTGCAGGCTCCCGGGAGCCCTCCCGGCAGGCAGGCGATGAACTGCAGTACCAGGCCAGCCTTGTTAAATACGTTTCGGATATCATCGTCACCACAGATCTTCAGCACCAGGTCATCTATTGGAATAAGGCGGCAGAAAAATTTTATGGCATCCCTGCCGGACAGGCGATCGGTCAGCATTTCCCGGAAATGATCCGGTATGAGTACCCTTATACTACGGAGGAAAAGGTAAAAAAGGCCCTGCAGGAAGAGAGTTTTTGGGATGGAGAATGCATCTATGTTTCCGAAGACGGAAAAAAATCGTACCTTATTAGTTCTATTCGGCATATAAAGGACCCGGAAGATCGGGTCACGGGGATCATGGCCGTTAACAGGGATATAACGGAGAATAAGCTGGCGCAACAGGATAGGAAAAAAGCGGAGATGCAGCTGCGCCAGTATTCCGAACAAATGAAGAATATCCTGGAAAGTATAACGGATGGATTTTTTGTGCTGGACAAAGATTTTAAGGTTACTCTCTGGAACCACGAGGCCGAAAGGATCACCCGCCTTTCCTCTGCGGAAATGCTGGGACAGCCTATCTGGGAGAAATTACCGGATCTGGTGGATAAGAATACTTATCAATCCTTTCAAAAGGCCTTCTCAAAGAAAATGACGGTCACTCTGGAACAATACAATGCACGCTTCGATCGATGGCTGGAAATGAGCATATACCCCTCCGAACAGGGATTGTTTGCTTATTTCAAGGATGTGACCGTCCGGAAAAAACACGAGGTACTGCTGGCCCTGGAGAAAAAGGTACTGGAGATGAATTCCAGCAAAAAAGCCTCTTTACGGACGATCCTGAACTATTTTCTCAAAGGTATCCAAAAGATATTCCCGGGTATGTATTGCTGTGTGCTGACGCTGGACGATGAGAGACTATGCGTAAAACTTCTTTCAGCGCCCGGCTTGCCCGCCATTTATGCGCATGCTATCGACGGCCTGCTGATCGGCCCCATGGCGGGAAGCTGTGGGACGGCCATCTACCGGAAAGAGAAAGTGATCGTATCCGATATCGAAACAGATCCATTATGGCATAGTCATAAGGATCTTGCCCTGAGGTTCGGCCTGCGGGCCTGCTGGTCCTTCCCCATACTCGATGCTAAGGAAGATGTCCTGGCCGCTTTTGCCGTTTATTATACCACCTCAAAATCTCCTACCGCTGTTGAGCTGGATATCATTGAAAGGGCTGCTAACCTGGTAACCATCATCATCGAGAGCAAGAGTGCAGAAGAAGAACTAAGCATCAGCAACGAAAGATACACCCTGGCTACCAAAGCGACCAATGACGCTATCTGGGACCTGGACTTTCATACGGAATTGTATTTCTGGGGAGAAGGATTTTATCACCAGTTCGGCCATAAGCCGATTGCCAAGGTGCGGACGAGGAAATTCCGGGAGATGCATATCCATCCGGAGGATAGAGAGCGGGTCCTGAGAAATATGGAGAAGTTTATCCGGCGGAAAAAGAAAGATCTGTGGCTGGAAGAATACCGGTTTAAAAGATCCGATGGAAAATATGCCCTCGTGTCCGACCGGGGTTTCCTGGTCTTTGGGAAAGAAGGAAAGGCAATCCGGATGGTGGGCTCGATGCAGGATATTACCGGTAAGCGGGAGATGGAAAAAAGACTGCTGAAACAGGAGCTGAATAAACAAAAAATCATCGCCCAGGCCATAGTGGATGCCCAGGAAAAAGAAAGGGCGGAGATTGGGAAAGAACTGCATGACAACATCAACCAGATCCTTTCCACGACTAAACTATATCTGGAGCTGGCAAAAAATGATTCCAGGGAGAGACTGAGCCTGATCAGCCGCAGCGCTGAGAATATCCATGAGGCAATCCATGAGATCCGGAATATTTCCAGGTCCCTGGTACCCTCAAGTATCGGCGACCTCGGCCTGCAGGACTCTATCGCCGACCTGGTGGAAAGTATCCGTACCACCCGCGCTATCCATGTCGAATTCTATCCCGTGGGGAAGTTTGATGAGCGGATTAGCGACAAGGAAAAATTAATGCTGTTCCGCATCATCCAGGAACAGATTAATAATGTATTGAAGCATTCCGGCGCCAGGAATCTCATTATTGAACTGATCTTCGAAGAGTCGGAGAATAGGATCGAACTGAATATTACCGACGACGGAAAAGGATTTAATCTCGAAAAGGTAAAAAACAAAAAAGGGCTCGGTCTTTCCAATATCATGAGCAGAGCAGATCTCTTTGGAGGAAAGGTTACGATCATGTCCTCACCGGGCCGGGGATGCAAACTCAGAGTTCAAGTGCCTGTTATATAATCTTTAAAACAATCCTATATGAGCAAGATCAATATCTTAATTGCCGACGACCACAAACTGATCAGGGAGACCTGGAGTTATATTTTAAACAGTGACTCCCGGTTCCAGGTCATAGCCGAATGTGGAGATGCGCAGGAAGCGGTCGAACTGGCAAAAGCCAAACGCCCCCACGTAGTATTAATGGATATCAATATGACCCCCTTTTCAGGCCTTGAAGCTACCCAAAGGATCCGGAAAATCTCTCCCGGCTCTAAGGTCATCGGAGTCTCCATGCATTCCCAGCCGGCCTACGCCAAAAAAATGCTGCAAATGGGAGCCCGGGGTTATGTGACGAAGAATTCTTCCAAGGAAGAAATGATCAAGGCCATCCTGGAGGTCAATCATGGCAATAAATATATCTGCGACGAGATAAAAAATATCATTTCCGAACAATTGCTCGACGAAAAAGAGGATTCACCCAATATTAATGCCCTCACCGAAAGGGAGATGCAGATTATCAATTTTATCAAGGAAGGACTGTCTTCCAAGGAGATCGCCACCAGCCTGAATATTTCCCTGAAAACTGTGGAAGTACACCGGCATAATATTCTTAAAAAGTTGAAACTCAAGAACTCAGCATCCCTTGTGAACTTCATTAACACGAACGCAACCTATATTTAGGTTTTTAGTTATGAATTAATCGATAACTTTGCGGTTCATTTTTTTTCATGAGTGATGAAATAAAACATGAATGTGGTCTGGCATTCATCCGATTACGTAAGCCGTTCTCCTATTTTTTGCAGCAATACGGGACTGTTCTATACGGACTGAACAAACTGTACCTGCTGATGGAAAAGCAGCACAACCGGGGGCAGGACGGGGCAGGTGTGGCTACTGTAAAACTGAATACCGAGCCGGGTCATCCCTTCTTACATAGGATCCGAAGCAGTAATAATCAACCCATTGCAGATATTTTCTCCAAAATTCTGGGGGAAGTGAAGGAACTGGAGCAATACCAGCCTGATATCACCAAACATCCCGGCCTCATGAAGGGCCATATCACTTTCCTGGGGGAAGCCCTTTTGGGACATCTCCGCTATGGTACCCAGGGCCGGAACAATGCAGAATTTTGCCATCCCTTTATAAAAAGAAATACGATTCCCGCCAGGAACCTTGCCCTCGCCGGCAATTTTAACCTGGTCAATACCGATGAGCTGTTTGCCCTGATCGGGATAGATCCCGGGGAGTTTCAGAAACAAAGTGACCTGGCCGCCATGATGGAGGTCATCCATCATTTCCAGGTCCAGGCCGACGAAGTTTCTCCCGGCAACCTGGACGTAGTCAGTTTATTACGTAAAGCCGTATCCCTCTTCGACGGCGGATTTACGGTGGGAGGCCTGATGGGCAACGGAGACAGCTTTGTATTCCGGGACGCCAACGGGATAAGACCCGCCTATTATTATATCAATGACGATGTTGTGGTGGCGGCATCCGAACGATCTGCCATTCGTACGGTATTCAACGTGGGAGAAAATGAAGTGATGGAACTGATGCCCGGTAAAGGCCTGATCGTAAAAGCCGACGGGAATGTCTCCGTAGAACAGATCCTGGAGCCAAAGGAACGCAGGGCTTGCAGCTTTGAACGGATCTATTTTTCCAGGGGCAGCGACGAAAAAATTTACAGGGAAAGAATAGCCCTGGGATACAACCTGAGCGAACAGATCCTGAATGCAGTCAACCACGACCTGAAGAATACCATCCTTTCCTTTATCCCCAATACAGCAGAAGTAGCCTTTTATGGCCTGTGGAAGGGACTGGACGACTACCTGGAAAAAGTAAAGATCCAGCGTATCCTCTCCTGGGGTAAGGATATTACAGAAGACAAGCTGGTAGAAATGATCAGCCGGAAGATAAGAGTAGAGAAAGTTGCAATTAAAGATGTAAAAATGCGTACGTTCATTACGGAAGACGCCAGCCGTAATGAGATGGTACAGCACGTATACGATGTGACCTATGGTACGGTCCGGAAAGGAGTTGACAGCCTGGTAGTGATAGATGACTCCATCGTACGAGGCACTACCCTGAAGGAAAGCATCGTGCGGATGCTGGCCAGACTGGAACCCAAAAAGATCATTGTCGTATCCTCCGCCCCCCAGATCCGCTACCCGGATTGTTATGGGATCGATATGAGCAAATTGGGCGACTTTATCGCTTTTCGGGCAGCCGTAGAGTTGATGAAAGAAAGAGGTAAGGAAGCCTGTTTACATGAACTATACGATAAATGTAAGGAACTGCAGCGTACAGGCCAGCTGCATACGGAGAATGTGGTGAGAATGGTATACAAGCCTTTCACCACCCAGGAGATCTCAGATAAGATTGCCCAGTTGATAACACCGCCGGAGATCCAAACTCCCGTGGAAGTCATATACCAGACGATAGAATCCCTGCATCAGGCCTGCCCCACCAATACGGGAGACTGGTACTTTACCGGTAACTACCCCACGCCCGGAGGTAACCGGGTGGTTAATAAAGCCTTTATGAACTATATGGAAGGCAAGAACGTAAGGGGTTACTAGGAGGTCCGGGAAATTTAAAATTGAATGTATCAGCAAAAATCCTTAATATTATATAGCTGTTTTACTGTACAGACCCCCATCTCTTACTTTAAGGTTAAGCTCGAATTAGTAATGCATTAGTTATTTTCTCCTTTAGAAAAAACTCAGGCGTTATGAAGAAAGTCTCTATTATGATCGTAGATGATCATACGCTGATTCGGGAAACATGGAGCTTTTTATTGGGAAAGAATGAAAATTTTGATGTAGTGGCAGAATGCGGCGATGGCGAACGGGCTATCGAACTGGCCAGGGACAAAAGACCTGATGTAGTTCTGTTGGACATCAATATGGCTCCAATGAGCGGATTCGACGTATTAAAAATGATCCGGAAATACTCTCCCGGCTCAAAGATCATTGGCGTATCCATGCACTCTCAGCCGGCATATGCCAAAAAAATGCTCCGTCTGGGAGCCAAAGGATACGTGACCAAGAACTCTCCCCGCCAGGAAATGCTGGAAGCTATCGCGGAAGTAAGTAACAATCACATCTATATCTGCCAGGAAGTAAAGAATATCCTTTCCGACCAGATGCTCAATGGAGACCAGGTCAACCCGGATATTAACAATCTCTCCGACCGGGAAATGCAGATCGTACGGGCGCTGAAAGAAGGGCTTTCATCCAAAGAGATCGCCTCGGAATTGAATATCTCCTTAAAAACCGTAGAAGTACACCGGCATAATATCCTCAAAAAATTGAAATTGAAGAACACCGTCTCCCTTATCAATTTTATAAACTCACAAGCATTTGATATATAAGTAGTTATGGACGTATAAAAAACCGGTTTATTTTAGTAGATTTATGATCTATAGAGATATTCCGTATGAAAACCCTATTGCTAGTACGACACGCTAAAAGCAGCTGGGACAACGCTCAGCTCAACGATATGGATCGCCCATTGAACGACCGTGGCAAACGCGACGCCCCCGTCATGGCGCAAAGACTCATCGAAGCAAATATTAAAATAGAGCTGTTCGTATCCAGCCCGGCCCGGCGGGCAAGGACCACCGCAGAAATATTTATCAAAGAATTCGGAAGAAAAGGAACGGACATCCTTTTTGTTCCAGACTTGTATCATGCATCGCTGCAGACCTTTAAAGAAGTCGTCTCCGGCCTGGATGACAGATTTGGGTCTGCCGCTCTATTCTCCCATAATCCGGGTATTACCGCCTTTGTCAATACGCTTACTTCCGTCCGTCTGGACAACATGCCTACCTGCGGAATCTTTGCAGTCACCAGCCTGGCAGCAACCTGGAACGAATTTCTGACGGCCGGCACGACCTTCTGGTTCTTCGATTATCCTAAGAGAGAGTAGCAGATAAATGGGCGAGGGCTTCCAACAGATCAGCGACAGCTTTTTGCAGAAGATCCTGCCTGTCGGTGACTCCGCCGATTCCCACAAACGGGAAGTCCTTAGCCTGGGATAAAGCCCCGGATAAGGAAAAGGTGGCTTGCTCCCTGCATAACAGGACCCCTTTTCCGGAGAGGTAACTACCCAGGTATTCTTGCTCCGTCTGGCCCGGCGTCGGGACCAGGATTGCTTTTTTACCCAGCTTCAAAAGGTCCATGATCGTACTGTACCCGGCCCGGCACAGGACGATGCCTGCCCCCTCCATTACAACATTTAAGGCGCCGGCCGGAAGATGATGGTAGACCGTCAGACGGCCCCCCTGCCTACCTTCAGCGCCGGCCGGAATGGCCGTTCCTCCTTCACCGGACAACCCGGGAGAGGTTCGGGAACCCGGCAGCCCCCTGACCAGGATCGTACTGCCGGAATAGGACGACAACTGATCCAGGACCTTCTTCTCGAAAAGTGTCCTCTGTGGTTCAGGGCCGGACAAAAGAACAAGGAGATCGCAGGAGGAAGAGACGCCGGGACCGGCGGGTGATGACCGCTCCAACCTCGACAACAAACCGATATAACGGGTAGGAATAGATGGCAATTGACGGGGATGGGAAAGACCCCCGGCCAGGGCATCAGGCCCCTCCAGGTCTGGTATCCAACAACTGGAAAACCGCCTGATGGCCCGGTAATGCACCTTTTGCAGGAGGGTATCGGCAAAGGAGCCCAATGGGGTCCTGATCCTGAGTTGATGCGTGATAAAAACAGAACAGAGGCCAGGGGCGTAGAGGCCATATCGATTGTCAGAAATGACAGCATCCGGCTTTTCGGCGGCCAGAAATTGCCGCATCCAATCTTTTTCCCGCTTGATCCGGATCAATATTTTGGGAATCGAACCGACTATTTTCAACAGGGTAAAGGCACGGTTTTTGCCATATTTTATGTTATATCCGGGCAATTCCACAAAGGACAAAAAAGGAAATTCTTCTTCGAGGAGTGCTTTCTGGTCGCCGGAGGCTGCGACCCAGACCTCACATTTTTGGTTTAATAATTCTTTAATAATTGGAATACACCTCGTTGCATGTCCCAACCCCCAATCCAACGGCGCTAAGAGGATTTTGGGCGTTTTCTTAAGGGAATTGTTAATTTTTGTAAGAGTTGCCAAAGAGATATACTTTTTTCTTAACAAAATAGTTAAATTAGTAAGATTAATTTATGAAAAGTACAAAGCTGGTATTGATTCTGTTGGTAATATTTAGTAGCATTGTAATGACGAGCTGCAGTTCTGAGCGTGGGATCGGCGGCAGCAGTAAGAAATGTGGCTGTGGTATCAGCAAAGGTATGTCTGGTTATTAAAATCTAATAAAAAATGAAAACTTGTAACAGAGATTTGCTTGTTCTTGTGAAAGATGAACACATGAATGAACAATCAATGGAGCAAGAGCTGGAACAACTAAACGAACTCTTATTCCAGTTTGAGACCATTGAAAGTTTTTGTGTTGCTCATGAAGTGTTTGATATCAACAAACACAAAACTCTTTACAAGCGCGACACGATGCAAAAAATAATAAGGGAAAAGGAACTCAAACCTTTTGTCTTCATCTGTAATAAAAACTAGCTGATTACTCAAGTCTACTCATCGCCTCACGTAATTTCTTGATCATTTCTTCTATATCCTGAAGGTGACAGGTGCCTACGCTAAGCCTGTACCAGGGAGAGCTTTTAGAAGCCCCAAATGCTGAAAAAGGAACAACAGCCAGGGCAGCCTCATTCAGCAGATAAGAAGTCACCGCCGCCTGGTCCTCCAGCAATTTCCCCTGACGCGTTTTTTTACCCGCCAGATCAATCTTAATGGTAAGATAGATAGCAGCCTCCGGCGCCAGGACATCCACCTTGAATCCCTCTTTCTTTAACTGTACGAATCCCTGATGGATCTTCCGCAGCCGCTCGGAAACGGCAGACCGGAACTGATACAGGTATTGGTCAACTTTTTCTTTTTGCAATAGATAGCCGGCCGTAGCTTTTTGTTCGGCCATCGGAGCCCAGGCACCGATATGAGTAAGAATAGCCTTCATTTTATTGATGACTTCCACAGGGCCAAAGGACCAGCCCACCCGGACACCCGTAGCGGCAAAAGCCTTGCTGATGGCGTCAATGAAAATCGTATACTCCCGCATAGCAGGATATAGAGAGACGGGATTGTAATGCTGAATATCTCCATAAGTCAACTGCCAGTACATCTGGTCATACAGCAGGAATAACTTTTTCTCTCCGGGGCCGCGACGGGCATTTTCTTCCAACACCAATTCACAGATGTCCCCCAGGTCTTTCCGGGAGATGGTCGTGCCGGTAGGATTTTGCGGAGAACAAAGACAGATCAGCGTGGCTCCTTTACTATGGGGCCGGATGGCATCGGCCGTAGGCATGAAATTGTTTTCCGCCGTGGCTTCGATCACCACATGCTCGCCCCCGTTGAGATGCGTATAATGATTGTTGTTCCAGGAGGGAACAGCATAGATAACTTTATCTCCCTTATCCACCAGGGTTCTGAACAGGGAATAAATAAGAGGACGGCCACCGCTGGCCACTAAGATCTCTTCCGGGGGATACCTTAATTGCTCTCTTTCTTCCAGGAAGCTGGCAATAGACTCCCGGAGATCCAGATTGCCTTCGGCAGCAGGATAATTGGTAAAGTGCCGGCGATAAGCATCGATGATACCCTCTTCCAGCTCCTTTGGAATAGGAAAAATAGCCGGATCGAAATCACCTACCGTAAAATTATAGATCTTCTCTCCCTGTCGTATCTTTTCGCGGATCTCTCCCCCCAGCTTGACAATTTCAGATCCGATCAGTGTTTCAGCTAATGTAGATAGTTTCATAAAATAGGTCTCGCCCCTTTTGTGGGGCGAGAGAGGAAGGAGAGCCGACCATCGGACTCGAACCGACGACCCTTTCATTACGAATGAAATGCTCTACCAACTGAGCTAGGTCGGCTTAAAAAGAGGGCAAATTGCCGTCTTCCGACGGCAAAAATACAGGTAGGAAGGCTGCTTACAAAATAAATGTGCAAGTGTTTAGCAGGAGTCTGTTTTGTAACTTGGGGCCTGATTTTAAAAACTGCCCCATGTCGAAATCATCTTTTTTAGTAGCCCTTTGCACCTGTTTCTTCTTTGGTACCCTGTCTGCTCAGGACCTTCCGGTTACGGATGGGTGGAAATTCACCACCGGCGACCAGCCGGCATGGGCTTCGCCGACGTTTAATGACTCGTCCTGGGCCCCCATCCACGTCGGCGCTCCCTGGGAGTCGCAAGGTTATGCCAACTATAACGGGTTTGCCTGGTACCGGCTGCATATCGTCATCCCCTCATCCATTAAAGAAAAGGCCTTCCTAAAAGAAAAACTAAGAATAGACCTGGGCAAGATCGATGATGGAGATGAGGTATACCTCAACGGCACCTTCATCGGCAGGAACGGCGGCGCAGGCGGGGCCATCCAGGATGGTAACTGGAATCTGCCGCGTTCCTATACGATAAGCCTGGGCGATCCCCGTATCCACTGGGATCAGGAAAATGTCATCGCCGTTAGGGTTTACGATCATTCAGGCGACGGGGGGATGTTCGAAGGCCACTATGGGATCAGCGTAATGGACGTAACGGATTTTATCACCTTCAATACCACAGACCCCTTCCGCTTCACTGCCGGCCGGCAATTCAGCAAAAAGATCTCCCTGCAATCCACCAGCGAAAAATACGATTTCACCGGCAAGCTGAATATTCGCGTAATCGACCCTTTCTCCGGCGCCGTCCTCTTCAAACAGACCATCGGGGCAGACTTCGCCCACAACCGGCCCTTTGAATACACCGTTAAAACCACTCTCCCGGAGAACAAATC
>Ga0310811_10008896_pt1 | contig 12928 bp, 9 predicted proteins | sample YCmetagenome_FD_207642 | JGI IMG/M metagenome (GOLD analysis project Ga0310811, IMG submission 207642) | Soil microbial communities from experimental microcosm in Duke University, North Carolina, United States - YC | ecosystem: Engineered > Artificial ecosystem > Soil microcosm > Unclassified ...
ATTGCGGCTCGACCCTCTTTCCCTTCCGCTTCGCTTCGATGCGCAGGATGCCCGCGCCGACGGCGGCGTACGGCAGATCGAACTTCATCGCGAACGCGTCGTGCTGCGCCGTGCCGTCCAGGGCATGCAGATGGCCGTCAATGTTCGCGTCAGCGATTTTCTCGGCGTAGCGTTGCGCGGTCTCGACGACGCGCAGATGCTGGTGCTGGTGCACCGCGATCCCTCGCTGAACATCCCGCTTGCCGTGAGTTCGGATTCCGAAGAGATCACCTCTGCCTGGCAGATGTGGAGCGAGATCTTCGCGCTTCCGCAACTGCCGGAAGACAGCCCACGCAAACCCGCGGTCCGCCGCCGCCGACACAACGCGATCCGCGCCCGTCGCCCCAAATTCCTGGTCCGCCGCCGCGCCGGCACTCCTCTCAACCCGGCGAACCTTCACCAGGGCGAGCGCGAGATCATCGCGCGGGATTGAACCCACATAACAATTGTCGCAAGACCGGCGATGCCGCAAAAGCGGCATCCGGTGCGGCGCGCCATGTCGAATGGATCGTCGGTCGTCGCGGACTGAGCATGCGTTCGCTTCCAATCGCAGAAGACGCGTCCATGGCACGGAATATTTTCTCAAGTGGGAAATGGCCGCGCGAATAACCGGACGGAACGGGAAGTTACAGGCCGCGCCCTACCCGGTTCCTTCCCGAATCCCGGCCGGGATGCTATTATTTTTTGGAACACCTTTGGATAGAAAGCACGCTTCGTGCCGAATGGTCGGCGTTCCCCCTGGTCCACGATTCCAGCCCGTCTGTTTATGACGGCTACGCTGTTTTTTGCCGATTCTGTCGTCCACCCGTCGCCGGCCGCCGATGCTGCGGCCGAGGCGCGAACCATCAACCAGCATGTGCTTGCCTTTATCAAGGCTTTTAAACTCAGCGAGGCGGAAACGCTTGCGAAAATGGGTCTCCGGCTGTGCGACGACGTGGGTGACAGCAAGGTCTTCTGCGCGAGCCAGTTCAATGAATCGCTCGGCGACATTGCATTTTTGCAGACGAAGTATTCATCAGCACTTGAATATCAGGAACAAGCCCTCCGTTTGCGAGAGGCCGAACTGGATAGCGGGCACCTTCTGGTAAGCCGATCACTCCAACGCATCGGATCGGTCTACCTGGCCCTTAAGCGCATGTCCGAGGCGGAAACCTTCACCAAGCGCGCGGTGTCCGGTTTTGAGAAATTGGTGCCGGTCAATCGAGAGCTCGGGATATCCCTCGGTTATCTGAGGAAAATCTACCTCGACACCGACCGGATCGACGATGCGATCACCGTCGCACGTCGGGAACTGGAGGTCCAACAAGCGATCGGCGACGGTCGGGCGATCTTTCAATCCAGGCTCAATCTGGCCTCCATCCTGTCACGACTGGCCCGAAGTCTTGCCAACGAACGAAATTATTCGGCTGCAGAGCCCATACTCGTGGAAGCGATCGGGCTCGTCGATCCGCCGCTGCCGGAAGCGGACAGGACGTTTAGCGTGCTACAGGCACAGATTGGCTATGTTTACGAACGGCAACGCCGATACGCGGAAGCAGAACCATTTATGCTCCGCGCGCTCGAGTATCGTTCGAAGTTCGCTGGGCCAGCGGACTCCGAGATACCGATCATGCTCTCCAACCTTGCTTCGCTTTATAGCAATCTGCGCAAGCCCGCCGATACGCTGACTTACGGTCTTCGGGCGATTTCCTGGTTCGACGAAAACAAGAAGGAGGCGCCAAATCTCGGTTTCGACCTGCTCTACGTTGGGCGTGCCCAGCTGGAACTCGGGCACTTGCAGGATGGCGAGACGACCCTTGTCCGCGCCAGAGACGTATTTGATCGCGTTCTGCTGAAAAACGATTGGCAGCGCGTCAACGTAAGGGGCGAACTCGGCTTTTTTCTTGCCGGACAGGAGAGATACGGCGAAGCCGAACAAGTTTATCGATCTGCCCTCGCAATCGAACCGGAGCTGACCCGACCAGCTACCGGCTGGCGTTCCCTGCTTTTGGCCCGCCTCGGGTCGGTCTATCGTGAGCAAGCGCGATACGCAGATGCCGAGCGCCTGTTGCGCGAGGCGGTCGAGCTGGACGAAGCGGACGGCCAGATACAGGTGCGGTCGCTCGGACAAAGGCTGATCGAACTCGCATCGATCTTGCGGCGGGAGAACCGCTACGCTGAAACGGAGGCCATTCTCCTGAGAGCGCTTGCCCTTGAACTACCGGAATCCGATCGAGCGTCAGCGCTGAATTCTCTCGGGCTGGTTTATTCAGCCAATGGCCGGAACGAGACGGCTGAAACCGTCCTGAAAGACGCGCTTGCGATCCGAACCAGAATACTTCCTGCGAACAGCTATTTGGTGGTCGAAACCATCGCCAACCTCGCAACGGTCGATGAATCAAAAGGCCAATATGCCGAAGCGGAAGTCAAATTCCGGCACGTGCTGCAAGTTGTCGACGCCTTGGGCTTGTCGCAATCCTCCAATGCCGCACTCTATTCGGCCTTCCTCGCACACAATCTGGTGTCACAAGGAAAACTCGATGAGGCCGATCCCCTTATCAGGCGTTCCCTCGATCTTTATGAGAAACGACTTGGAACTGACCACCCGCGCTACGCGGGAGCGCTAAAAACGCGGGCGTCGATCGAGGCGCTCCGTGGACAGGACCAGGACGCGGAGAAACACTACCGACAGGCACTCACCATCGACGAGAGGGTCGTCGGGCCGCAAAGCTCGGCCGTCGCCGACGACCTGATGAATTTGGTCCCTTTGTTGAAACGTTCGGGAAAAAGGCAACTGGCGAACGCCAATATCGAACGTGCGCTGGCCATTCGCGTCGCCGAATTTGGCGCCGAAAGCCCCGTGACCACGGGAGCCATCCTGGCCTCGGCGCAGATGGCCTACGAGACGGGGCAATATGACGAAGCGCGCCGATTGGTGGATCGAGCACTGCAAATTCAGGAGCGTGGTTTCGGATCGAAGCATCATACGATGGTCGCAGGTTGGATTTTCATGTCGCGGCTGGACATCGCGCAAGGCAAGCTCGATGACGCCGCCGGCAGTATGGCCCGCGCCGCCGAGATTCTTGCTACAGCGCTGCCGCCAGACAATCCCTTCAGTATCGATGTCCTGACGGGCAACGCTGACGTAGCGCAAGCCCGCGGTCAACTGGCGGACGCCGAGCGGCACATTCGCGATGCGCTCAAACTTGCTCAAAGGCTGTTCGAACCGGATCACGCGGTCCGACGAAATGCCACTGACCGGTTGGCCGGCCAGTTGTGGGTACAGGGAGGGTTTGCGGAAGCCGAACGCCTGCAACGCGACGCACTTGCCGCCGTCGAGCTACGGCGAGGACCCGATCACCCGAGCATGGCGGTCGCGATGCGAGGGGTCGCGGGCATTCTTGGTCGCTCGGGCCGTCAGGGAGAAGCTATATTGCTGTTCCGTCGCGCGCTTGCCATCGACGAGCGCTGGTTCGGACTCGAGAGCACCCAGGCGGCATGGGACCATCTTGCGCTCGGCTCGCTCCAGCGCCGGATGGCGCAATTTGAGGACGCACGGATCGAAATCAACCTCGCCCGAAACACTTGGGAGAGGCAGGATCGTCTCCTCGCGGCAAATTCCTCACTGGAAGAATTGGCGGTGCTTGCCCTCGACCAGGGTTCTCCAGCAGAAGCCGTCATTTTTGAAGAACGAATGCTCGGCACTCTCGAACAGGCCTTCGGGCCTGAGAGTCCCGCTCTCGCAACTTCGCTGGCGCAACTCGGGCGTTCCTACATGATCGCCGGCCGAACGGAAGCGGCCGAGAGAGTTCTGGCACGCATTGGCAGCCTTATCGGGAACGATCCGGCCGAGCATACGCCGGGATTTCTGGGTGTGCTGCAATTGAGGGCCCTGCTGAATGCCGAGCGCGGCAATATCAAGGATGCGGAAGCAGGCTTTGTTCGCGCAATTGCCATCGCCGCCAAATATGGCGGCGTGCAAGGCGATGCCGTAGGCGCCTACTCCTTCAATCTTGCCGCACTCTATCTCAAGGCGGGCCGCTTTCGGGAAGCCATCGACAACTTCCTGAAGGCTCTCGAGATTTTCAAGCGCGAGAGCGGCAATAACGCTTCCGTCGTTGGCTACGCTCTGTTGGGCGCCGCACAAGCCTACAAGGAGATTGGCGATCAAGCCGCGTCAAAGGCACTTTTTGCGACCGCGAGCGAAATTCTCGGTCCCACAATTGCCGCTCAGCGCCCAAAGCCCAACTGGCTTTGACCGCGCAAGGCCGCCTGGCATGATAGGCTAGCTTCCTGCCCGCATCACCGCATCAACCAGCAATCCCGCAAACAGCAGCAGCCCCGCATCGCGGTTGGACTTGAAGATTCGCAGACATAGCGCGGGGTCGCCGATATCGAGCCGCCGGATCTGCCAGACCAGATGCGCCGCAAAAGCGATCAGCCCGATCCATGCCGGCCACCGAGCGCCTCCCAGCACGAGCGCGGTGCCGATCAGGATCACCGCGAGCCCGTAAAACACCACCAGCGCCCGATGGGTCGCCGCGCCGAACAGGCGCGCGGTCGACTTGATGCCGATCAGCGCGTCGTCCTCGGCATCCTGATGGGCGTAAATAGTGTCGTAACCGATCACCCAGGCGATCGAACCGACGTAGAGAACGAGCGCAGTCAGGTCGATCCCTCCGAGGATGACTGCAAACCCCATCAGCGCGCCCCACGAGAAGGCAAGGCCCAGTACCACCTGCGGCCACCAGGTGACGCGCTTCATGAAGGGATAGACCGCGACGATGATCAGCGAGGCGATGCCGGTCACGACTGCGAAGCGGTTGAACTGCAGCAGCACCGCAAGCCCGATCAACGCCTGCAGGACCAGGAACGCCAGGGCCTGCGGCACGCTCACCTGCCCTGCCGGGATCGGCCGCGACCGCGTCCGCTCGACCCTGGCATCGAGGTCACGATCGGTGATGTCGTTCCAGGTGCAGCCCGCCCCGCGCATGACAAATGCGCCGATGAAAAACAGCACGATGACGAGCGGCAATGGGCCAGCGTCACGCGCGATGCCGGCGGCCAGTGCCGCCGACCACCAGCACGGCATCAAGAGCAGCCAGGATCCGATCGGCCGGTCGAAACGGGAGAGACGCAGATAAGGCCGCGACCACGACGGCGCGCGCGTATCGACCCAGTTGCCGGTAGCGTCGGCAACGCGGGCCGTGGCGTCGCTCATCGGGATATCGTCATCGCGAGAGAACGTTGCCGTTCAGCGTATCGAAGGTGCTGCCGCCCTTCTTCACGGGTGACGCCTCCGGGAGTGCCGCCGAGGAGCCCAGCACTTCGCTGAGGCTGGGGCCGGCCGGTCCCGTCGGCCGCTGCGCCGCGACCGCGCAGACCCTCTGCTGCATCGCCTCGGTATTCTTATGCGCGGCCTTGAGCTGATCGCCAATCTGCGGCGGAATTCCGCATTTCGCCGAATTGGCTTCGACAAAGCTGATCATCTTCTGCTCGGCCTTGCTATAGTTTCCGATCAGCTTGCAGGCCTCGTCCGGACCTGCTTTCCGCTCGCCCGCGGCCTTGATCATCTTGCCGCGCTTCTCCGCCTCTTCGCGCAAGGGGACGAAATTCTTCATGCAGGCCTCCGACGGGCCGGCCGATGGCGGCGGCGGTCCACCTCCGAACCCTCCGCCGGCTACCGGCGCGGCACCGGTCGATGGAAACGGCGAGGGTGCGCCGACGGACGCCGAAGGCGCTGTACCGTTTACCGGCGGAAACGGCGAAGCATTGCTTGCAGGCGCCGCCATTTGACCATTGGGTAATGGCGCCGGAAATGCGCCCTGCGCAAAGGCATGCCCCGTGTGAATGGTCACGACGGCAAATGTCAGCGGCACAATCAGGCGGCGGATCATCAAGGGTGTTTCTCCGGTAACGGTCCAGCAGGCCCAACGTCTTCCGATCGAAGCACGATTGCGAAGGCTTTTTACGATTGCTGAATGCCCTTAACAACCCGTCGAATAGGGCAACAGCGCGGCGCTGGGGGGGTCGCTGGCAGCAAAAATTGCTCCGGATTCTAACCCTTTAGGCTAAAAAGCTACGCCAAACGGAATGATCACAGATGCCTGAACTCGATTTTCGCAGCCCCCGCCTGTTCGTCGACATCCTCCTGGGGGCGGGCGAGACGGTCCCGCTCGATCGGAACCAGAGCAACTATCTCGGCAATGTGCTGCGGCTTGCTGCGGGCGAATCAGTCCTGGTGTTCAACGGGCGCGATGGTGAATGGCAGGCCCGGATCGCGGGCCGCAAGCGGCCCGACAGCCTCGAGATCCTGACCCGGACCCGGCCACAGGATCGCCTGCCCGATATCGCCTATGTGTTTGCACCGCTGAAACATGCCCGGCTCGACTACATGGTGCAGAAAGCGGTCGAAATGGGCGCCTCGCAATTGCAGCCGGTTTTGACGCGTTTCACCCAGGTCTCGCGGGTGAATGGCGAGCGGATGCGTGCCAATGTCATCGAGGCCGCCGAACAATGCGGGATCCTCTCTCTCGCTGCGGTCGCAGAGCCGATGCCGTTCGACCGCTTTGTCAGCCAGCGCCAGCCACAGCGCTTGCTGGTGTTCTGCGACGAGGCGGCGGAGACCACCTCGCCGCTCGGGGCGTTGCAACAAGGGCTCAGCGCCGCTGACGGCATCGATATCCTGATCGGTCCCGAAGGCGGATTTGCCGAGGAAGAGCGCACCTTGCTGCTGCGCCAGTCCAAAACCCTGCGGCTTGCTTTGGGGCCCCGGATCCTGCGGGCGGATACGGCGGGCGTCGCCGCGCTGGCGCTGGTGCAGGCCGCGCTCGGCGACTGGGCCGCCCCGGATAGCAAGACCGGCCCAAGCCGTTAACGCTCCCGTTAAGTGCCTCATTAAGCGACTTGACGATTCCCTGGCCAATCCCTGTCGAAACCCCGCCCCGGCCATGCTAAGGCCAGCGCCAACGAAACCCTGGAACGGCCTGGAACCCGGGTTTTATTGGATATCTGGACGTCGAAATGACCGTGACCGCCGCCATCAGAGGTGTTGCCGGATCCGCCGCCTGGGCGGACGCGCTGCTGTTGTCGTTTGCGCAGGCCGGCTACGTCCAGGCCGAACCCGCGATCCTGCAGCCGGCCGAGCCGTTTCTCGATCTCTCCGGCGAGGACATCCGCAAGAGCCTTTATCTGACCACAGACGCCAGCGGCGAGGAACTCTGCCTGCGCCCCGATCTCACCATTCCGGTGGCGCGGGACTATCTCTCCTCGGGGCGCGCCGGCGAGCCCGCGGGCTTCAGCTATCTCGGGCCGGTGTTTCGTCATCGCGGCGGTCAGCCCAGCGAGTTCCTGCAGGCCGGCATCGAATCCTTCGGTCGGCAGGACCGCGCCGCGGCGGATGCCGAAATGCTGGCGCTGGCACTGGAGGCGACCTCGGCGTTTGGATTGACCGACGTCGAAATCCGCACCGGCGACGTGGCGCTGTTCAATGCGCTGATCGACGCGCTCGACCTCTATCCGGTCTGGCGGCGGCGGCTGATCAAGGACTTCAACCGCAAGGTCAGCCTCACCGACGATATCGAGCGCCTGACACTGGCGACCGCGCCCGGCCGCAACGAATATGAGGGCGTGCTGGCAGCGCTTGCCGGCTCCGACCGCAAGGCGGCGCTGGCGCTGGTGACCGACCTGATGTCGATCGCCGGCACCACCAACGTCGGCGGCCGCACCGTAGCCGAAATCGCCGATCGTTTTCTCGAACAGTCGACGCTCAAAAGCGGCGCGCTGCCGCGCGATGCGCTCGCCACCATCAGGCGCTTCCTCGCGATCGCAGGCGACCCTGACGACGCGGTGGCGCAGCTGCGCAGCCTGGCCTCCGATACCAAACTCAACCTGACCGCTGCGATCGATCAGTTCGAAAGCCGCGTCGGCTTCATGGCCGCACGCGGCATCGACACAAGGCTGACGCGCTTTTCAACCTCGTTCGGACGCGGCCTCGACTATTACACCGGCTTCGAGTTCGAACTGCACGCCAAAGGCAACGGCATCGAACCACTGGTGGCGGGCGGACGCTATGACGGGCTGATGACCCAGCTCGGCGCGGCAACGCCGATTCCCGCGGTCGGATTTTCGGTCTGGGTCGAGACGCTGACGCAAATCGGCAATGCTCGCGGGAGCGCATCATGACCGCGCCCTTCGTTCTCGCCGTCCCCTCCAAGGGCCGGTTGCAGGAAAACGCCGAGGCCTTCTTCACCCGCGCCGGGCTTTCGCTCGCCAAGCCGCGCGGTGCGCGCGACTATCGCGGCACCATCGCAGGCCTCGACAATGTCGAGATTGCCTATCTGTCGGCGAGCGAGATCGCTTTCCAGCTCGCGCGCGGCATGGTGCATCTTGGCGTCACCGGCGAAGACCTGCTGCGCGAAAGCATCGCCGATATCGACGCCCGCGTGCTGTTGATCGACAATCTCGGCTTCGGCAGCGCCAATGTGGTGGTTGCGGTGCCGCAGGCCTGGATCGACGTCCGCACCATGGCCGATCTCGACGACGTGACGACAGGCTTTCGCGCGCAACATAATCGCCGGATGCGGGTCGCGACCAAATACATCAACCTGACCCGGAACTTCTTTGCTACCCACGGCGTGGTCGATTACCGCATCGTCGAGAGCGCCGGCGCCACCGAAGGCGCGCCGGCCGTCGGCACCGCAGAGATGATCGTCGATATCACGACCACGGGCGCGACGCTCGCCGCCAACGGCCTCAAGGTACTGGACGACGGCGTGATCCTGCGCAGCCAGGCCAACCTCGTGGCCTCCAGGGAGGCCGACTGGTCGGGCGAGGCCCGCGAGACCGCGCGGGTCATCCTCGACCACATCGCAGCCCGCGCCCGTGCCGGCAAATACCGCGAAGTCCGCACCCGCTTTACCGGCTGCAACGACGCGCTGCTGGCGGAAGCGCACAACCGCTTCGGCGTGGTCGCCCCGTTCGGCGGCCCGACCTCCTCGGGCATGCTCACGCTGCACTGCCCACCGATGAAGCTCTACGCGCTCGGCAGTTTCCTGCGCGAACACGGCGCCGACACGGTTTCGGTGGCCTCGCTGGACTATGTGCTCGACCGCGAAAACCCGCTGTTCGCCAGGCTTGAGGCGTTCTTGCGACAATAAGGCGGCCTTGCTCTTTCGTTCACCGTGGCGACAGCTGGCGTTTGGTAACATATGCTGTTGCGGATGATTGGGAACCTGACTTGATGACGCTGGGCTCTGACGTTTCCGCCTTCGCCACCACCGCAGCCGGCGCCGCGGCGGCGCAGGGCCTGTCGATTGTCGTGCCGCTGTATAACGAGGCTGCCGGCCTCGCGTCGCTGCATGAGCGGCTGATCGGCCTGGCCAGGACGCTGCGGCAGCGTTACGGCCTGGCCTGCGAGGTGATCTATGTCGACGACGGCAGCGCCGATGCCACGCTTGTCATCGCGCGTGGCCTGAAGGCCAATGCGCTCGACGTTCAGGTGGTGTCGCTGTCGCGCAATTTCGGCAAGGAAGCCGCCTTGATGGCGGGGTTGGATCACGCAAGGCGCGGCGCGGTGCTGTTCATGGATGGCGACGGCCAGCACCCGCCGACCCTGGTCGAGAGGCTGGTCGGTCACTGGATCGATGACGGCTACGACGTCGTCTATACGGCGAAGGCGCATCGCGACAATGAATCGTTCCTGCGCCGGCTTGCGGTGCACGGGTTCTACGCACTGATCAATTATGGCGCGCGGCAGAAAATACCCGAGGACGCCGGCGACTTCCGCCTGTTGTCGCCGCGGGCGGCGGCCGCACTCCGGCAGCTCCCGGAGCGAAACCGCTTCTTCAAGGGACTGGCGAGCTGGATCGGCTTCCGCCAGATCCGCGTCGACTATGAACCGGCGCCGCGCGCGCACGGCGTCACCACCTTCTCGCCGGGCAAACTGGTCGGCCTGTCGATCGAGGGGCTGACCTCGTTCTCGGTGGCGCCGCTGCGGTTCGCGAGCCTGCTCGGCGTGCTGCTGGCGACGGTGGCGTTCCTGTTCGGCCTGTCGATCCTCTGGGAAACCTGGACCACGGGCAAATCGGTTCCCGGCTATCCCTCGCTGGTGATCGGCCTGATGACGATCGGCGGCGTGCAGCTCATCATGATCGGCATCGTCGGCGAGTATATTGGCAAGATCCTGTCCGAATTGAAAGCGCGTCCGATCTATTTCGTCGCCGAGCACACCGAGAAGCGCGCGGACGGCGAAACCGCCGCGAGCGCCAGCGAACGGACCGCGGCCGAATGAACGATACCGCGCCGCTGCGCCATATCTGGCTATGCGCCGATGATTACGGGCTCGCCGAGGGCGTCAACCGCGCGATTCGCGACCTGATCGGAAGCGGCCGTCTCAATGCGACATCGGTGATGGTGGTGGGCGCAGCGATCGGCCGCGATGAGGTCGCCAGCCTGCAGGACGCCGCCAGCAGGAGCCCGCGCTGTGCGATCGGCCTGCACGTGACGTTGACGGCCCCGTTCCGCCCGCTGACGATGCATTTCAGGCCGACCGACGGGGGCATGTTCCTGCCGTTTCCAAAGCTGCTGCGATCAGGCCTGCTGCATCGGCTCGATCCCGAGATCGTCCACGCCGAGCTGATGGTGCAGCTGGCGGCGTTCCAGGAATTGTTCGGCCGCCGTCCCGATTTCGTCGACGGTCACCAGCATGCGCAATTGTTCCCGCAGGTGCGTGACGCGTTTCTGCTAGCCGTGAAGCAAGCGGCACCCGGCGCCTGGGTCCGTCAGGGAGGCCGCGTTGCACCGCTGGCACAATTGCTCGGCGCGCCCAAGGCGCTGGTGCTCGACATATTAAGTGCGCAATTCCGCAAGCGCGCCACGAAGGCCAACATCCCGTTCAATCCGGCATTCGCCGGCGCCTATGATTTTTCGAAGGCACCCGACTTTGCTGTCCTGATGCAGCAGTTCCTCGATCGCCTGCCGGATGGCGGGCTCGTCATGTGCCATCCCGGCTTTGTCGACGATACGCTGAAAAGCCTCGATTCCCTGACCACCCAGCGCGAAAACGAGCACGCGTTTCTGGCCAGTAGCCAATTCCCGCCGCTGCTGGCGGCGAATAATGTTACATTGTCCTGACGTCGTTCAGGAAAACCCACCGGTCGTTTTGTCGCATACCGAAATTTAATTCGGGCGCCCACTACTTGCGACACAAACGCGGCCCTACATCTCCCCCGCGCTTCGAGGCACTTCGACGCGATGGAGAACGCCATGACACCGCAAGAACGCCAATTGATTGACGATCTTTTCGACCGGCTTGCCAAGCTCGAGAGTTCCCCGCGCGATGCCGAAGCCATGTCTGCGATCATGCAGGGCCTGCGCAACGCGCCTAATGCCGTCTATGCGCTGGTACAAACCGCTTTGGTACAGGACGAGGCGCTGAAGCGCGCCAACGACCGTATCCAGGAACTGGAGGCCGGGCGCGGGGGCGAACAGAATCAATCCGGCGGTTTCCTCGATTCGATGCGCGACGCGATCTTCGGGCAAAATCAGCCGCGCGGCTCGGTGCCCAACGTCCGCGCCCCCGGCATGGGTGGCCGCCCGGTGTGGAACAGCGGCGAGGTGGTGCAGCAGACCCAGGGCGGCGGCCAATATGGTCAAGCGCCCCAGCCCGGTTACGGCCAGCCGGCCTACGGTCAGCCTTACGGCGCGTCGCAGCCCGGGTTCGGCGGCGGTGGCGGCTCGTTCCTCGGAACCGCGGCAGCGGCAGCCGCCGGCGTGGTCGGCGGGTCGCTGCTGCTCGGCAGCATCCGCTCAATGATGGGCGGCGGCAACCACCAGCAGGCGTTCGGCGACACCAGCGGCTATCGCGGCGGTATCGAAGACCGCCGGCCGGCAGGCGACAGCGACCTGGCGCGGGACGCCGGCATCAACGACATCGGCTCATCGGGAAATTCGCGCGCGGGACTGTTCGACAACAATGACAACGACGACAGTTCACGCGCCGGATTCTTCGACAGCGCATCGAACGATGATGACAATGACATGGATCATGATTCAGACGGTTTCGACAGCGATGGCGACAACGACTAAGCCTGAACATCGCCAGGCCTGAAATGAAAACGGCCGCTCGATCGAGCGGCCGTTTGTCTTTTACGTTTTTGAAAATAGTCAGATCACGACGACCCTGGCGCCGACGCCGACGCGGCCGTAGAGATCGATCACGTCTTCGTTGCGCATCCGGATGCAGCCGGAGGAGACGTTGGTGCCGATGGTCCAGGGCTCGTTGGAGCCGTGGATGCGGTAGAGCGACGATCCCAGATACATCGCGCGCGCGCCGAGCGGATTTTGCGGCCCGCCTTCCATATGCCGCGGCAGATCGGGCCGCCGCACCAGCATTTCCGGCGGCGGGGTCCAGGCCGGCCATTCCTTCTTCGCCGAAATCGTCTTGACGCCGGACCAGGTGAAGCCGGGGCGGCCGACGCCGATGCCGTAGCGCAACGCCTTGCCATCGCCCTGCACCAGAAACAGGAACTTGTTCGGGGTGTCGACGATAATGGTGCCGGCGCCTTCCTTGCCGTGATAGTCGACGACCTGCTTTTCGTATCTCGGATCGAACGGACGCTGCTCGGGGTCGCTGGCTTCGTATTGCGGTCGCATCGATTGCTGCGGATCCATCGGCAGATATGGCGCGCGCCGGGCGTCGTAATAATCAGGCTGCTGCTGATAGACAGGCTGCTGTTGATAGCGGCCGCTGTGCTGCAATCCGTCGCCGAACAGGAATTCGATGAAGCCGCCACCCATCTGCGAACGTTCGGCATAGGCGGTGCGGACCGCGGCCTGCCGGGCGTAAATCACGGAAGGTTCTACAAGCGGCGAGCGGTCGAACGCGAAAGCCTGATCGGCCAAGCCGAGG
>Ga0310811_10008897_pt1 | contig 12927 bp, 9 predicted proteins | sample YCmetagenome_FD_207642 | JGI IMG/M metagenome (GOLD analysis project Ga0310811, IMG submission 207642) | Soil microbial communities from experimental microcosm in Duke University, North Carolina, United States - YC | ecosystem: Engineered > Artificial ecosystem > Soil microcosm > Unclassified ...
ACCTCGCTCACCTGCTGGTCCAGGGCACGGACCTGTGGCTCAACCTGCCTCGCCCGCCTCTCGAGGCGTCCGGCACCAGCGGCATGAAGGCCGCCCTGAACGGCGTGCCCCAGCTCGGGACGCTCGACGGCTGGTGGAAGGAGGGCTACGACGGCCTGGCCGGCTGGGCCATTCAGCCCAGTGGCGAGCACGAGGATGCTGACGCGGCGGACGCCGAGCGGTTCTACCGGCTGCTGGAAGAGCAGGTCGTCCCGCTCTACTACAATCGGGACGCTCACGGCGTCCCGTTGGGCTGGGTAGAGAAGATGCGCTGCTCCATCCGGCTCGCGGGAACCCGCTTCACCGCTCGGCGGATGATACAGGAGTATGTCCAGGAGTACTACGCGCCGGCGGCCCGAGGGGAATCTTCTGGCGACGATCCTCCCGCGATCTGACGCCCGGCCCGTGCCCGGCACAGGGGTTACGGCCCCTATCCTGACTCCCCGAGGCGAAGCCGTCTCGATCGTTCATCTGACCGCGGAGTACGCCCCCTACGCGCGCACTGGCGGCTTGGCCGAGGCAGTCATGGGCCTGGCTTCGTTTCAACAGGCGTCAGGGTTGCCGGTTTCCGTGCTCATGCCGCTTTACCGGACGGTACGTGACGAGGCTCCCGACCTCGAGCCCGTGGGAGCCCCGTTCCGGGTGCCGCTCGGTGCTCGCAACGAGGAAGCGCGTTTGTTCCGGGTCGCGGGTGCCGCGCCCAATGGCCCCCGGATGTTCTTCCTCGACCACGCCGAGTTCTTCAACCGCCCGGGGATCTACGGCGAGCCAAGCGGCGACTATCCCGACAACGCACGCCGGTTTGCCTTCTTCGCGCTGGCCTCCTGCCTCGCGCTGCCGCGAGTGGCTTCGGGCCCGCTCATTCTCCACGCCCACGATTGGCACACCGCGCTCGCTTCGGCATACCTCCGCACCATTCTCGCGGGGGAGCCCTGGGTTCGGGACGCACTCTCGATCATCTCGATCCATAATCCCGGCTATCAGGGTCAGTTTGGACCCGAGGCGCTGCTCGAGCTTGGGCTTCCGGTCGAGCTGTACAACTGGCGACAGCTCGAGTGGTACGGAAAGGTCAACTTCCTCAAGGGCGGCCTTGCCTTCGCGGACTGGGCCCTCACCGTGAGCCCCCAGCAAGCCGCCGAGCTGAGAACTCCAGGCGGCGGCTTCGGGTTGCATGACATGTTCATTGCTTTGGGCGACCGGCTCGTCGGCATCCTGAACGGGATCGATCAACAGGTGTGGGATCCGGCGACAGACTCGCAGATCCTGGCCACGTATACGGCCGACCAGCTCGAGGGTAAGCGGCGCTGCAAGGCAGGGCTGCAGCTGTCCTACGGGTTGCCCGAGCGGCCGAATGTGCCGCTGTTCGGGATGACGGGACGGCTCGTGCATCAGAAGGGCCTCGACCTGATTCTCGCGAGCCAACGACTGCTCCAGCAGGACGCGCAGTTTGTCTTCCTGGGCAGCGGCGACCCCCACTACGAGCAGGCCCTGGTCTCGCTGGCCGCGAGCGCACCTGACCGGATCGGAGTTCAGCTCGACTTTCGTGACGTGCTCGAGCATCGCCTGATGGCCGGAGTGGACCTTTTTCTGATGCCGTCTCTCTACGAGCCCTGCGGACTTACCCAGATGCGGGCACAGCGCTACGGTTCACTCCCCATCGGCCGTCGTGTTGGCGGGCTGGCCGATACGATCGACGACGGCGTGACCGGCTTCCTGTTCGACGCGTACGAGGCGCCGGCCCTTGAAGACACAGCGTTACGGGCGCTCGCCACGTTCGCGCGCCGGGAAGTCTGGGGCAGGATGAGGCGGTCCGCGATGGCCCGCGACTTCAGCTGGGAACGGTCGGTCGCCGCGTATCTCGACGTATATCGGCGTGTCGCGGCTTCGGGCCCGCGCGCCTGATTGGATGATTCGATGGACTTTGTTCTAGCGCTTCACAGCCATCTGCCCTGGGTGTTGAACCATGGCCGGTGGCCTCACGGCAGCGATTGGCTCTGCGAGGCGGCCGTCGATACCTATCTGCCGCTGCTCGAGTCGTTGCAGGCCCTGGAGCGGGAGGGCGTCCCGGCGCCCGTCACCATCGGCGTTACACCGGTCCTCGCGAATCAGCTGGCGAGTCCCGTGTTCGTCGAGGAGCTGGAGGCGTTTTTCCAGCAGCGCCTCGAGGCCTGCGACGCGGCCGATGCAGAGCTGCTCAGGACCGATCCGGAGATCGAGCCGCTGGTGGGCTTTTGGCGAAGCCGGTACATCCGCCTCCGGGATCTGTTCCGCACGGTGGACCACGACTTGATCGGCGCGCTTCGGGGCCTGGAGGACAGCGGTCGCATCGAGATCATCGGCTCCGCAGCCACCCACGGCTTCCTGCCGCTGTTGGCGCGCGACGAAAGCATCCGGCTCCAGCTCGCAGTCGGGGTGGCCGAACACCGCCGCCTGTTCGGCCGTGTGCCGAAGGGATGTTGGCTCCCCGAGTGCGCCTATCGCCCGCGGGGCCCGTGGGCCCCCTGGCCTACCGCGCCGCGGAGCGGCGTCCGTCGCGGCATCGAAGAACACCTCGGCGACGCGGGATTCAACTTCTTCTTCATCGACGCCCATCTCGCGGCCGCCGGACGTCCGCTCGGCGTGTACGGCGATCCCCTGGTCGGCCCCCGAGAAGCGCCGGACAGCGTTGAGCCTGATCGGCTGCACGCATTGCGCTCACCTAACCGAGCCTATCGGGTGGGTCCGCCCCGAGGTGGTCGGGCAGTCGCGGCGTTCGTTCGAGACCCGCATGCCTCCATGCAGGTCTGGAGCCGCCATCACGGATATCCGGGCGACGGACAGTATCTCGAGTTTCACAAGATTCGGTGGCCCGGTGGGCTCAAGCTCTGGAGGGTCACCGGGGACAACGTCGACCTGGGCGATAAGGGCCCCTACGATCCGCAGGCTGCACGGGCCCAGGCGAGTGGTCACGGGGAGCATTTCGCCTGGCTGTTGGATCAGCTCTCGGCCGCCGAGTCGCCCGGTCCCGAGGGCGTGATCGTGGCTCCCTTTGATACCGAGCTCTTCGGCCACTGGTGGTTCGAGGGGCCCGAGTTCGTCGGGGACGTTTATCGTGCGCTTCCCGGTCACCCGAATGTTCGACCGGTGACCGGTTCCGGCCATCTGAACACGCATCCCGCTCGTGCGGCTATTCGGCTCCCCGAAGGGACCTGGGGCGCGAACGGCGACTTCTCGATGTGGCTTGGGCCGGACACGGCGTGGACCTGGGAGCGCATGTGGCCACTCGAGCAAGCCTTCTGGGATGTCGCCGGCGATGCGCTCACGAACGCATCGGCCCGCACGGTGCTTGCGCAGGCGGCTCGTTCGCTTCTGCTCACCCAGTCGTCCGATTGGCAATTCATTATCTCGACCGGCGCGGTCGTGGACTATGCGGTCCGCAGGTTCACCCAGCACTGCCTCGAGACCGAGACATTGGTCGCAGCGCTCACGCCCGGAAGCGGGACCTCGCTCGAGGAGGGGCAGCAGCTCGCCGCCCGGCTCGAACCCCGCGACCACTTGTTCCCCGATGTGTTGCCGGCCTTGAGCGCCGCCCTGAGCGGGTCACGCTCGCTGGCCCTGACCTGAGTCATGGCCCCGGTAAGCTTCATCTTCGGCCTGCATCTGCACCAGCCGGTAGGCAATTTCGACCACGTCTTCCAGCAGCACCTCGACGACGTGTACGCGCCCCTGCTCGACCGTCTCACGGCAGGAAAATTCCTGCCCGTCGTGCTGCACGTGTCCGGCCCTCTGCTCGAGTGGCTCGACGCACACGCGCCTGCATGGATGGACCAGCTGGGCCGACTGGCCGCCGACGGGCGGGTAGAGCTGCTGCTTTCCGGCTTCTACGAGCCCGTACTCGCATCGCTTCCACGGCAGGACCGACTCGACCAGATCGGGTGGATGCGGGATGCGCTCCGGCGCCGGTTCGGAGTCGAGGCAACCGGCCTTTGGCTCACGGAGCGCGTCTGGCAGCCCGAGCTTGCGGCCGACCTGGCCGAGGCCGGTGTGAAGTACGCGCTGGTCGACGATCGTCACTTCGTTGTCTGCGGCTTCCCTCAGGATCGGCTCCACAAACCCTATTGGACCGAGGCCGACGGCAAGCGCATCGCGCTGTTTCCGATCGATGAACGGCTGCGCTACCTAATACCATTCCGCCCCCCAGAGGAAACTGCGGAGTATCTCGAGCGGCTCGGCGCCGAAGGGCTCCAGCTTGCGGTCCTGGCGGATGATGGGGAGAAGTTCGGTGGCTGGCCCGGAACCAAGGATTGGGTCTATCACCAGGGCTGGCTGGATCGGTTCATACACACCATTCACCAGCTCGCTGAGCGAGGCATCGTGCGGCTCAGCACCCTGGCGCAGTCCCTCGCCGACGTGCCGAGCGGGGGAATTGCCTACCTCCCCACAGCATCGTATCGCGAAATGGAAGCGTGGTCTCTGCCGCCTGACGCCGCCCTTCGCCTGGCGCGCCTGGAACACGATCTCGGCGAGGCCCGCATGGCGGGCCCCGACGGCGCGTTGGTGCGCGGCACCCACTGGCCCAACTTCCTGGTGAAGTACCCCGAAGCGAACCGCATGCACAAGAAGATGCAGGCGCTATCGGAGCTCTGCCGGATGCGGCAGGATCCGCCCGAGGCACGCCGCGCCATCGGGCGAGCCCAGTGTAACGACGCCTACTGGCATGGCGTCTTCGGTGGCCTGTATCTCCCCCACCTGCGCGAGGCGATCTGGCGCAACCTCGCGACCGCAGAAGCACAACTTCGCGAACGTGAGGGGCTGAGCTGGGAGGTCCTGGATCTGGATGCGGACGGGCATGACGAGATCTGGGTCCATTCCGCGGAGTGCTCGGTGGTGGTGAGCCCATGGCGCGGCGGAGCGATCGAGGAGCTCACCCGTTTCGCCACCGGGATCAATTACGCCGGCGTGTTGACTCGCCGACTCGAGGCCTACCACGTAACAGCGACCAGCGGCGGTGCCGACGGGACCGCCGGCGAGGGCGGCGCGCCGAGCATCCACGACCTGGAAGCGGCGTTGCGACTCGACGAGCGCCCCCCGCTCGATGCAGATGATCGGGCGATCGGGGTGGATCGGGTCCTCCCGCCGGACTTGGCGGCCGATGCCTATGCCCGTGGTGGATACACCGCAGTGCGGTCGTGGGCCCGGACGCCGGCCCACTTCCAGATCAGCCAGTCACACGGGGCGGTGGAGGTTCGCCTGCGACTGCATGGAGCGGAGGGTTCCCCCCTGCTCAAGACGATTCGGATTTTCGCCGACGGGAAGATCGAGCTGGCGTACGAATGGGCCCCTGAGAGCGATCACGGCGACGCCCTCTTTGCACCGGAGCTGTCGCTCTTCCGCCCGCTCGCCATCGGGCATGCGCCCGAGGCCGAGATCTGGACGTTCCCCATCGAGACCGTCGCCAAATCTGAGCGGGGCCTGGACCGCACCCGGCAGGGAGAATCGGTGACCCCACGCTGGCACTTTTACCTGGGGGCGGCGCGGCTCGAGTTGGGGCCGCCACCGGACTGATCCTTGGCTATCTTTGGCCCATGCCGACTTCTCCCACATCGGTGACCCTGGGCCTGATTCAGACCCGCTGCACGGTCGACCCGGAGCACAATTTCCGCCAGGCGATCGCGGGAGTTCGCGAGGCGAGCGCCAAAGGCGCGCAGATCATCTGCCTGCCCGAGCTGTTCCGGAGCCAGTACTTCTGCCAGACCGAAGATCATCGCTTCTTCGAGTTGGCCGAATCGATCCCCGGGCCCAGCACGGAGGCGCTGTCGCGCGTCGCCTCCGAGCTGGGTGTGGTAATCATCGCCTCGCTGTTCGAGCGGCGAGCGGAGGGTCTGTACCACAACACCGCCGCGATCATTGACGCCGATGGCCGGTACCTCGGGAAGTATCGGAAGATGCACATTCCGGACGACCCGCAGTACTACGAGAAGTTCTATTTCACGCCAGGCGACCTCGGCTTTCGCGCCTGGGATACGAAGTTCGGCCGGATCGGGGTCCTGATCTGTTGGGATCAGTGGTATCCCGAAGCTGCCCGCCTCACCGCGCTTACCGGCGCCCAGATTCTGTTTTATCCCACGGCAATCGGTTGGCTGCCAGCAGAGAAGGCGGAGCACGGGGCGCAGCAGCAGGCGGCCTGGGAGACGATTCAGCGAAGCCACGCGATCGCGAACGGGGTATATGTGTGCGCCGTGAATCGCGTGGGACACGAAGGCGACCCCGCCGGTGGGCTCGAGTTCTGGGGCGGGAGCTTCGTGACCGATCCGGGTGGACGGACCCTCGCGAAGGCAGGGCACGCGGAAGAGGTGGTGGTCGCAGCCTGCGATCTCACGAAGGTGGACGTGAGCCGGACCCACTGGCCCTTCCTGCGGGATCGGAGAATTGACGCGTACGCCGATCTTACAAAGAGGTATTTGGACTGAAACTGCGTGAACAGCGAACGGTACGGTGAACGGGGGGCATCCGGTGATGGAGACCCCCCGTTTACTGTTCACCGTTCACCGTTCACGCTTTTCCTGAGCTGATGCCCGATTCTCCTACACCGTCTTCTCTCGGTTTCCGCATGCCGCCCGAGTGGGCCCCCCATCGCGGCACCTGGCTCAGTTGGCCCCACAAGGAAGCTTCATGGCCCGGCAAGTTCGAGCCGGTGCCCGGCATCTTCGCGCAGATGGTACGGGTGCTCGCCGAGCATGAAGAGGTGCACATCAATGTGGCGGGGCCGGACATGGAAGCCGACGTCAGGACGCTGCTCGAACGGGCCAGATGCCCCATGCAGCGAGTGTTTTTCCACGGCCACCCGACCGACGACGCATGGTGTCGCGACCACGGTCCGATCTTTGTCCAGCGGCAGCAGAACGGTCTGACCGAAGAGGCAATCGTAGACTGGGACTACAACGCCTGGGGCGGGAAATATCCCCCGTTTGCGCAGGATGACGTCATCCCGAGCCTGATCGGGCAGGAGCTCGGCCTCACCGTCTTTCACCCCGGCATCGTCATGGAAGGCGGCTCGCTCGACGTCAACGGTCAGGGCACATTGCTCACGACCGAAGCCTGCCTGCTCAACCCCAATCGCAACCCGGAGCTGGAACGAGGCGACATCGAGGAGTACCTGCGAGCGTATCTTGGGGTCACGCACATTCTGTGGCTGGGCGATGGAATTGCAGGAGACGATACCGACGGCCACGTGGATGACCTCACCCGGTTCGTGGACCCTCGGACGGTCGTCACCGTAGTGGAGGAGGATCCGCAGGACGAAAACTTCGAGCCGCTGCAGGAAAACCTGCAGCGGCTCCGCACCATGACCGACCAGGACGGCCGACCGCTCCGGGTGGAGCTTCTTCCGATGCCCCGTCCGCTTTACCACGACGGACAGCGGTTGCCGGCGAGCTACGCCAACTTTTACATCGCGAACGGCGTCGTCCTGCTACCCGGTTACGACCCCGATCAAGACGGAAAGGCTCAGGCAACGCTGGAGCGACTGTTTCCCGGACGCCGAGTCGTCGTTATCGACTGTGCCGACCTCGTCTGGGGTCTGGGCGCCTTTCACTGCGTTACTCAGCAGTGGCCGCGGGCAAGTTAGGTCTTAGCTCTTCGTCCAGGATCCCGAGAGGGCAGCACGCCGGGAGCCACAGTTGTCGAGACCGACACCCGCGACGACTAGGCCGCCGTCGCTTGACCCGAGCACGTAGCGAGCCTCCTGGGTCGCGCACTTGGCGGCCGTCGTATCGACCGGGAAGATCAACGTATCCCCCTTGAAGGTGGCCTTCCCCTTCCGGCTGGGATTGTCGGCCCAGCGAGGCGACGGGAGCGTGAGCTCGATGGTTCCGTCGCTGCCGACCTTCATCTGGACTTCACCCTCGCCGTAGAGGTCGCGCTTATAGTTCCCGGCGTACTTCCCTCCAGCGCCGCCACAGGCGGTAACTGTGAGCAGGCCCAGCAAAGCCAGCGATGGCGCATTAGTGGCACCGCGATACCAAACCGGCATCAGTTTACCCTCCTCTATTGCCCAAGGGAGTTGTGGCACGGCCTCGCCGACGCCATGGCAAGCCCCCCATAATGTGGCACCCCGGCGGGACGCGCCAGTAGCGCACGTGCCCGGCAGCCATCGCCTCGCTAACAATGGCGAGCCGCGGCACCGCTCTCGCGCCAGTCCCCGCCCACCATGGTGCCGACGATGGCCCCATCACCAGCCCCGAAAATCAGCCCCTCGAGCAAGCTCTCGGCATCGAGCCGAGCCAACGAAGGCACATCGAGATCCACCACGACGAAGTCAGCCCAGTAGCCGGCCTCCAGCCGGCCGGCTTGAACACCCAACGCCGCCGCTCCCCCAGCCGTAGCCGCGTCCAGCAAGGCGGTCGCGACCCGACCCGCCGAGTCAGTCAGGACGCCCCGCTCTTCGCGGCGAAGCCGCTGACCGTACTCGAGCCACCGCATTTCCTCCAGCATGCAGATGCGGGCATTAGAGTCCGTGCCGATGCTCAGGCGGCCGCCCGCAGCGTGAACCAGATCGAGGGCCGGGAGCCCGTCCCCCAGGTTGCCCTCCGTCAGCGGGCAGACGCAAACCGATCCTCCGGCAGCGAGAAACCGGGTCATGTCACGAGGGTCGGTGTGGGTGCAGTGCACCGCCGTGAGGTTGCCGGCAATCTTCAAGGCCTCGTTCAGAAGCTCCATCGGGCGGCGGTCGTACGCAGCCCGGCACTCGTCGATCTCGGCGCGTTGTTCCTCGACGTGCATGTGAAACCGGAGCCCGCGCCGCTGCGCCTCGCGGTGGAGTGCCACGATCGCATCGAGCGGCGCCGCTCGTATGCTGTGCGCGACCACGCCTACCGTTTGAAGCCGTGGATCACAGCGGGCCAACAACCGGTCGAGCGCCGCCCAATACGCGGACAGGTCCTTCGACTCGAAGCGCCGTTGTGCCGGTTGCAGGGGCCGGCCGACACCGCCGGTGGTATAGAACGCGTTGAGGAGCGTCAGGCGAATCCCCGCTGCCCGCGCGGCGTCGAGGACGACCCCATCGAACTCATAGTCGCGGTCGGCCTCCAGGTGGTGCAAGTAGTGAAACTCGCCGCAGGTCGTGATGCCGGCATCGCGCATCTCCCTGAACGCCTGGAGGTATAGCGCGTGCGCGGTTTCAAGATCCAGCGAATCCGCCAGCTCGTACATCGCGTTACGCCAGGTCCAGAAGCTCCCCGCCCCACTCGGGAATCGTTCGCCCTTGCCGCGGAGGCCGCGCTGAAAGCCATGCGAGTGCGCGTTGACGAAGCCGGGAAGCATGGCTCGCCGCGCCAATCGGAGCGTCGGGGTGCGCCCTAACGGCCCCACGGCTTCGATTCGGCCATCATCGCCGATGGCGATCTGAGTGTGGGATTCGAACCGGGTCCCGGTCCAGGTCAGGTCGGCTTCGACCAGTTGCGTCATGGCCTCACCTCGAACCGTCGGCGACACACCACGTGTGCACCACTCGCTCCAGCAACCTGCCGCCACGCTCGAACTCGGCCACCGGCAGACATTCGTTCGCCTGGTGGGCAGCCTCGATCGAACCAGGGCCCCACAGGACGCAGTCGAGGTCCAGTGTCTGCAGCCATCCCCCGTCGCTCGCGAATGCAACCGCGCGCGAGCCTTCCTGACCCATGAGATCGCAAAGCGCAACGTGGATCGGCGCATGCTCGCTCGTTTGCAGAGCCGGGCTGTCGCCGATCGTCTCGACCACACCGCAGTCCCCGACCGCCGCTGCTACCGCTCGGCGAACCTGTTCGGTCACCCGCGCCGCGGTCATCCCGGGCATCGTTCGGATGCCGAGCTCGAGCACGCAGCGTTCGGGAATGACGTTGAGGGCGACGCCGCCCGCTATGGTCGCCAGGTTTACCGTGGCGTGGGGCACGGACCCGAAAAGACCAGCTTCCGCAGTAGCCTCGCCGGCGAGCGAACGGGAGAACTCGCCCAGGCGCTGGACTACCGCACCCGCCAGCTCGATCGCGTTGGTCCCCGTTGCGGGGTATGCGCTGTGGCCCGCCCGACCCTGGATGACCACTCGAAGCTTGAGATGGCCCTTGTGGAGCCGGATCACCGACAGCGAGGTCGGCTCTCCGATCACGGTCGCACGCGGCAGTGCCACTGCGCCAGTCCACGTCTCGACGAAGCGGCGTGAGCCCAGGGTGCCCAGTTCTTCGTCGTGAGTGAGGAGAAGGACCAGCGGACGGCGCAGCGGCGCCTTAGGTATGCTTGCGAATCGGTGAATCGCCAGCGCCAGGAACCCCTTCATGTCGCACGCGCCACGCCCGACGAGGCAGGCGTCCCGCCGAGTCAGGGAGAGTGGGTCGCTGACCCAATCCGGTTCGGAAAAGGGAACGGTATCGAGGTGCCCGGAGAGCGTCAGTCCACCGGCATGGTCCCCGCTAGGGCCGCCGGCAATCACCAGGTTCAGCTTGTCGCCCCCCGCCGATGGGTTGCGAAAGATCCGGACGTCAGGAGCGTCGAGATAGTCGCAAATGAAATCGGCGATCGGGCGATTGCTGACCTGACTGGACGAATCGAAGGCGACCAGCCGCGCGAGCAGCTCCTCGGGCGTCATCAGGCCCGCCATCGAGTCACGCCCCCTATCACAGTTTCGACGCAGGCATTGGGACGAAACTGATACAGCCAGTGATTTACTTCGGGCGCGTCTATGATCGCGAAGTCGGCGGCCTTATCGACCTCGAGCGAACCGATCTCCGATTCCAGTCCGATGGCCCTAGCGGCGTGAATGGTCGCACCCTTGAGAGCCTCCGCCGGCGTCATTCGCTGCAGGGTACACGCGAGTGTGAGGGCAAGCGGAAGATGCCAACTCGGCGCTGAGCCCGGATTGAAGTCGGTCGCGACCGCCACCCGCACGCCGGCGTCGATCAACCGGCGGGCCGGCATCGGCGCCTGACCCAGGTAGAGAGTTGCGATCGGCAAGCTCACGGCCACCACCCCCGCCTGGCGGAGCGCCGCGATCCCGCCGGTCGACACGCATTCCAAGTGGTCCGCCGAGAGGGCACCCAACTCCGCTGCGAGCTCGGCCCCGCCCCCCGACGTCAGCTGATCGGCATGGAGCTTAGGCGCCAGTCCGGCAGCCCGCCCGGCGCGGAGTATCTGTCGCGCTTCGTCCACGGTGAAGGCACCGTCCTCAACGAACGCGTCGCAGCAGCGAGCCAAACGCTCCCGGGCCGCAGCAGGAATGATTCGGTCGACCACGAGCGCGACATAGGCGTCGCGTCGATCGCGATACTCGGAGGGAACTGCGTGTGCGGCCAGGAGCGTAGGCACCGGTCGCAGCGGCCCTTGCTCGGCGAGCCTGCGATAGACCCGGAGCAGCTTGAGCTCGGAGGCTTCGTCGAGCCCATAGCCGCTCTTGCATTCGACCGTGGTGACGCCCAGCGCCAACATGCCCTCGAGTACGGCGGCGGCCCGCGCGAGCAGCACGTCCTCCGAGGTGGCGCGGGTCGCTCGTACGGTCGCGGCAATCCCGCCGCCCGAGGCGGCGATCTGGAGATAGCTCTCTCCCCGCACGCGGCGCTCGAACTCCTCCGCCCGCCAGCCGCCGAAAGCGAGATGGGTATGACAGTCCACCAGGCCGGGAATGACCAGGCGTCCGCCAGCGCTCAGCGTTTCGCCCGCCTGAAACCGCGCGGGCAAGTCCGATTCCGGCCCAACCCAAACGATGCGCCCGTCGTCCCACGCCAGCGCGGCGTGGGGTATGGCATGGATGTCACCCTGGAGGCCTTCGGCACGGCAGGTCGCGAGCAGGCCAATGTTGCGGAGGAGAGGCATGACAACTACAAAACGTGAACGGTGAACAGCGAACGGTGAACAGGCGCCTCGGTGCGCAGACTGAGCCCCCGGTTCACTGGTTACTGTTCACTGTTCACGCGGTTGATCATAGGGAGGTCCACCCCGCGCTCCCGCGCGGTTTCGACCGCGATCTCATACCCCGCATCCGCGTGCCGCATCACCCCGGTGCCGGGGTCGGCGGTGAGCACGCGCTCGAGCCGGCGATCTCCTGTGTCAGTTCCATCCGCCACGATCACCATGCCGGCGTGAATCGAATAGCCGATCCCCACGCCGCCTCCATGATGTAGCGATACCCAGCTCGCGCCGCATGCCGTATTGAGCATCGCATTAAGGAGCGGCCAGTCCGCAATCGCATCGGAGCCGTCGCGCATTGCTTCGGTTTCTCGGTTGGGCGACGCGACCGAGCCGGTGTCGAGGTGGTCGCGTCCGATCACCAGCGGGGCGGCCACGCGACGCGTCTTCACCATCCAGTTGAACCGCAAGCCCATCTCGGCCCGCTCACCGTATTCCAGCCAGCAGATGCGAGCCGGAAGGCCTTGGAAATGGACCTTCTCCCGCGCGCGCGAAATCCAACGACCCAGCGCTTCGTTCTTGGGGAAGGTCTCCAGCACGGCACGGTCGGTCGCTGCGATGTCGGCGGGGTCGCCCGACAACGCCGCCCAACGGAAGGGACCGGCGCCGCGACAGAACAAGGGACGGATATACTCGGGCACGAACCCGGGAATCGTGAAGGCTTCGCTGAGCCCCCGGTGATCGGCGACCTGGCCGCGGAGGTTGTTGCCGTAATCGAAGACCACCGCACCCTGGCTTTTGAGCGCCAGCATGGCCTCCACGTGCTGGACCATCGAATCGAGCACCCGAGTCTCGTAGCCGGCGGAATCTCGCTCTCGCAGTCGTGCCGCCTCGGGGAGTGAGAGGCCGACTGGGATGTAGCCCACCCGAAGGTCATGGGCGGATGTCTGGTCGGTGATGACGTCAGGGACGATCCCGCGCCGGACCAGCTCCGGCATCACCTCCGCGATGTTGCCGACCAATCCCACCGAGAGCGCC
>Ga0310811_10008898_pt1 | contig 12926 bp, 11 predicted proteins | sample YCmetagenome_FD_207642 | JGI IMG/M metagenome (GOLD analysis project Ga0310811, IMG submission 207642) | Soil microbial communities from experimental microcosm in Duke University, North Carolina, United States - YC | ecosystem: Engineered > Artificial ecosystem > Soil microcosm > Unclassified ...
TGACGGCAGGCGTCCACGACCAGCGCTTTCGAGGCCAGCAGGGCTTCGACCTCCTGAAGCAGCAGGGGTCGTTCCACGCCCCGCGCGATCAGCCGCGCCGCAGGTGTCTCCAGGATGCGGGCCGCGGCTTCGACCTCCGCCATCAGCGCTGGGATCGCGGCCTGTGCTGCGGAGCGCGCGGCGCGCGCGAGCGCGGCACGGGCGTCATTCGTCCGCAGGCGCCGCATCGCAATCCCCGCCAGCATCAGCTCATGGGCGGCCCTCAAGGCGGGCGGGAAGGGCGTGGGGTCGAGCTCGGCGAGCTTGGTCTCGGCCTCGTCGAGGCGCCCGATCAGAAGCAGGCGCCGCAGCTCGAGATAGCGCGCATGGGCGGCGTTTGCCCTATCCCCGTGCTTCTCCAGCGTGGTCCGGGCGGCGTTGAGCGTCTTGGCGGGCCAGCCGAGCTCGCGCGCGGCGAGCGCGACCTCGGCCTCGGCGACCACGCAACGCGCCCGGGACAGGGCCTCCTTCGGACCGAAGGCGCGGGCGGCGCGCCGCAGCAGGGCCTTGGCCCGGACGAGGTCGCCGAGCTGGGCCATCGCGATGCCGCGAAGGGCGAGCGCCGGAGGATCGTCGCGCAGCGCGACCCGGTTGAGGGCGCCGAGAGGGTCGCCCGCCGCCAGCGCCTGCGCCGCGGCGGTGATCAGCGAGTCCATCGGAATCCCGCCACACTTGTCACTCCCACCATTCCAGCCACGGTCCCAATCTAGCTCACCACCACCAAGCAAGGGAGAAGAAGCATGACGACGCATATGACCGGGACAAGAGAAGATTGGCTGGCCGCGCGCCTCGAGCTGCTGGAGGCGGAGAAGGAGCTGACGCGGCAGAGCGACGAGCTGGCCCTGCGGCGGCAGGAACTGCCCTGGGTCCGGGTGGAGAAGGCCTATCGCTTCGACACCGAGAACGGCAGCGCCTCGCTGGCGGATCTTTTCGGGGGCCGCTCCCAGCTTCTCGTCTACCACTTCATGTTCGGACCGGATTACACCGCGGGCTGTCCCTCCTGCTCGGCGATCGCCGATGGGTTCGACGGCTTCGCCGTGCATCTGGCCAACCACGATGTCGCGCTATGGGCGGTGTCGCGGGCGCCGCTGGCCAAGCTCCAGGCCTATAAGCGGCGGCTCGGATGGCATTTTCCCTGGGCCTCGTCGCAGGACGGCGATTTCAATTTCGACTTCAATGTCTCCGTCACCGAGGCGCAGCAGCGCAAGGGCGGTGCCGAATACAACTACCGGCGGAGCACCCCCACCCCGGCCGCCGCGCCGGCATCGGGGCCGGCCTCCATGATGGCGACCAGCTGCGGAACCGACACCGCCACCTTCATGCGCGACAAGCCGGGCATGAGCGCCTTCGTCAGGGAGGAGGGCGTCGTCTACCACAGCTATTCCACCTATGCCCGCGGGCTCGACGGCCTCTGGGGCATGTATCAATGGCTGGACCGGGCGCCCAAGGGGCGCAACGAGAAGGGCATCTGGTGGCGCCGCAATGATGAGTACGGACAGAGCGAGCCGGTTGCGAGCGGCGCGCCCAAGGCGGCGGACTGCGGCTGCGGCGCACAGGGCTGATCGGCCGGGTTGACGTGCTGTCGGCGGGGAATCCGGAGCTATGTCTCCGGATTCCCCTGGCTCATTGCAGGAGAGAGAAGATGAGCGAGGCCTGTATCGGGGGCAGTGCCACCCCGCGCGAAAGCGGCCGAGCGGCCATAGCGGGCGCCGCCGACTGGCTCTGCCTGGCGGCCGCGCCGGCCTTCGCGATCATGGCGCTGCTGACGGCGGTTCTTGACGGCGGGCAGATGGCGATGATGTGCGGAGCCGCGCAAGAGGGATCGCCGTTGGGCGGCATGGTCCCGATGTATCTGTTGATGAGTGCCGTCCATGCCGGGCCATGGCTGAGGCTGATCGCCGGCCGGCGAGCGGGCGCGCAGGCCAAGCTCCGCGCCCGCAAGGGATCAGCCGGCCGTCTTGCCGCCGTCGACGTTGAGGATATGGCCGGTGATGAATGAGGCTTCGTCCGAGGCGATGAAGACGATCGCCTTGGCAAGCTCCTCCGTGAGGCCGAGGCGGCCCATCGGAACGGTCGTCACCAGGGCCGCCTTGTTCGCGGGCGTGCCGGTGAAGCGGGTCAACATGCCGGTGTCGGTGGGCCCGGGCGCGACGGCGTTCACGCGGATTCCCGACTTCGCGATCTCGAGCGCCACCGATTTGGTGATGCCTTCGACGGCATGCTTGCTGGCGACATAGAGGGAGGCGCCTGCCACGGCCTCATGCCCATAAGTCGAGGAGATGTTGATGATGCTGCCGCTGCCCTGTCCCTGCATGACGCGCACCTCATGCTTCATGCTCAAGATCACGCCGAGAACATTCGTGTCGAAGGTCGCGGCATAGCTCTCCGCGGTCTGGTCCGTGATCGGTCCGCCCAGGCCTTCGGTGCCCGCATTGTTGACCGCGACATCCAGACGGCCGAACCGCGCCACGGTCTTGTCGACCAGAGCGCGAACGTCATCCTCCTTGCGGACATCGGCATTGATGAACTCGGCCTCCGCGCCGGATGCGCGCAGCTCCGCGACCAGCGCCTTGCCGGCCTCGTCGCGGCGGCCGGCAACGACGACCTTCGCGCCCTTCTTGGCGAAGGCGAGGGCGGCGGCGCGCCCGATGCCGGTCAATCCGCCGGTGATCAATACGACAGGCGTGCTCATGATCAACTCCTTGATCCATTCCATGCTTCGAGTCCCGCAAGCCATGCCCGGGCAGCATGTCGACGCGCAGCCAGGGAAGGCTTCCCGTTGCTCACCCGGCGGAAATTGGGTGCTCGTTGCGCGGCGGAAAAAGACTTTGTAAGTTGGCGGTCATACCTTGCAGGCATGGGATGCGGCATGGAGCTGCGCCATCTTCGCTATTTCGTCGCCGTCGCCGAGGAAGGCAGCCTCACCGTGGCGGCGGATCGGCGATTGCACACGGCCCAGCCCTCGCTCAGCCGCCAGATCCGCGACCTCGAGCAAGAGGTCGGTGTCGGGCTGCTGCTGCGCAGCGCGCGCGGTGTCGAGCTGACCGACTCCGGCCGTGCCTTTCTCGATCATGCTCGGCTGGCGCTGGGGCAGGTCGAGGCGGCCATCGAGGCCGCGCGCCGGGCGGCTCGCCCCGCCAAACCGACCTTTGCTCTCGGATTCCTGACGGGCACAGAGGTGGATTGGCTTCCGGAGGTGATGCGGGTCCTGGGTGACGAACTACCCAATATCGAGGTCTCGATCTCCAGCCGGTATTCTCCGGACCTTGCCCGGGGGTTGCTGCAGGGCGAGCTCGATCTGGCCTTCATGCGCCCCGAAGCGCAAATGCCCGATCTCCTCTACAAGCCGATCATCAAGGAGCCGCTCGTCCTCGCCCTGCCGACCGGTCATCGCCTGGCGTCGCAGGACACCGTCGCGCTGCGAGATATCGCGGGCGAGATATTCATCGGCATGTCGGACACCGCCCCGACGCTCCAGCGGGTCATCGAGGACTATCTCAGACGGTCCGGGATGAATCTCCGGATCGTGCACAGGGTCGACAATCTGGCGATGGCGATGTCGCTGATCACATCGACCAAAGGCGTGGCGCTTCTGCCTGCCTTTGCGAAGAACTTCCTGCCGCGGTCCGTGACCATCCGTCCGCTCGCCGGCGAGGCCCCGACGATCGATCTCGTCATCGGCTACAACAAGAGCAATACCTCGCCCCTTCTCGGGCTGTTCCTGCGGCGCATCGAGCAGCTGAGGAAGAAGAAGGGGCTGCCGGCGACGTGACCGGCCGCTGAGCCTGTGCCCTGCTGCGTCATGGCGGGATTGCGGGCATTCATGTCGTGGTGCGCCAAAATGCCGCCGGGCTCGAGGTGGACTTTCCGCGCAGACTGCACCGCTCCCAGAAAAGAACGGATAGCGGTGGTGAAGTTTCCTGCAGCAGCGAGACGCGGCCCAGCGCGGATGACCGGGAAGAGCCCGGCCGCCATGATTGCGGACGGCGGGGCGCCGTAACACCATGCCCTCCTGCCCAAAGACGATCGTCATCGACGAAGAATCCGCCGCCCGTGTCTCGGCGAGCGAGGCCCCCGTCTTTCCCGGCGATGCGGCCGAAGCCGCGACCGTCACGGGCGCCGCCGCCCCGGCGCGCGCCGAGGCGGCACGTCACGGGATCCGCGTGCTGGCCATCCTCAGCGCCTTGATGGGCTTCGCATCGATCTCGACGGACCTCTACCTCCCCGCGCTGCCGAGCATGGCGCAGGCGCTGCGGTCCGATCAGGGCACCATCGAGCTGACGATCACCGGCTATCTCATCGGCTTCAGCCTGGGCCAGCTGCTCTGGGGGCCGATCGGCGATCGCTATGGGCGCCGGCTGCCGGTCGCGGTCGGGCTGGTGCTGTTCGTCATCGGCTCGGCCGGCTGCGCGCTTTCGGCGGAGGCGTGGCAGATCATCGGCTGGCGCGTGCTGCAGGCGGTGGGCGCCTGCGCCGGCGTGGTGCTGGCTCGCGCCATGGTCCGGGATCTCTATGAGGGCCATCGTGCCGCCCAGATGCTTTCCACGCTGATGACGGTCATGGCCATCGCGCCCCTGGTGGGACCGCTTCTCGGCGGGCAGATATTGGCCCTGGCATCCTGGCAGGGAATCTTCTGGTTCCTCGTGGCCGTGGGCATCGCCACTTTGGCCGCGCTTTTCGCCCTGCCCGAGACTCTGCCGCCCGAACGGCGCAATCCCGCCCATCTCGGCGGTGCCATGGCGAGCTCCTTCCTGCTCCTGCGCCACCGGCGGGTGATCGGCTATGCGGGGGCGGGCGGCTTCTATTACGGCGGGCTCTATGCCTATATCGCCGGCACGCCGTTCGCCTATATCGGTTATTACCATGTGCCGCCGCAGCTCTATGGCCTGCTCTTCGCCGCCGGCATCATCGGCATCATGGCAACCAACCTCCTCAATGCGCGGCTGGTGGCCCGTCTCGGCAGCCGCTGGCTGCTGCGGGCGGGCAGCAGCGGCGCCGCGCTGGCGGGAGTGATTTTCGCGATCGATGCGCGGACGGGCTGGGGCGGCCTGGCGGGCCTCGTGCTGCCGCTTTTCGTCTTCATCGGCCTGGCCGGATTCATCGTCGCCAATTCGATCGCGGGTGCGATGGCGAGCTTCCCGAATCGTGCCGGGGCCGTTTCGTCGCTGGTGGGGGCCCTGCAATACGGCACCGGCATCGTCGGCTCGGCGCTGGTCGGCGCCTTTGCCGACGGCACGCCCTGGCCCATGGGCTGGGTGATCGGCATCTCGGGCATCGGCAGCCTGCTCTGCGCCTGGCTGCTCGTGCCGCGGCCAGCCGGCGGCTGAACCCGCGCGCCGGCCGTCGCCTTAGGCGCCGGGCTGCGCGGCCGCGAACCTGGGGCGCCTGCCTTCGCCGGCGGGCGCCCCGCCGACCTATGCCCGAGCGGTTGCCGCCGCGGCCAGGAGCTGTCCGAAGACGATCTCCTTGAACTCGCGCAGTGGCGCATCGCTCTTCTCGGCGCGCATGCGCAGCAGCGCACCTTCCCAGCTGTTCAATAGGAATCGGGCCAGCATGGCTACGGGGAATCGCGTGCCGATCGTGCCTTGTTGCTGTGCCTCGGCGATGCAGCTTTCGAAATAGCGGCTCCAGGCGCCGAACTGCCGGGCGAGATGCTTGCGGATAAGCGGACTGTGATCGGCGACCTCGGCGCTGAAATTGCCGAGCAGGCAACCCCGGGCACAGCCGGCTTTCCGGAGGGCCGCGATCCGGTCGTCGAAATAGGCTTCCAGCCTGGCGAGCGGGGCAGCCTCGGCATTGCCGAGGATACTGCGAAGTTTCTCCTGGCCGCGATCGAAATAGGCGTCGATCACCGCCGCCGCGAAGACCTCCTTGCTGGCGAAGTGATTGTAGAAGGAACCCTTGGGGAGATCGGCGCTGTCGGCGATCGCCTGGATCCCCGTCGCGGCATAGCCCGCGGCATGAATCATCCGCAGGCCCGCCTGGACAAGGTTGTCCGAGGTATCTGACTTCGGCTTCGGGCCCCGCCGGGCGCCTTGGTGGGATTTCATTTTCGCACGCTTGAATTATTTAGAGATGACCAGTCGTCTTGTATTTATCGCGGTGCCGAGTTCCTATGTCAACCGCGGCTGGCGAGGGCAGCCATGGCAAGGGAGATCGGCATGACGATGGGCGAAGCCGCTGCTGCCGCTTTGGACTGGAAGGTGATGACGATCAAGCGGCCGGGTCTGACCCGCGATCTGCCGCCCGGCAAGGAGGAGCTGATGTGGGTGGCGAATTCCTCGACGCTCATCCTCGGCAAGCAGGATGCGGTCCTGGTGGACACCTTCCTCACCACGGAGCAATCCCAGGGGCTGCTGGACTGGGTCGTCGCCAGCGGCAGGAATTTGACCGCGATCTATGTCACCCACGGCCATGCCGACCATTTCTTTGGGCTGGCGCCTTTGCTCGAGCGCTTCCCCGGGGCAAAAGCGATCGCGACACCCGCCGTTGTCGCGGCCATGCAGGCGACCCTTACGCCGGCGTCCCTCGATGGCTTCTGGCGGAAGCTTTTCCCCGGCCAGATCCCCGACCGCCTTCGCGTGGCTGAGCCGCTGGAAGGGAACGAATTCGAGCTGGAAGGACATAGGCTCGTGGCCGTGGAGACGGGGCGGACCGATACGGCGGCATCGACCTCGCTCCACATCCCCTCGATCGGGCTGATCGTCGCGGGGGATGTCGTCTACAACGGCATCCATCCCTATCTCGGCGAGACCGATGAGCAGAGCCGGCAGGAGTGGATCTCCAGCCTCGACAAGCTCGCCGGCCTGAAGCCGCGCGCGGTGGTCGCCGGCCATAAGCTGCCCGAGAGCGACGACGATCCGCGCAACATCGCCGAGACCCAGCGATACCTCCGCGATTTCGATCGGTTGAACGGAACGACGGCGACCGCGCGCGAGCTCTATGACGCGATGCTGGCGCTCTACCCCGACCGCGCCAATCCCGGCTCCCTCTGGGGCGGGGCGAAGGCGGCCAAGAAGCAAGCCTAGGGGCGGCTTCGATAGAACGACAACCCAATGGAATATCGCAGATGAGAAACAGTCTCTTCGCTGCCGCCTTGCTGCTGGCAGCGCTTGCCGCCGGATTCGTGACGCCGGCGCGAGCCGCCACGGGAGATCCGCTGGATGCGCCGAACCGGGCCGAGATCAGATCTGAATTCAGCCGGCTCATGGAACTGGCGAACCGGCATGATCTACACGCCCTCCATGACATGTTCTGGCAATCGCCCGATGTGCTGCTGGTCGCCAAGTCTGCGATCCCGGCCGAGGGCAATTGGGCGGGCTTCTGGGGCAATGATGCCGTGGACCGGAAGCTGCATGACATTGCGGCCTCGGGACCGGTGGTGCTCCGGCCCGATCTGTCGAAACTGAGGATCGTCGGGCTGACGCGCGAGGTGGCGGAATCCTACGTGCCGCTGACCATCACCGTGTCCTATGCGGGGCAGGACGGGACGCCCAAACCGTTCCTGCTGATCATCAATTGGATCAGGGTCGGGGAGGATTGGAAGATCGCCTCGGAGATCATCCTGCCGGTCCCCCCGACACCGGTGGCCAAAGGATAGAAATAGGTGGGTGGGGCGTCACTCGGCAGCCGCCGGCAGCTCGGCGGGCGCCGGTTTGGCGCGGCGCCGGCCCAGCCATTGATTGACGCGGTCGAGGTAGAGATAGACGACCGGCGTCGTGTAGAGCGTCAGCGCCTGGCTGACGATGAGGCCGCCGACGATGGCGTAGCCCAGGGGCTGGCGGATCTCGGATCCCGTGCCGGTGCCGAGCATCAGGGGCACGCCGCCAAGAAGAGCGGCCATGGTCGTCATCATGATGGGCCGGAAGCGCAACAGGCAGGCTTCGCGGATGGCCGCCGCCGGCTCGAGACCGCGATGGCGTTCCGCCTCGATGGCGAAATCGACCAGCATGATGCCGTTCTTCTTGACGATGCCGATCAGCAGGATGATGCCGATCAGCGCGATGAGGCTGAAATCGAAGCCGAAGGCCATCAGCGTCACCAGCGCCCCGACGCCCGCCGAGGGCAGGGTCGAGAGGATCGTCAGGGGATGGATATAGCTCTCATAGAGCACCCCCAGGATGATGTAGATGACGATGATCGCCGCCGCGACGAGATAAGGCTCGCTTGCCAGCGACGCCTGAAAGGCCTGGGCATTGCCCTGGAAGGTGCCGGTCAGCGCGGCCGGGGTACCCATCGCCGCCTCGGCGCCTTGGACCGCCGCCACCGCCTGGCCCAGGGCCGTGCCCGGCGCCAGATTGAAGGACAGCGTCACGGCGGGAAACTGATCCTGGTGATTGATCGACAGGAAGGTCGTTGGCCGGGTCGTCCATTTGACCAGAGTGCTGAGCGGCACCTGCTGGCCGGTGACGGGCGAATTGACGTAGAGGGAGTTCAGCGTGTTCGGCTGGTCCTGCAGCTCGGGCAGGACCTCCATGACCACGTGATAGCTGTTGAGTTGGGTGAAATATTGGGTGACCTCCCGCTGCCCATAGGCGTCGTAGAGGATGTTGTCGATCAGCGCCGGCTGGATGCCGAAGCGGGCGGCCTGATCGCGGTCGATGGTGAGGGTCAAGGTGGCGCCCCCCGTCTGCTGGTCGCTGGCGACGTCGCGCAGCTCCGGCAGGGCCTTCATCTTGGCCAGGATCTTCGGGGCCCAGGTGTCGAGCTCGCCGAGATTGGCGTCCAGCAGGGTGTATTGATACTGGGTGCGGGCGAGCCGGCCGCCGACATTGATGTCCTGGGCCACCTGCAGAAAGAGCGCCGCGCCCTCCACCTTGGCCAGCTTGGGCTGCAGCCGGCGGATGACCTGGTCGGCCGTGACATTGCGCTGGTCGCGCGGCTTCAGGGTGATGAAGAAGCGCCCGTTGTTCTGGGTCTGGCTGCCGCCGGCGCCGACCGCCATGCCGACCGTGGCGACGGCCGGATCCTGGCTCACCACCTCGCCGAGGGCACGCTGGCGGCGGACCATCTCGGCGAAGGAGATGTCCTGGGCCGCCTCGGAGGTGCCGATGATGAGGCCCGTATCCTGCTGGGGAAAGAAGCCCTTGGGGATGACGATGAAGAGATAGCCAGTGGCCGCCAGGGTGGCGAGAAAGACGACGAAGGTCATGCGGTGATGGCGAAGGGCGACGTCCAGGCTGCGCCGGTAGCCGGCGAGCAGGATATCGAACCCCCGTTCCGACAGCATATAGAGGCGGCCATGCCGGACCTCGCGATCGGGCCGCATGAACCGGGCGCACATCATCGGGGTCAGGGTCAGCGAAACCACGGCCGAGACGGCGATGGTCATGGCGACGGTGACGCCGAACTCCCGAAACAGCCGCCCGACGATCCCGCCCATGAGCAGCAGCGGGATGAAGACGGCGATCAGCGACAGGCTGATGGAGATGATGGTGAAGCCGATCTCGCCCGCCCCCTTGATCGCGGCTTCCTTCGGCGACAGCCCGTCCTCGATATGGCGATGGATGTTCTCCAGCATCACGATCGCGTCGTCGACCACGAAGCCGACGGCGATGGCCAGGGCCATCAAGGAGAGATTGTCGAGGCTGTAGCCCAGCACATACATGAGTGAGAAGGTGCCGACGAGGGCCAGGGGCACGGCGACGCTGGGGATCACCGTGGCCCAGAGACTGCGCAGGAAGATGAAGATCACCATGACCACCAGAGCGATGGTGAGCATCAGGGTGAACTGGATGTCGGCCACCGAGGCGCGGATGGTCTGGGTCCGGTCGCTCAGGGTGCTGATCGTGATTGCCGAGGGGATCGCCGCGCGCAGCTGCGGCATGGCGGCATTGATGAGGTCCACGGTCTGGATGACATTGGCGCCCGGCAGCTTGTAGACGGGCAGCAGGATCGCCGGCTTCCCATTGGCCCAGGCGCCGAGCTTGTCGTTCTCCGGCCCGTCCACCGCACGGCCGATGTCCCGGACGCGTACGGGGGCACCGTTCTTATAGGCGACGACGATGTCGTTCCAGGGCGCGGCCTTCAGCTCCTGGTCGTTGTCGTAGATCGTATAGGTGCGGCTCGGGCCGTCGATGGTCCCCTTGGGGCTGTCGGTGGTCGCTATCGTGATGGTGGAACGGATATCCTCCAGGGAGAGGCCGAGGGAGGCGACTTTCGCCGGATCGAGCTGGATGCGCACCGCCGGCTTCTGCTGACCGCTGACGCTGACCTGGGCGACGCCGGAGATCTGGCTGATATGCTGGGCCAGGATGTTCTCGGCATAGTCGTCGACCTCGGTCAGCGGCATGGCGTCGGAGGTGAGGGCGAGCACGAGGATCGGCGCATCCGCCGGATTCACCTTGCGGTAGGTGGGCGGCGCCGGCAGATCCGTCGGCAGCTGGCCGCTGGCGGCATTGATCGCCGTCTGGATGTCCTGCGCCGCGCCATCGATATTGCGCGAGAGATCGAACTGCACGGTGATCGCGCTGTTGCCCAACGTGCTGCTGGAGGTCATCTGCGTGACGCCGGGGATCTCGCCGAACTGCCGCTCCAGCGGCTGGGTCACCGAGGAGGCGATGGTCTCGGGGCTGGCCCCGGGCAGGGTCGTCGAGACCTGGATCGTGGGAAAATCGACTTCGGGCAACGGTGCCACGGGCAGCAGCGGATAGGCGGCCAGGCCGACCAGCAGGATCCCCGCCATGAGCAGGGATGTCGCGATGGGCCGCTCGATGAAAGCCTTGGAGATGTTCATGGCGTGCTCCCCGGCGCCGCCGCGGCGCTCGAGGCCTCGACCTTCACCCCGGGGGCCAGGCGGTACTGGCCGGCCGTCACGACCTGGTCGCCATCGGCCAGGCCGCCGCGTACGACGGCACGGCCGCCGGTGATGGCGCCGACGTCGATCGGGCGCATCTCCACCGTACTGTCCGGCTTGACGACATAGGCGAAAAAGCCCGTGGGCCCACGCTGCAGCGCCTCGGAGGGGACGGTCAAAGCGTCATGGGCAGTCTTGGCGAGGAGGCGGACGTTGACGAACTCGCCCGGCCAGAGCGCCTCGTCCTGATTGGGGAAGGTTCCCTTGAGGCGGATCGTGCCGGTGCCCTGGTCGATCTCATTGTCGACGAGGGCCAGCGTGCCCTGGGCCAGCTGTTGCCGGCCATCCCGGCTCGTGGCGAAGATGGCCACCGGGCCGGCGGCCATCGCCCGTTTGACGGTGGCGAAGCGATCTTCCGGGAGGGTGAAGATCACGGAGATCGGCTGCAGCTGGGTGACGACGACGAGCCCGGAGGTGTCGGTGGGATGCACGATATTGCCCTGGTCGACCAGTCTGATGCCGGTCGTTCCCGTGAGAGGCGAGGTGATCCGGGTATAGTCGAGCTGGGTCTTGGCGAAATCGATGGCGCCCTGATCGGCTTGGATCTGCGCCTCGAGCTGGGCGACCGTGGCCCGCTGGGTATCGAGCGTCTGCACGGTGACATAGCTGCTGGGCGCCAGATCGGTGAAGCGTTTCAGATTGATGTTCGCATTGACCAGATTCGCCTGGTCTTCGAGCTTGCGCGCGACAGCCTGGTCGTAATTGGCCTGGAAGGGGCGGGGGTCGATCTGGGCCAGGAGGTCGCCCGCCTTGACCTTCTGCCCCTCGGTGAAGGCGACCTGCTGCAATTCCCCATCCACCTGGGTTCTGACCACCACGGTGTTGTAGGCCTGTATCGTGCCCAGCCCCTGCAGGTAGATCGGCACGTCGCGGCGCGCCACGGGCGCGATCTGGACGGGCACGGCCGGCGGCGGGACCGGCAGGCCGGCGGCCCGGGAGCTCTGGCCGATATCGGCCTGCACGGCGACATAGCCCGCCAAAGTGGCGGCCAGGGCGAGGAATCCGCTGATGAGTAACCGGCGCGAGCGCCGATGAAAGGACGATGTCACCTTGAGCCTCGATGTTCAGCGGGCGAATTGACCCCCGCGCCATCCCGAAATGGCAGCCGATGCGGAGTCCCCGCTTAGCGTAGATGGTCGACGGGCCAGTCGCGGTTTTTCCATTCTTGCCGCGCTTTTGGCGGGGTTGCGTCAGAGCGGCCGGGTGACGCGGAGGTAATGCCGAGGCAATATCGCCTCGGCCGCGTTGCCGGGCGGACCCCGGCCATGAAGAGGAGAGACATCGGCGATGCAGAACGGGTTGCCTGTTTTGGCGACGGAGATTCCCGGGGAGCAGGGGTCGCCCTATCCCCAACCCTTCGCGTCGCGGGCGTCGAGCACCGCCTTCCGGCGCCTCGCCGACCGGTTCGGACTGACCCAGCTCGGCGTGAACATGATCACCCTCGATCCGGGCGCCCAGTCCGGTCTTCGCCATTGGCACACGCTGGAGGACGAGTTCATCTATGTCCTCGAGGGCGAGCTGACGCTCCGGACCGATGCCGGGGAGGTTCCGTTGCTCAAGGGGATGTGCATCGGATTCAAGGCCCAGGACCGAAATGCCCATCTCGTCTTGAATCGAAGCGGCGCCGTGGCGCATTACCTCATTGTCGGATCGCGCGTGCCGGGGGATGTCAGCTTCTACCCGGATGACGATCTGGCCTGGCTGCCGGCGGAAAACGGCGACAAAGCCGTTCACAAGGACGGCAGGCCCTATCCGCCGAGAGACGCGTGAGAGAGATGCGCTCCGCGCCGGTCGGCGATGAGCTGCGCCTGTGCTACTGTGGCGGCCTCGGCCGAGCGAAGGTGATTCGACAATTCCTTCCCTGGGGAAAGGGTGCGGTGCAGATGGGACGGAAAATGACCAGTTGGGTCGGAAAGATGCGTTCCCGAACGACCCTCGCCGCAGCGGTGGTCCTGACGGCAATGCTGCTGGCGCGATCGGACGCGGCGATGGCGGCCAACCCTCTGCCGCTCCACGACGGCTTCTACCTCGA
>Ga0310811_10008899_pt1 | contig 12925 bp, 10 predicted proteins | sample YCmetagenome_FD_207642 | JGI IMG/M metagenome (GOLD analysis project Ga0310811, IMG submission 207642) | Soil microbial communities from experimental microcosm in Duke University, North Carolina, United States - YC | ecosystem: Engineered > Artificial ecosystem > Soil microcosm > Unclassified ...
CCAGACACTCACAAATCCACCCGTTAGCTGATAGGGCAGCAGCTCGGCCACTGCGCAATCCCATTTCTGCAATATCTTGATCTTCTTGGTGAAAAAAGAAAAAGGAAAAACATCTTCTATAAAATTGGTCTTGCCGAACTGAATGATGCGGAACCGGTTGGTCGAAGCCAGCTGCTCCAGAGAGGATTTCGTAAAGAACTGGATATGCGTCAGGTCCTCTGCATCACTCTGAACCGTTGTGCCCTTATAACCAAAAGCGCGCTTGATCTTCAGCAGCGTCCGCCATTTCCAGTCATTCTTCTTTTGCATGCTGATGAACGGTTTGGTCACCAGGCTCTCCCGGGGACCTTTCCCATTGGGCACCGTTACGATCAGCACGCCGTCCGGATGAAGGGATTGGTTCAGGACCTCCAGCAACCTACCCGGCTCATGCAGGTGTTCCAGCACTTCGCTGCAGATCACCGCATAATAACGGCTACCTTCCGCCACCAGCTGTTCTGCGCTGACGACCTCGAACCGCACATTGGGTAAGGTGTTCAGGCTCTTCGCCTTGGCGATGGCCTTTTCGCTTACGTCGATGCCCCGGACGGCAAATCCCTGGGCGCCCAGGCTGCGGGAGATCACTCCGTTGCCGCAACCCACGTCCAGCACCTCTGCTCCGACGGGTAGCCTTTTACGCAGCACTTCAATAATGAAGTTCAGGCGTTTTATATCGGCAATTCTTTCAAATTCTTGCATTTCTATGGTTTTTTGAGTACGCTCGTATACACATTTTCAATCTCCCGGGTCATCCCGGAAGCGTCGTATTTCTGGTGGACGGTCTCCAGTGCCTTACGGCCGAATTCCTCTCGCCGGGTCTTGTTGCTGCCCAAACTCACCAGGGCATTGGTCAATGCGGGAATATCGCCCGCTTCGATCAACAGTCCATTCTCTCCGTCCTGCACTACTTCCTTTGTTCCATCCACGTTGGTGGCAATGACGGCCTTACCCATCGCCATCGCTTCCAGCAGTCCTATCGGCAATCCCTCCCATAAGGACGGCAGCACAAAAATATCCGCCGCCGCCAGTATATCGGGCACATCCTGCCGGAAAGACCACAACGTTATTTTATCGGACAGGCCCCCTGTTTCCACGATGCGGGTGGCTTCCGCTTTCTGATCTCCGTCCCCCACCAACAACAGGTGCATGTCCGGAATTTCCGGCAGAGCCTCCCGGAAGGCGCTGATAAGGGCCAAAGGCTGTTTATGGGAAGTAAATCGTGCTATGAATAAAACCAGCAGCGTGCTCTCCGGAAGGGAAAGCTGGGCCCGGATATTGGAAAAGTTCCTCTCCGGGTTGAATTTATTGCGATCGATGCCGTTGTTGATGACCAGGGCGTTGAAATTCCGGATACGGTCTTTGCCCGTCTGCCGGTTGGAGGCCGAGACGGCAATGTTGACCGTGGCCCGGGAAGTAAGATATCTCTCCCCCATTATTCTGGCCACACGGGTCAAAAGTGGCTGATCGGCATGAAAGGACCAGCCATGGACGGTATAGACCACCGGGATCCCCAGGGACCGGGCAGCTCTCATCACATTGGAACAGGCTCTTGTGCCATGCGCATGGACCAGCTCCACTTTTTGCTGGAAAAGGAATTCCTTCACCTCGCTCCATTTTGACATGTCGAACGGCTTTTCCGTGTAGATGACGCGGGTAGCTACATCCATCGATTTCAGCTGTTCGACCATGGGGCCGTCTGTAAAAGAAAGAACTATCGGGTCAAATCGGGTCCTGTCGAGGTTCTTGACAAGACTTAAAAGGTGCGATTCCCCTCCTCCGATCTGCCCCTGCCGGATACACTCCAGCAATTTTATTGGTTTTGCCATTCGTTTAGAATAGTTATAACACCGGCTGCTTTTTTATACCCCATCCGTCAGGCAATTTTTCGGTAATCTCGATGTTACCGAATTCCTGGCTCTGGCGGGCGCCTACTTTCTTCGCCCAGGCAGCCATACGGGCAATTCCTTCTTTCAGGTCGATGCCGGTAGGAGCGCCAAAGATCTGGTGGGCCTTCGAATGATCGGAATAGGCGTGTAACACTTCATTCCTTGCGCTGAGATAGGTAATGGAGGGTTTGACGCCAAACTCATCTCCTACCACATTTGCCAGTTCGTTAACGGCATAAGGTTTGTCCGCGCCGATATTGAAGACCTGGTTGTAAGCTGCGGGAATATTGACGGATTTGGCGATGGGGATGGCCACGTCGTCGATATAGCTGAATGCTCTTGTCTGGGTGCCATCACCAAAGATGGTCAGGGATTTGCCCTGCATGATCTGGTTCATAAAGATGCCGATGACATTCCGGTATTTATCCCCGATATTCTGGTTCTCTCCATAGACATTATGGGGACGGAAAACGACATAATTGAGGCCAAACATCTCATGGGCTGACCGGAGATCCAGCTCTACGGCATATTTCGAAACGCCATAGGGATCTTCCGGCTCAGGGGTCATTTCCTCGGACATCGGTAACTGTCCCTTGCCATATACGGCAATGGAAGAGGTAAAGACAAAACACTTGATCTTATGTTTGATCGACTCGTTGATCAGGTTGATGCTTCCCACGAGGTTGTTATTATAATTGAATCTCCGGATAAAATGGGAGAGCCCTTCCGCTGCATAGGCAGCCAGGTGGTATACATAATCAAACCGATGTTCTTCAAAGAGTTCGGTTACCAGTTCATGGTCAACCACACTACCCTGAACGAACAGGGCGCCTTCGGGAATATGGTCTTCAAATCCCCCGCTCAGATCATCCAGCACGACCACTTCATGGCCCAGCGCTAAACAATGTTTTACAACATGAGAACCGATAAATCCGGCTCCACCGGTAATTAGTGACTTTGGCATTGCTTATTTTTTATAAAATTAAATTAATTTATACAGGCGAATACTTCGAAGCGCTCAGGTTCCAGGTCATCCCCTTTAAAAAAGACTTCAAATGCTGAAATTGTCTTTTAAATAGATACGTAATGACGGCTTTTGGAGCCGAAAACAAGATAAAAAAACTTATGAAAACGGCAAATTGCCCAAAACTGGTATTCCTGCGCATGTACAGGATACGGTTGCGGGTGTGATAATACACCTTTATGGCACTTTGCTTACCCATGGTAATGGATTCCTTATGATAAATAAGACCTTTTGCCTGGTAATAGATATGATAGCCGGCTTTCAGGATCCGGGCGCTCCAATCCCATTCTTCATAGTAAATGAAGAAGTTCTCGGGGAACATCCCGATTTTCTCGATTATTTCCCGGCTGACCAGCATGGCGCATCCATGGGCTCCATGGGTATAACCGGATACATCGCATTGTCCTTTGTCGATCTCCTTGCTGCCTACGGCCGTTGTCCTGCCGGTAAGTGTGTTGATGGGATTAAACCCTGCATATTGAATCATATCCGGCTGCTGATAAAACCGGATCTTGGGGCAGGTAACGCCGATGGTGGGATCCTGGAAGAAGGGCTCTACCAGTACATCCAGCAGCTCGGGGGTGACTTCGGTATCGTTATTGACAATAAAAACAAAATCTCCTTTTGCCTGCCGCATCCCCCAGTTATTACCCCCGGTAAACCCCAGGTTCTTTTCACTTCTCAAAACACGGGTATTGGGGTAGTTGGCAGCGTTGATCTGGGCGGTTGGATCGATGTTGGACCCCATATCGCAAACCAGGATCTCATAATTCTTATAGGTAAGGTTCCTGGTAGATTCCAGGAATTGACAGGTAACCTCGGTTTGGTTCCAGGTGAGCGTAACGATAGAGATTAAAGGTTGTTCCTTTAACATGACGGTTTATTGAGGTAAGCGGTTAAACAAAAACATGTATTAACGGAAAAGCTTATACATTCTCCTTTTGTAATAACGCAAAAGGGGTGTTAGCTATTATCCGGAGGTCCGTGGCAAAGTTGCAATTGGAGGCATAGGCGATGTCGATATTGATCCTTTCTTCGACCGACATGTCTTTATTACCTCTTTTTTTGATCTGCCAGAGTCCGGTGATCCCGGCCGGGGCCATGAAACGGGCAGCATAGTTGTCCGTTGTAAGGGTCTCGGCCTCATACAGGGGTAAAGGTCTGTTGCCTACCAGGGACATATCTCCCAGGAAGACGTTGAAGAGCTGGGGAAGCTCATCAAGGCTGGTATTTCTTAAGAAAGTGCCTACCCGGGTGATCCGGGGGTCATTATTGATCTTGAAAAATACCGGGCCTTGGGTTTCGGCGTTGTATTGATTTAAGTGCGTCAGTTCGCTCATCTTTTTATCAGATCCTACCTGCATGGTCCGGAACTTGTAAAAATCAAATATTTTATACCCTCTGCCGGCTCTTTTGGCAATGTAGAAAATGGGGCCGCGGGATTCCAGGCGGATAGCCAGGGCGATCAGCAGGAACAGGGGGCTCAGCAACACCAGGGCGACGGCTGCTGCCAGCATGTCAAAGGATCTTTTGAAGAATTGCCCGATATGCAGCTGCTGCTGCAGGTTCTCTTCGATCCGGGGAACAGGGGCGCCCTGGCCGCCAGCCTTCACCTTGCGAAGGAACTGGATCTTTAACTTCAGGCTCCGGTCGTCACAGTTCTGCAGGAACAGGATCTCATCGGGGCGGGTATTTTTCTTATACAGCCACAGGTCGTCCCCGGAAAGGCCGGATCCGTCCAATATAAATGGAATGGAATTAAGAACGGGGTGTTGACGAAGGAACTGGCTGAAGTGTCGGATGGCGGCAAAATCAAAACGGGCTTCGCAGAGAATAACTTCAGGTAACATATTCTTCTCCTGCTGCAAACTTCTCAGCAATTCCGCTTTTACGTTGTCCAGTCCCTCGGAGGCATACCCCCTTTTGTACACGCCTACCAATTTCTCGATATGAGCGGTATTCTTTCCAATATAGTAAAAACCACTATATTGAAGATTACCTGCCTTGGGCAAATGGTAGGAACGGAAAGTGATACGGGGAGCAGTCCGTTGGTCCTTCTTTTCAGCTTGGGGTAGAAATAATAAATCCATACAAAAGGTTTAGAGTTTCATATATACGGTGGTCCAGAAAATAGTCACGAGCTCTAATAGGAGCAAGTTCTACGCTAATTAATTTTAGTTACAAATCCTTTTGTCCATTCATCGGGCCAATCTCCACAGGGCGATGTCACACTTATCCCGCCATGGCCGAAAGGTTGCTATCCAATTCTCTGCTTTTAACCTGTTCCTGAATGGCGGACAACAGATCTACCGGGTTAAAAGGCTTTACAAAATACTTTGCTACTCCATACTCCAGGCATTTCGACTCCGTCTCTTTCTTGTCCAGGCCGGATAAAACCACAACCGGGATATCACCATACATACCACTGGAGGAAAGCTGCTGCACTAACTCCCAGTTTTCCATATCGGGAAGCTGGGGATCTACGATGATGAGATCAGGCATGGTTCTGTGAGTAAGATAATACATGGCGGAGTACCCATCCGGAACCGTCACGACCTGGTACTCTTTTCCCAGAACAGTCTGCAACAGGAACCGAATAGCCTTACTATCATCTATAGCCAAAATTTGCTTTTTCATTACCAATTTCATTTTAAGGGTGTAGTTTAAGTAGAAACTTAATCTTTCTAGGATGGCAATGGAAACGACCGGCTAACACGAGGTATTGGCATCAACGATACTTCTAATCAGAAGAAGCAGGCTTTACTTGATAGTGATGTGGATTATTACTGGCCTATTAATTCAAATCGTTTTTTTTAGAACTCCGAGGAATTTCAAGGATTTGTGGGTCAGTCAAAAGATATACATGTAAAGAGTTAAATCGCCGTATATTCAGAGGATTTGAACATGGCAGGCATTAATAGTGACGTAAAAGTAATGGTTGTTTTTCTATTATTCAAATTATTCATCTAATATTTTTAAATCCTGGTGCAAATTGGGAATTTTTCCCGGAATAAAAAATACCCATAAGAGGGTATTTTTCAGATTAAAGAATCTTTAGCCCCCAAAGCAACATATATCAATATATACGAATAAATAAGTTCACCGGTGCAGGTCATAATAGTTAACAGGAACCAGCCCACGCAAAGTATCCATCTCTTTCTCCGTAAGCCACGGAACATCCATCGCTGCAAGGACATCCTCCAATTGTACCCTCGTTCTAAGCCCGGTTACGGCACTGGTGACAGCCGGGTTTTCCAGTACGAATTGGAGGGCTGTTCCTCCCGGACTACGCTTTGTCCCAGAAAGGGAATGAAGGGCGCCGGCAACCCGTGCCACCTCCTCTTCCCCATAATTCAGGTAAGAAGTGGCGGATTTATTCACCAGCAAACCTTTTGCCAGGGGTCCCCGGGCCAGCACCCCTATGCCCTCAGCCTGCAGCAGGGGCAGCAGGGTCTCCTCGGCCCTGCGGTCCAGCAGGCTGTATTGCAGCATGACACTGACTATCCCGGATTTTTTACGGATATATTCCCGGATCACATTGGGGCGAATTGAGGAAATGCCATAGTGGAGAATTTTCCCCTGTTGTTGTAAGAATTGAAAAGCTTCTATCGTCTCGTCAATAGGATCTTCCAGGGTGCCCCCATGCAGTTGGTAGAGATCGATCCGGTCGGTCCGGAGCCGCGAGAGGCTTGCTTCTGCAGCCCTGATGATATATTCCTTGCGGGGGTCCCAGTCCCAGCCGCTGCCATCGGCGCGCCACCGGTTGCCAACCTTGGTGGCCAGCACGACCTGGTCTCTCCGGGAATGAAGGATGTTTCCCAGGAGCTGTTCATTCCAACCTTTGTCATAGAGATCGGCCGTGTCGAAGAAATTGATGCCCCCTTCCAGGGCACGGAGGATCAGTTGAGTATTATCTGCTTCGTTTTTTCCCAGGGACATACAACCGAAGCCGATGGCGCTTACCCGTAATGGAGAGGAGCCGAGTGCGTGGTAGTTCATATTTGTGTGACTCAAATATACTACCAAATAAACTAAGCATTTATACCACAAGGGGATTCAACTCAGACGCAGCGAGCCGGCCCGGGGGCAGCGCCATCAGCCAGGTATTCCAGTCGTTGATCTGCGCCTTATTCGCAGGTTGCGTAACCCGGGCCCCGTCAGCCATATAGATAACGGTCATTACTTCACGCATCCGTTCCGAATCATTGCCAGGCGCCTGATGCACCGTACTCCCGTAATGCCAGGTGGCATCGCCGGCTTGCATGCCGGCTGCACGGGTGACGGCGAACTGGTGGTCTTTCACATATTTACGATAGTTATTTTCCGATTCGTCCGATATTTTTTCATCCATCACCACCCCATTCTTATGCGAGCCCGAAGCAAAGGTCAGCATGCCCATGTCGATGGTGATGTCTACCAGCGGCATCCAGCAGGTAACCGTATTAACGGTGTCCAATGGCCAGTAGTACTGGTCCTGGTGCCAGGGCGTCGGTCCTCCTCCCGGTTCTTTGAACAGGGCCTGATCATGATAGATCCTTACGCCGCTGACCCCCAGCAGATCCGCCGCTACCCGGGCCAGACGCCTGGAAAACACGAATTGCCTCACCCCCTCATCCTGTCTCCACAGGTTCATCACCTGCAGAAACGCCTTCCCGTAGGTATCCCTTTCTGACAGACGACGTCGTTCCGTCCGGTATTTTTTCACGGCCTCCGCAATCAGGGGCCGGTACACGGCTATTTCATCCGGACTCAACAGCCCTCTTATCAGGACATGACCGTCCTGCCTGAATTCCTCCCGTTGTGCAACGGAGATTTCACGCAGTTCATTCAGTGGAGGAAGTTGTTTTGTATTTACCATCCGAAAGGCGGCTTATTTACCGATGCGAAGTACGCTCTTCCTCCGGCTAAAAAAAATGGCGGGATTTGCCAAATAATGGGGTATTTTACCCGCCTACCAATTAGTTTTATTATTTTACATTAAAATGCACCATGCTGAAAGCCTCCTTCGAAGTGCTGCATCCTCCCGCCGGCAATTCCTTCCTGCTGAAAGTCTTTGGCGAGCTGGCCTTTACAGCACCCTACCACTTTCACCCCGAATATGAGCTCACCCTTATCACGGAAGGAAAGGGCAAACGTTATGTGGGCAATCATATGGCGGATTTCAACGCCGGCGACCTGGTATTGATCGGCCCTCACCTCCCCCATTGCTGGAAGCTGGAGACCCCCGCCCATCCGGCCGGAGCCATCGTTATCCAGTTCGCCCCCGGCTTCCTGGGAGAAGATTTCTTTTCAAAGGCTGAATTCGGCTTCATCCGAAAGCTGCTGCAGAACAGCGGCTGCGGCATCCAGTTCCCTTCTTCCCCGCCGGACAAACGGCAAGGGGCCTCTCCCGTCCGGCAGCAACCCGGAAGAGAAATTCCAACAGCTGCAGCTTCCCTGACAGAACAGGTCAAACGACTCTCCACGGAAAAAAATGACTTCAGGAAACTGATCGGGCTGCTGGAGATTTTGCAGGAGCTGGCCCTGAACAGGAACGCCGTCCTGCTCGATACCCGCCGCACCACGGCCGAACTCCCACCCATCGACCGCGAGAGGATCCATCCTATCTTCGCCTACCTGGTGGAAAACTTTCGGGGAGAAGTCTCACTGGACAGCGCCGCCGCCGCCATCGGCATGACACCCAACGCCTTCTGCCGGTATTTCAAAAAGATCACCCGCAAGACTTTCATGGAGACGGTGATCGAATACCGCCTGAATTACGCCACCCATCAACTGGTCCAGACCGATAAGTCCATTTCTGCCATCTGCTTTGACAGCGGGTTCGGAGATATCTCTCATTTTTATAAAATGTTCCGGTCCCGGATGCAGGTAAGCCCCTTAAATTACCGACGACAATTCATGCAGGAAACGACAAAAAAATAAGTGATTACACTTATACTCTCTGATTAGCCTCCGCTATTTAAAGAATTAGTTTGGCCCTCAGGCAGAGCCAAGATATTTTTTCCCTATTTTGTTCGTTATATAAAGGGACACGGACCCTGCTCCGGACGTCCTTATTATCTAACGCTTATAACCCCCTTTTTTCTCTACAGAACAGACCCTTTGCTTCAGCTAAAATCTAATAAATCTAATAACTATGAAGAAGAATTGTACACCTGTCCTGTTATGTGCACTTCTATGGGCTTTATCCAATACGGCCTCCGCACAGAACCATGCTTTAAGCTTCGACGGCACCAATTACGTGGGCATGGGCTCGGACATCATACCCACGGATGGTGATTTTACCGTTGAATTCTGGGCCTATATTCCTGCTTATCAATCCGGCCAGCATTACTTTATTTCCCAGGGCGGCCAGGGTACGGCCTTTTACATCGGCTATGACGGAGACGACCCCGCGCATTCTATCCTGGCCGGCGACGGCTGGCCGCAGACCACTGCAACGGTGGGTTCCACCGGCATAACCATGCCCGAGGGGAAATGGACGCATTTTGCCATGGTAGTAGACGAAACATCCAATTTTAGTGCAACCCTTTATATCAACGGCAAACAAGTGGGTGTTACACCTAACTTCACTTATCTTTTCTCGGGAGGATCAACCCCTCTCCAACTGGGCGCCTACTATGATAACACAGGACGCATAACCGGCGGCATGGATGAACTGAGAATATGGCAGTATGTCCAACGGACAGGGGCGCAGATCAGGGCCGATATGTATAGTACGCTGGATCCAACCAGCGCAAGCCTCAGAGCTTATTACAACATGGATGACAACTCCAATCCGGTCACTGTTCCCAACAACAGTACAAGCCCGGATAGTTATGGCACCGGCGCCGATGGCGGCTGGGCAGGCACGGGAGCCTGGGCGACATCTCCCATCGAGGCCAACAATAACTCCCTGACCTTTGCCGGAACGGCCGGGTCGTCCGCACAGGTGACCATCCCCGGCCAGTCTGCCTATGACCTCAGCGCTGGCGGGACCATTGAAATGTATATCTTTCCCACCACCCTTACGTCCTCCTGGAGTACCCTGATCGGCACTCCGGCAACGACTAACAGCCAATATATCTTCCAGGTGTCCAACAGTGCCATCGCCTTGTATGACGGCACCAGCCGGACCTCTTTTCCTTTTGTCCTTCCGCAGGGTGACTGGTCTCACCTGGCCTTTGTCTATGATAACACTACCGGCAATACCTCTGTCTATTACAATAACCGGGTTGCTCCTATCGGTACCCTTTCCGGGGCCTTTAGCGGGATCCACACGGGCCAGGACCTGACCCTGGGCGTTACCAACAATTCTCCCGGCGCCAGCAGCGATGCCTTCGCGGGAGCCATCGACGAAGTAAGGATCTGGACTACGCAGCAACCACAGTCGGCCATATCAGGTAATATCCTGGCTCCCCTGACCGGCACCGAGACAGGATTGGCAGGTCTGTTCAATTTCAACCAGGGAGCTCCGGGCGGTAACAACCAATACCTGGTCACCGCCCTTGACAATACGCCCAACATGAATGATGCCACCCTGGCGAATTTCGGACTTATCTCTTCTTCCGCTTCTAACTTCTCAGGGCATGCCCTCGTCCCCCTGCCGGTGAGCTTCAACGCCTTTACCGCCACCGCCGGGAAGGGCCAGGCTTACCTGAAATGGGAGACGGCGCAGGAGCAGAACAGCCGGGATTTTACCATCGAAAGGAGTTCGGATGGAGTTAAATACAACGCGATCGGTAGTGTCGATGCGGCCGGCAACGTCAGTACCGCCAGCGATTACTCTTTTGTGGATGTCGCACCGGTAAATGGCAGGAACTATTACCGCCTGAGAGAGAATGACCTGGATGGGAAGTATTTATACAGCGATGTGAGGATCCTTCTCTTCTCCAGTACTGATAATGACCAGAAGCTGGTCTGGTTCCAGACGGGGGCCAAGACCGTAGAGGTCGACCTCAAGCTGGGCACGAACGAAGTCTATTCCATTACGGACATCAGCGGTCGCCTGGTGCAGCAGGGACAGCTTTCCTCCGGGAAACTATACCTGACGGGGCAGCCTGCCGGTATGTACATAGTAAAAGTCATCACGGCTTCGGGCAAACAGTTCAATACGCAGGTTCTCGTGCAATAATAAATTCCAATCGTCTTAAAAAGATCGTTATAAAAAGATCCGGCCCGGTGGGCCGGATCTTTTTATTGTAACCCCTGGTCCCAATCCTTCCACACCGGCTCGTATCCCCCGGCCCGGATCATGCCGGCAATAACGGCCGGGCTGCGGTCATCATGGATCTCGAATTGCTCCAGCGATTGCGGGTCTGCGCCGTACCCTCCGGGATTGGTGCGCGAACCGGCGCTGAGCGCCGTGATCCCCAGCCGGATCGCATGGTCGCGAAAGAGGGGGCTTTCCCGGGTCGATAACGATAGCTCCACCTCCTCATCTAAAAGGCGATAAGCGCAAATCAGCTGGATCAGTTCCCGGTCGGTCATTTCCACCTTGGGCCTCAGCCCCCCGGAAAAAGGACGCAGCCGGGGAAATGAAATGGAATATCGGGTCTTCCAGTATGTCTTTTCCAGGTAACGTAAATGCAGGGCCGTAAAGTAACTGTCCGTCCGCCAGTCTTCCAGCCCGATCAGGACCCCCAAACCCATTTTATGGATGCCGGCCTTTCCCAGCCGGTCGGGCGTATCCAGCCGATATCCGAAGTTGGATTTCTTCCCCTTCGGGTGATGGAGCTTATAATCCTCCCGGTGGTAGGTCTCCTGGTATACCAGTACCGTATTGAGGCCTTCCCGTATCAATAATTCGTATTCGTGCTGGTCCAATGGCTGTACTTCCATGGAGATATGGGCAAAATGCGGCCGCACCGCCTGCAGGGCTTTTATAAAATAATCCGTTCCAACCGTCTGGTTGGCTTCCCCGCTCACCAGCAGGACATGTTCATAACCCATTTTCCGGATGGCCATTACTTCCGTCAACAATTCCCCCCCATTCAGGGTTTTCCTCCGGATCTTATTCTCATAGCTGAATCCGCAGTAGGTGCAGATATTCTGGCACTCATTGGAAAGGTACAAGGGAATGTAGAGCTGGATGGTTTTTCCAAAACGCTGCTGGGTGAGCCGGTGGCTGATCTGCGCCATCTCTTCCAGGTAAGGCGCCGCCGCGGGAGAGATGAGGGCCATGAAATCGTCCAGCCCCCGCCGTTGCCTGCTCAGGGCCTTTTCTACTGCTGCAGGCGTCTTGTTATAGATATCCTGTTTTACCGCCGCCCAATCATATTGTTCGAATACTTGAGAGAACATAGTTTTCTTTTTTAAGTTACCGGTATCCGGCCGACAGCCGGTTATCCGACCGGCTGTCAGTCATTCGACCGGCTTCAATCCAGAAATGCCGTTAGCGGGCTGCTGGCCACGGCACGCGGGGCTTCCACCGCCAACGTAGCCTCGTAGGCCATCCTGCCGCTCTCGACAGCCATTCTGAAAGCCCCGGCCATCTGTACAGGATGGGCGCTGGCGGCTATTGCTGTATTCACCAGCACCGCATCGGCTCCCATTTCCATGGCTTTAGCCGCGTCGGAGGGGGCGCCAATACCCGCATCCACTACCACCGGCACACGGCTCTGCGCAATAATGATCTCCAGGAAATCGAAGGTCCTCAGCCCTTTGTTGCTTCCTATCGGGGAGCCCAGGGGCATGACGGCTGCCACCCCCACTTCTTCCAACCGCTTGCACAGGACCGGATCGGCATGAATATAGGGCAGGACCACAAACCCCCTTTTTACCAGTTCTTCCGCGGCCAGCAGGGTCTCTATGGGGTCCGGCAACAACCATCGGGGATCGGGATGTATTTCCAGTTTCAGCCAGTTGGTTCCGAGGGCCTCACGGGCCAGCTCAGCCGCAAATAAGGCTTCTTTCGCCGTCCTCACCCCGGAGGTATTCGGCAGCAGATGGATATGCGGGTGCCGCAGATGCTGCAGCAGGTTGCCCGAAGGAGGAC
>Ga0310811_10008901_pt1 | contig 12924 bp, 10 predicted proteins | sample YCmetagenome_FD_207642 | JGI IMG/M metagenome (GOLD analysis project Ga0310811, IMG submission 207642) | Soil microbial communities from experimental microcosm in Duke University, North Carolina, United States - YC | ecosystem: Engineered > Artificial ecosystem > Soil microcosm > Unclassified ...
GAGACGCGCTCGCTCAGTCGAGTTCCGAACCACGTCGTTCGGGAATCAGGAGCACAACGAGCATGTCCATCGCGTAGAGGACGGCGAGTAATCCGATGGCGGTCGCGAAACCGTGGCCGCTCGCGATCACCGCGAAGACAATGGGCGCGAATCCGCCGATCGCGCGACCGAGGTTGAACAGTACGTTCTGCGCGGTGGCCCTGGCCGTGGTCGGATAGAGCTCGGCCATCAGCGCGCCGTAGCCACCGAGCATGCCGTTGACGAACACCCCCAGCACCGCGCCACCGATCAGCAGCGAGACGGGCGTGGCCAGTCGTGCGTAGACGAGCACGCTCACAATCGCCCCGAGCTGGAAGATCCAGAAGGACGGACGGCGGCCGATGCGATCGGCCAGCCGGCCGAAGACGAACATTCCGGCCACCATTCCGGTTATGGTGACCGCGGTCCACACCCCCGACTTGGTCACGCTGAAGCCGACCTTTTGCGACAGATAGGTGGGCAGCCAGGTCATGATTCCGTAATAGCCGAACGTCTGGACCGAGCAGAGCAGCAGCACCGCGAGGCTGGTCACGGTGGTCCGGCGATCGGCGACCAGCAGGCGCAACGGAAACCGTGCCCGCTGCCCGGACTGCCTGGCGGCCCGGCGCCGGGCCACGAACTTGTCCGGCTCGTGCAGCGTGCGCCGGAGCGCGAAGGCGATGATCGCGGGCACGGCGCCGAGCACGAACAGCGCGCGCCAGCCCCAGGCGCCGAGCACGGGGCCGGCGATCAGCACCCCCACCAGCGTGCCGAGCTGCCCGCCGATGCCGACCCACGAGGTCGCCTGCGCGCGGCGGCGCGCCGACCACGCCTCGGCGGCCAGCGCCATGCCGACGCCGTATTCGGCGCCGAGGCCGATACCGGCCAGGAACCGGAAGATCACCAGCTGGGGGTAGTCCCGCGAGGCTGCCGTCAGCCCGGTGAACACGGCGAATCCGACGATCGACCAGGCGAGAATCCGGACCCGGCCGAGGTAGTCGGCGGCGATGCCGAGTGCGACCCCGCCCAGCACCGCGCCCACCAGGGTGACCGTGGCCAGCGAGCCCGCCTGGGCGGTGGTCAGGCCGAGACCGCGGGTGATCGGCACCAGCGCGAAGCCGATCATCAGGTTGTCGAAACCGTCCGCACCGTACCCGATCGCCGAGGCCACCAGCGAGCGGCGAGCCGAGCGTCCGCCGGATCCGCCCTGGGTGGTTCCCCGTGCCGGCGCCGTTTCCCGGGCCATGCGGCCTCCTCAGGGCTGGTGGAATACCGGGGAGAAACTCGAGAAACTTCCTTATAGTGAAAGGTGCTGTTCCGTCACGCGGAGATAGGGAAAGTATCCGTCGACCGAGACACCGTCAAGTGCCACCGCCGTGCGCGGGAGACGAGGAGCGCGCGGATGACGCGGACCGGGCCCTGGGAAGTGGTCTCAACCTGTTCGCGTGTCGTCGTCGACACCGACGGTGGTATAGACGATCTTGTGGCACTGTGGTTTCTCGCCACGGCGGCCGAGGTCGAGTTGTGTGCGGTCATCGCCACCGGCATCGGCCGCCCCGCGGTCGTGGTCGCCCGGAACGTCGGGATGCTGCTGAAATCACTCGGGCGCGACGACGTGCCAGTGGTGCTCGGCGCGGACCGGCCGACCGGGACCGCGCCCCGGGTCGAACCCGCTCCGCTGCACGGCGCGGAAGGAATCGGTGCCCTGCGGCCCTGGACGACACCGGGCCCGCCGAGCACGGCCGGCCCAGCGGAACTGCTCTCCGCGCTGGGTCACGACGCGCCCGTCCACCTTGTCACCCTCGGCCCGCTGAGCACGGTGGCAGGTCTCCTCCCCGTGGCTTCCGCCCGCGAGGCGGTGGGCGGGTTGACGATCATGGGTGGGGCGATCCGCACGGGCGGCAACGCGCTTCCGGCCGCGGAGGCCAACATCGCCCGTGATCCGCGCGCGGCCGCACGCGTGCTCGCGCATCCGTGGTCGGTGCCGACCCGGATCGTGTGTCTCGACGCCACCCTCCGCGCCACGCTCGGCCCGGCGGAACTGGCGTTGTTCGGCCCGGGAATACCGGCCGGCGAAATCCTGCGGGCCTTGCTCGACCACTACCGGGCCTACTCGCCCGATCCGGAACACTTCGCCTGCCATGATCTCTTCGCCTCCGTGGTCTCGGTTCAGCCGGAGGTGGCCCACTTCGAGCGCGCGCCGATCACCGTCGACTGCGGCGAATCGGCGGCGTGGGGCATGACCGTGGCGGATCCGCGGCCACCGGGCTCGGCCCGGCCACCCGGGACCCGCTGGCGCGCCTGGGAGATCGCGACCGGAGCGGACACCACCGGGTTCCGCTCGGTGGTGGCCCGCGCGGCGGAGAACGCCGGACGCCCGCACTTCCGCTGCCTTCCGTGATCGGCATGTGTGCCTGCCCGAATCGGCGCGGGGAATGCGAGGGCGGTCACCGGGCGGTGGTGATCGCCCGCCGTGGCACTGCGCGGAAAATGGGGAGCACCGGCAGCCCGCCATCTCCTGGCGGCGGTCCGCATAGCATGACGGCATGCCCGCATCCGGTGATCTTGGCGGTCCTGACGTCCGTGCCGTGCTGGCGGACCGGCTGCGCCGGTTCGTCCGCACCACGGTCGAGCCCGACGGGCGCCGGCCGGCCGCGGTGGCCATCGCCCTGGTCGGCACCGGCGATGAACTCGGCATCTGGCTGACCAGGAGAGCGGCCCGGATGCGCGCCCATGCGGGGCAGTTCGCGCTGCCCGGTGGCCGCCTCGACGACGGGGAGGACGCCGTCGCCGCCGCCCTCCGGGAGCTGCGTGAAGAACTCGGTGTCACGGTGCCACACCAGGATGTGCTCGGCGTGCTGGACGACTATCCGACCCGCTCCGGCTATGTGATCACCCCGGTGGTGGTGTGGGCCGGTGCCGAGCGGCCGCTGGTGCCCAACCCGGCCGAGGTCGCGGTCGTGCACCGGATTCCTCTGCGCGAGGTCGACGTCCCGCCCCGGTTCGTCCGGATTCCCGAGTCCGACCGGCCGGTGATCCAGCTTCCGCTGCTCGACACGCTCCTGCACGCGCCGACCGCGGCCGTGCTGTACCAGTTCCGTGAGGTCGTGCTCCACGACCGCCACACGAGGGTGGCCGGGCTGGAGCAGCCGGTGTTCGCCTGGCGATAGTCCACCCGAGGCGCCGGGGTTCGGCGGGCGGAGTGTCCACTGAGGACGGACGCGCCCGTGGTATCAGCGTGGTGCCGGCGGAGTGCCCGCCCTGGCCATCGCCGCGCGCTGGGTGGCCGGCCCGCGGCGGGTGGTCAGGCGCGGCCACAGGAAGACCACGGCGGTGGTGGTGAAGGTGGCCGTGCCCAGCACCGCGATGAGCACCGAGACACCGTTCCACGCCGCAGTGGCCCAGATCATCGCGCCGAGTCCCGCGCCAAGGCCGAGCTGGCCGAGCACCTTGATGCCGTTGACGGCCTCGTTGGCTTCGTCGCGACTCCTGGTGCAGCCGGGAAAGCGCCGCTTGAACAGGCAGTCCACCAGCGGGATCAGAATCGTCGTGCCGGCCTCGCCGAGCACGGCGTTGAGGACGATCCCGGCGGTGGGATCACCCAGCAGATGCTGGGAAACGGCCACGGAACTCCCGCCGAGGGCCATGATCGCGCCGAACAACACGATCAGCGAACGGGCGTGGCGGGCCAGGAAATCCTCGTCCCCGCCACGATGGAGGGTCGCGCGGTCGCCGACGAAAGCGACGAGGAGAACGACCGCACTCCCGGACAGGACACCGAAGTTGAGCAGCGCGGGCAGCCATCCGGGCACGCTGTGCGGCAACGCGCGTACCCACAGTTCGTCGAACGCCCCGAGCATGCCCGCTGACAATCCGTAGGCGGCGGCCACCGTCGCGACATACGGATGGCGCAATGCCCGGAACGAACCGATTAGCATCCGCTGCACGCAGACCGCCTCACCGCCGCCGGCCTCCGACGGCGTGAGCGCCGCCAAGGCGAGCGCGACCAACACGGCCAGGCCGGCGGTCGCCAGCGCCGCGGTCCGCATGTCGGCCGCCAGCGCGGCGCAACCCGCCGGACCCGGTGCGTCAACGGCCGGCATCAACGCGCCCTGCACGGTGAGCACCCCCGCCAGCCCGACGGTCAGGCCGAGCAGCACCCCGGCCCACGTCGTGGCGGGCCAGCGCACCCCGGTGCGCAGCCGGTTGCTGGCCTCGATCCACCGGCCCGCCTGCAGGATCACCTTGATCCACGGCGAGGCGGCCAGGCCGAGCAGTAACGCCCCCGCCTGGTAGAGCCCCGGGCTGGCGGCCAGCGACAACCCGGCGAACAGCGCGTAGCCGGCCGCGACCGCCAGCAGGGCGACCACCGCGCGGGCCCGGCCCGGCATCCGGTCCCACTGCGGAACGACGGCGAAGCTGCCGAGCAGCGCACCGAACAGGGCCAGCGTGAACAGCCGTCCCTCCGGCACGTCCGCCACGGCCCGGGTCAGCACGCGCGAGGTGTAGAGCGCGGAAAGCCCGACCCCGCCCGCCAGTGACGCCGTCACCAGGTAGGCCACCCGGTGGACCATCGAAGTGCCGTTGCGCCAAGCCTCATTGCGCCGCATCAGCGCGTGCGCCGGGCTTCCCCCGTGGTCGGCAACGATTTCGGCGTGATCTGGGTATTTCTGCGTGCCGGCATGCGTGGGTCACTCCTCTACCGAACGGATCTCCGCCACCGGTTCGGTGGTGGTGCTCCGGTCCGAGGAGCGCACCCTCATGGGGCACAAGAAACGGTAATCGCGTCAGCGCGTCAACGAATCGGCTGTTTGAGTTCGCCCCGTGCCGCTATCCGGGCTACCCCGCGCGCGGGAGCGCGAGGACTCAGGTCGCGACGTAGGCGGCGAGGTGCTTGCCGGTGAGGGTGGAGCGGGCGGCGACGAGGTCGGCGGGCGTGCCCTCGAAGACGATCCGGCCGCCGTCGTGGCCCGCGCCGGGGCCGAGGTCGATGATCCAGTCGGCGTGCGCCATGACCGCCTGGTGGTGCTCGATGACGATGACCGACTTGCCGGCGTCGACGAGCCGGTCGAGCAGGCCGAGCAGGTGTTCGACATCGGCGAGGTGAAGGCCGGTGGTCGGCTCGTCGAGGACGTAGACGCCGCCGTCGGCGGCCAGGTGGATGGCCAGCTTGAGCCGTTGCCGCTCGCCGCCGGACAGCGTGGTGAGCGGCTGGCCGAGAGTGAGGTAGCCGAGCCCGACGTCGGCGAGCCGGGTGAGGATGGCGCGCGCGGCCGGCGTGCGTGCCTCACCGGTGCCGAAGAACTCCACGGCCTCGGCCACCGACATCGCGAGCACCTCGCTGATGTCGCGGCCGCCGAGGTGGTAGTCCAGCACCGACGCGTCGAATCGCTTGCCCTCGCACTGTTCGCAGGGGACGGCGACGCCGGCCATCATCGCCAGGTCGGCGTAGATGACGCCGGCGCCGTTGCAGGTGGGGCAGGCGCCCTCGGAGTTGGCGCTGAACAGTGCCGGTTTCACGCCGTTGACCTTGGCGAACGCCTTGCGGATCGGGTCGAGCACTCCGGTGTAGGTCGCCGGGTTGCTGCGCCGCGAGCCACGGATCGGGCTCTGGTCGATCGACACCACGTCCGCGCCCGCGGGGATCGACCCGTGCACGAGCGAGCTTTTGCCGGAGCCGGCGACACCGGTGACGACGACCAGCACCCCCAGCGGGACGTCGACGTCGACGTCCCGCAGGTTGTGCGCCGTCGCGCCGCGGATCTCCAGCCTGCCGGTGGGCGTCCGCACGGTCTCCTTGAGGGCGGCCCGGTCGTCGAAATGGCGGCCGGTGACGGTGCCGCCGGTCCGCAGCCCCTCGACGGTGCCCTCGAAGCAGACGGTGCCGCCCGCCGCGCCGGCGCCGGGGCCGAGGTCGACGACGTGGTCGGCGATCGCGATCGTCTCCGGTTCGTGCTCCACGACGAGCACCGTGTTGCCCTTGTCCCGCAGGCGAAGCAGCAGGTCGTTCATCCGCTGGATGTCATGGGGGTGCAGGCCCGTGGTGGGCTCGTCGAAGACATAGGTGACATCCGTCAGCGGCGATGAGCCGAGGTGGCGGATCATCTTGACGCGCTGCGCCTCGCCGCCCGACAGCGTGCCCGACGGCCGGTCGAGCGAGAGGTAGCCCAGCCCGATCTCCACGAACGAGTCGAGCGTCTGCCGCAGCGTGGCGAGCAGCGGCGCCACCGAAGGCTCGCCGAGGCCGCGGACCCAGCCGGCCAGGTCGCTGATCTGCATCGCACAGGCGTCGGCGATGCTGATGCGCTTGATCTTCGACGATCGGGCCGCCTCGCTGAGCCGGCTGCCGCCGCACTCGGGGCAGGCGGTGAAGGTGACCGCCCGCTCCACGAACGCCCGGATGTGCGGCTGCAGCGCCTCCTTGTCCTTGGCCAGGAACGACTTCCGAATCTTGGGGATCAGTCCCTCGTAGGTGAGGTTGACGCCGTTGACCTTCACCTTCGTCGGCTCGTGGTACAGGAAGTCCCGCATTTCCTTCTTGGTGTACCTGCGAATCGGCTTGTCCGGGTCGAGGAACCCGGACTCGGCGTAGATCCGCACCGTCCACCAGCTGTCGGTCTTCCACCCGGGGATGGTGATCGCGCCCTGTGAAATCGACTTGGTGTCGTCGAAGAGCTGCGTGAGGTCGATGTCGGAGACCGTGCCGCGGCCTTCACAGCCCGGGCACATGCCGCCGGTGATGGCGAAGCTGCGACGCTCCTTCACGGTCCGTCCGGCGCGCTGCAGGGTGACCGCACCCGCGCCACTGATCGAGGCCACGTTGAAGGAGAACGCCTGCGGCGAGCCGATGTGCGGCTTTCCGAGCCGGCTGAACAGGATGCGCAGCATCGTGTTGGCGTCGGTGGCGGTGCCGACCGTGGAGCGCGCGTCGGCACCCATCCGCTGCTGGTCGACGATGATCGCGGTGGTCAGCCCGTCGAGTATGTCGACCTCGGGCCGCGCCGGCGCCGGCAGGAAACCCTGCAGGAAGGCACTGTAGGTCTCGTTGATCAGCCGCTGCGACTCCGCGGCGATGGTGTCGAACACCAGCGAGCTCTTGCCCGAGCCGGACACACCGGTGAACACGGTCAGCCGGCGCTTCGGGATCTCGACGCTGACGTCCTTGAGGTTGTTCTCGCGCGCACCGTGCACGCGGATCAGTTCGTGGCTGTCCGCGACGTGCGGCGTGGGGGACTGCGTGCCGGTCCTGGAGGCCATGCTGATGGTGTCGCTTTCCGTGCGGCGGGCTCAGCGGAGTTGGTTGATGCGGATCAGGTTGCCCGCGGGATCACGGAAGGCGCAGTCGCGGACCCCGTACGGCTGCTCGGTCGGCTCCTGCACGACTTCGGCGCCGCCGGCCTGCACCCGCGTGAAGGTGTCGTCGAGGTCGGTGGTGGCCAGGATGAGGTGGCCGTAGGTGCCCTTGGCCATCATCTCCAGGATGGTGCGGCGTTCGTCGTCGGTGATGCCGGGGTCGACGGCCGGCGGATGCAGCACGATGGAGGTGCCGGGCTGGCCTGGGGGGCCGACCGTGATCCAGTGCATCCCGCCGTAGGCGACGTCGCCGCGGACCTCGAAGCCGAGGGTGTCGCGATAGAAGGCCAGGGACGCGTCGGGGTCCTCGTGGGGGAGGAAGGTCGAGTGAATCGTGATGTCCATGGCGGTCATGCTAGGTGCGGCCTGAGGCCGCCGCTTCTCGATTCCTGACCGGTCTGGTCACCTGTTTCGCCAGGCAGGGCGGTATCCCCGCGGTCGCCTGTGCCGCCTGCCGACGGTAGGTGCTCGGCGGCATGCCGACCAGTTCGGTGAAGCGAGTGCTGAAGGTGCCCAGCGACGCGCAGCCGACCGCGAAGCAGACCTCGGTGACGCTGAGGTCGCCACGACGCAGCAACGCCATCGCGCGCTCGATACGGCGTGTCATCAGGTACCCGTACGGCGACTCCCCGTAGGCGAGCCGGAACTCGCGGCTGAGGTGCCCGGCCGACATGTGCACGCCACGGGCGAGCGCTTCGACGTCCAGCGGCTGCGCGTACTCCCGGTCGATCCGGTCGCGAACGCGGCGTAGCCGCGCGAGGTCACGCAGATGCCGCGTCGCGTCGAGTCTGCTGGTCACCTGGGCATCGTGCCACGCCGCGCCGGAGCACCCCAACGCCGTCGGCGGGCCATCCCGGTCTGTCGCGCTTTCGCCACGCTGTGTCGGTCGGCAAGGGGCCACGGACAGCCGTCACAGTGTGCCGGCCGCGGCCGGTCGGCGGGCGAGTTCGGCGGGCGAGTTCGGCGTGCGAAAGCCGGGTCCGCCGCCGGGCGGCAAACTGGTGCGCGGACCCCGGCGACGATACAGTGATCCGGACTTCGGTGTTATGCACTGACGGATGAGGGAAAGGACCACGCGGTTGAATTCGCCGGCGCAGCAGCCATCTCCGTATTCGCTGTCCACGCTGATGTCGATCGGCGATTCCTCCTTTTACCGCCTGGTCCGGGAACACGCGCCGATGGCGCTGAGCCGCCTCGAAGGTGTCCCGATGGACCTGCCGCACGCGCACGGGACCACCATCTTCGCCTTGCACTACCGGGATGGCGTGGTGATGGCCGGCGACCGGCGGGCCACCCAGGGCAACCTCATCGCCCAGCGTGACCTGCGCAAGCTGGAGCCCGCGGACAGCCATTCCTGCATCGCCTTCGCCGGGTCGGTCAGCGTCGGAAAAGGAATGGTGGGACTGTTCCAGGTCGAGCTCGCGCATTACGAGAAAATCGAAGGGGTCGAGCTCAGTTTTCCGGCCAAGGCGAACCGCGTCGCGGTGATGCTGCGCGGAAACCTCGAACAGGCCATTCAGGGGCTCGCCGTGGTCCCGGTGTTCGCGGGCTGGGACAAGGACGAGGGCAGCGGCCGCATCTTCACCTTCGACATCGCCGGTTCGCCCTCCGAGGAGCAGGAGTTCGGCGGTTCGGGTTCCGGCTGGCACTTCGCCAAGGGCGCACTGAAAAAGCTCTACCGGCCCGAGCTGGAACGCGACGAGGCCGTCCGCATCGCCGTCCAGGCGCTCTTCGACGCCGCGGACGACGACACCGCGACCGGTGGCCCCGACGCGTCCCGGCAGTTGTATCCGACGGTCGCCGTGATCTCCGCGGACGGGTACTCGGAGGTCTCCGAAGAAGAGCTGGCCACCCACGTCGGGACGCTGACCCTCTGACGCCGGTCACGGGACGGCTCGCCCCGGGGCGGGCGTGGCCGGTTCGCCGGTGGTGAGGTCCTCCAGCCGACGCTGGTGCGTGTCGTGCCCGGCCCGTGCGAACGCGATGACCGCGAGCAACAGCGGAACCGCGCCGATCAGCGAGGTCACCGTCAGCGAGGGGGTCGTGGTGATCGCGAGCACGATGGTCAGGACCAGTACGCCGCCGGCCTTGGTCATGCCGGCGATGAGTCCGGCGCCCCGCGCCCGGACCCGGGTCGGGTAGATCTCCGAGCCGTACGCCGTGAGCACGGCCACCACCGAGCTGATGCCGGTCAGCGGGATCACGAGCAGGATGGCCAGGAGGGTGGCGTCGTGTACGGCGGACTTCCCGGATACCGCGAACACGAGCACGGCGAGCCCGGTGAGCGCGGCCAGGACGATGATGGTCTTCTTGCTGTTCCAGAAGCCGTAGAGCAGCGCGACGACCACGGTGAGCGGCAGTCCGAGCAATGCCGAGTTCCGCAGCACGTAATCGGAATCGACTTCGGTGAGACCGAAATGCTGCAGGGTGGTCGGCACCCAGAACTGGAAGCCGTAGGTGAGCAGCCCGGCGGCCATGGCGAGCCCGGTGACGGCCAGGGTCGGGCCGGCCAGCGGTGCGGCGAACAGCGCCCGGAAACCGTGTCGTGCCGGTTCCGTCGCGACCACCGCGGTTTCCGGTTCCGTGGTGACCGCCGCCCCGTACCGCCGCATGACGGCTTGTGCGTCCGCCGGTCGCCCCGTGGCGAGCAGGTAGCGGGGAGACTCGGGTATCCACCGGTTCAGCAGGATGAGGAGCAGTCCGGTCGGCAGGCCGATCAGCCAGAGGATCCGCCACCCGAACTCGGGGGTGAGTGCCCCGGCGAGCCAGCTGGTGATGACGTAGGCGCCGGCGATGTCCCCGCCGATCAGCACGATCAGCCAGCCGCGGTGCCGCGCCGGGATGATCTCCGCGATCAGCGCGAACATGATGGGCAGCATCCCGCCGGCGCCCATGCCCATGACGAAGCACATCAGCAGGTTCCAGCCGAACCCCGGCATGGCACCGCAGATCGACGTCGAGATGAACACGATGCCGGCGAACAGGATGGCGGCCCGTCGCCCGATCCGGTCACCCATCCAGCCCCACAGCAGGGAGCCGGCCACGGTGCCGAGGATGCCGGCCAGCGGTAGCCAGGTCACCGGGACGCTCCCGCCCGGGTTGGCCGCGGTCTTGAGCCCGTATTCCTTCGCCACCCCGGGGGCGACGAAGGACAGGGTGGTCGGTTTCATCACGTCGATGGTCACCGCGAGCGCCATGACGATCAGCAGCGCCACATGGTGCTTCGAGATCCGCGCGTCGTCCAGGGCACGCACCCTGATCCGGACCGCCTGGTGCCGGATTTCCCGCGCCTGCCGGGGCATGAGCGCGAAAAAGGTCAGCACCAGGCCCGCGGCGATGGACACCATGCCGAGGATCATCGGTGCGTCCGGGGACATGCCGGTGAGCCGGTAGTGCATGTCCCGGGCGCCCAGGTACATCGGCAGATGCAGCACCACCCCGGTCACACAGGCCGCGGTACCCAGCCAGAACATGCCCGGCCGGCGGAACGGGCGCAGGCGCCGGGCCGCTGCCTCGGGTTCGGTTTCCCCCACGGTGCGGTTCCTTTCCGCTACCCGAATGTCCGGCGATTCCCGCGGCCACACCGCCGGTTCCGCCGAGTCTAGGAGAGAAATGTCGCGGGCACTTCGCCCATATTGCCATGATGGGACGGACCTCGACGGCGGCGAAGCGGGCGTCCGGGAACCGGGCCGCGATCTCGGCCGCCCGCTCCACGCTGTCGCAGTCGACGATGAAGTAACCGGCCACCTGCTCCTTCATTTCCGCGAACGGTCCATCCGTCGTTTCGGCGCCACCGTCGCGGACCCGGACGGTCTTCGTCAGGACCGGAGACGCCAGTGGAGTCCCGCTGACCAGCTCGCCCGAGTCGGTGATCTCTTCGAGCAGCTTGTCGAACTCCTCCTGCATCAGGTCACGATCGGCAGCCGAGATGCCCGCCTGATGCCGGAACGTCGGGTGCGCCCAGTTCGCCGGGTTACTGTGGATCGCCAGCAGGTACTTCATCGGGCACTCTCCAGAGTTTCGGGTGCGTCGCTTTCGACCATGGGTCAGATCCAGCCGGACGGCTTTCGACTTCGGCCGGCCGACATTCTCATCAGATGAGATATCGGTCCCAGGGATTCGGAGCCAAGGCCTCGGAGCGAAGGCTTCGGCGGGAAGTGACCCGGTGGCGCACGAAGGGAGAAGACAGTACACGTTCAAGCTCCACAATGGAGGTTCGGTGACGCCCATCGGCATGCGGGCCGCCGTGCGCCGCACGCTGCGTGACATCCGGTACGTCCACGCGGTTCCGCCCGGCCGGGCCACCGGTTTGGTGCGCGCGGTCTATGCACAACTCGAGCGGGACTTCGGCCTGCTCGCGCCACCGGTGGCGCTGCACTCGCCCGCGCCCGAGGTACTGGCGGCGAGCTGGCTGATGCTCCGCGAATCCCTGATCGCCTCGAACGCCGCGAGCCGGGCGGAAAAGGAGGCCGTGGCCACCGCGGTTTCGCGGGTCAACACCTGCCCCTACTGCGTCGAGGTGCACGGGATGGCGCTGGCTGCGCTGGGCGGCCCAGCGGCGGCCGAGGCCATCGGCGAGGGCCGCTCCGAGGAGATCGAAGACCCGGGGATGCGGGCATCGGCCGAATGGGCGTGCGGCGCCGGGACGGTACCGTCGCCGGAGAAACTGCCGGAGCTGGCGGCGGTGGCGGTCACGTTCCACTACTTCAACCGCGTCGTGAACGTGTTCCTCGGCCCCTCACCGGTGCCGGCCGGGGTGCCCGGCGCGGCTCGTGGCGTCGTCCGCGCACTGCTCGGCCGGGCGGTGCGGCCCCGCGACGGTTCGCCCCGCGCGTCGCTCGATCTGCTGCCGCGAAAGGAACTTCCCGCGGAGCTGTCCTGGGCGGCGGGAAACGCCACGATCGCCGCCGCGTTCGCCGGCGCCCGCGCGGCGGTGGCGGACGCGGGTCGGCGGACGGTCCCGGAACAGGTGCGGGAGCTCGTGCGGCGTGAACTGAAGTCCTGGGACGGCAGGCCACCCGGTCCGAGCCGGTCCTGGGTGACGCCCCTGGCGTCGGTGGTGCCGCAGGCCGAACGACCGGCCGCCCGGCTGGCGCTTCTCGTCGCGCTGTCCTCGTTCCAGGTGGACGAGGGGCCGGTCCTCGATTTCCGCCGTGACCGCCCGGACGACCGCGCGCTCGTCGAACTGGTCTCCTGGGCGGCTTTCGAGGCGGCGCGGTGGCAGGGCTCCCGGCTGGCCGGCACGTCCGAGGTGGGCAAGTCGACGGTGAACAAGCTGACGGGGAGACCGCGAAGTTGACGAACCCGCCGGGCGTGATCGCCGACCCGACCGCCGACCCGACCGCCGACCCGACCGCCGACGCCACGGCGAGCGACCGCCGGCCTCGGTGCCGAGCGCTGGGCCTTGGCAACGCGGGCGCCGGCCGCGGTTCTTTTCCGTTGCTGAATGACCGGACACGAGCAAGGACCGGTCCACTGGCGGTGGACCGGCCCCGCGTGTTCAGCCGATGGGACGTGCGGTGATCAGCCGTCGCCGCCGGGGGTGGGAGCGGT
>Ga0310811_10008902_pt1 | contig 12923 bp, 8 predicted proteins | sample YCmetagenome_FD_207642 | JGI IMG/M metagenome (GOLD analysis project Ga0310811, IMG submission 207642) | Soil microbial communities from experimental microcosm in Duke University, North Carolina, United States - YC | ecosystem: Engineered > Artificial ecosystem > Soil microcosm > Unclassified ...
TCGACGTCCCAAGCTTCTTCACCGGCGTATCGCTGCGAGCCTGTCCCGAGTTCGATGATTGGGCCGCGGCGAAGCGCGTCGCTCTCGTCGAGCGTTACTGCCGGCTCTTGGCGCAGACGGTCCATGACGCCCTTGCGACTCACGCGTGGAGAGAGGCCACTCAGCTGGCGGAGCGCTGGTGCGCGCTCGAGCCGTTGGCTGATGCGCCCGTTGCTACGCTCATGGAGGCGCAGTTCCTCGGCGGCGACCCTGAGGCCGCACTGACGACGTACTCCCGACACGCCTCGCGATTGGCGGCTGAGGTTCGGCGCCCGCCCGGAAAGGCCATCGTCGAATTGTCTGCCCGGATGCGTCACGCGTCCGCGGCGTCGAGGGCTGAGCGTCCGAGCGAAACGTGGTTGGAGCGCGGCCCGTCGTTCGACGCGGCGCTTGTCGGTCGCGATCTGGACTGGGAACGGCTGAAGCGAGCCTGGGGCATCGCCGCGGGCGGTGAGAGCCGGATTGCTCTCGTCGAAGGAGAGCCCGGCGCCGGAAAAACGCGGATCGCCGAGGACTTTTTGCGATGGGTAACGACCGAGGGTGGCCTCGCGCTTCGCGGTCGCGGATACGATGCGCGTGGAGGGGCGCCATTCGGAGCAGTCGTCGAGGCATTGCGCGGCGCGCTCGACGCGCCCGCGCTCGCCGGCGTGGACCCCGAGTGGTTGGCCGAAATTGCGCGGCTGTTGCCCGATCTGCGCCGGCGATTTACCAACCTTCCCGAGACGCGTGCCGACACCCCCGCCACTGAAAGCTGGCGTTTGTTCGAGGCGGTCGCGCAAATGCTCATCGCGATCGCCGAGGAGACCCCGCTTGCCGTGTTTATCGACGATCTGCAATGGTGCGACGGAGACAGCTGCAGTCTGCTGCACTTTCTCGTGCGCCGTCTGGAATCAGCGCCAGTGCTCTGGTGCGCGACGGTTACCGCCGGGACGATGGAACGCGACGCGCCGGCGGCCCGCCTCGCGCGCGCGCTCCGCGGTGCGCGTGGCAGCACGACCCTCGCGCTTCGTCCCCTGACCGAGGACGAAGTCTGGCGCCTGATTCGTGAGCTCAGCAGGGTGACGGACCCCAGCGGGGGCCGGCGTCTCGCCAGTCGAGTGTTCGAGGTGACGGCCGGCAATCCGTTCTACGTCATCGAGCTGCTCAAGACGTTGTTCGCTCAGGACGTGCTCAGTGTGGACGAGGCGTCCGGAGCCTGGATCGTACGTGACGCCGCGCTGAATCGCCACGAACCGGCGCAGCTCGCGCCGACGATCCATGAGACGATCATGGAGCGCATCGAGTGCCTGTCCGAGCCCCTCCACGAGCTGCTCGTCAGCATTGCGGTGTCTGGGCGCGGGTGTCCGACAGACGTACTGTCGCACCTGCATGGCATCTCTCGTCTGCACGCCGCCGCACTCGGCGACGCGTTGGTCGAGCGGCACCTCGTCGCGGAAGAGGATGGGCGGTACCACTGCGCGCATCCCACGATCGCCAACGTCGTACGCAGCGGGCTGACGACATCCCGGCGGCGAGAAGTGCATCGCGCGTTGGCCCTTGCCCTCGAGCTCCTTCTTTCGGCCCGTGACCCGAGCGGCGCCGAGGCGGGCGAGATCGCACGCCACGCGGATGAAGCGGGCGAGCGGGCGATGACCTATCGCTACGCTCTGCTGGCGGCGCACGCCTGTGCAAACCGGCTCGCACACGAGGAAGCACTCGCCTGGCTGGATTTGGCATCCGCGACGGCCGAGACGGCCGGGGAGGCCGAGGCCGTAGACCGGCTCACGGCTCAAATCCTGGACAAGGCCGGGTGGCGGGAGGCTCCGCCCGCCCGCGCTCCGGCGTTTTCGCCTATTGGGCGCGTCGTTCGGGATGATCTGGACCTTCCGGCACGCGGATAGCGACGAGTTCAACCGGCGGACTGGTTATCTTTCGCGGTTCGTGTACGAACTGCCGTCCCTGTTCCGGGTACTAACTCCCGATATGCAACGTACTTCCTGGAGACTCGCCGCGGCGTTGTCGTTGGTGGCGCTCGCGGCGTGCCGGCCGGAATTCGAGCTCAAGAAATTTACGAACAACGAGGCGCTGTACAGCGCGTCGTTTCGCGAGTATCAGCGCCATCACTGGGACAACGCGATCTCGGGTTTCGAAAAGCTGACAACGGATCTGCCCGCTCGAGACTCGCTCCTCCCGCGATCATACTGGTACCTGGCTTCAGCGCACGAGAACCAGGGGGAGCATCTGCTTGCCGCCCAAAGTTGGAGCCGGCTGGTGGAGACGTTCCCGGACGACTCGCTTGCCGACGACGCAGCCCTCGAGTCCGCGCGCTCGTATGCCCGAATGTGGCGGAAGCCGCAGCTCGATCCGACCTACGGCGAGACGTCCCTCGCGTCGTACAACACGCTGATCGGCCTCTACCCAAGCTCGAACCTGGTCCCGACGGCGCAGAAAGAGATCGGCGAGCTGGAGAACAAGTTCGCGATCAAAGACTTCGACACCGGCAACATCTATTTCCGGCGAAAGGCGTACGACTCGGCGATCATTTACTACAAGGACGTGCTGACGAAGTACGCCAACTCGCCGACCGCGCGCGATGCCGCGCTCAAGCTGGTCGAAGCGTTCAAGAGAATTCGGTACCGCGAGGATGCGAGCGAGATGTGCACGGAGCTCCGTCAGCGGTATCCCCGGGACGCTGACGTCAAGCAAACGTGCACCGGCATTCCCGACATCGTGCGAGCGGACAGTGTGGCCGTGAAGCCGGCCAAGCCGCCGACGCTCTGAGCCATGCGGATCGGGCTCCTTGGGGGGAGCTTCGATCCCCCGCACGTCGGCCACCTGCTCGCGGCGAGTGACGCCTACGAGAGCTTGGATCTCGATCGGCTCATCTTCATTCCGGCCGCCGTGCAGCCGCTGAAAATCAATCGCTCCGCGGCACGTGTCGAGCAGCGATTGGCGATGATAAAAATGCTGGCCGAAGGCGACCCGCGCTTCGACGTGGACTCGATCGAAATCGACCGTGGCGGGTTATCTTACACGGTCGATACGCTCACGGCGTTGACGCAGCGCTGGCCGTCGGCGGAGCTGTTTTGGCTGGTTGGAGCGGACATCGTGCCGTCGTTCGCCCAGTGGCGCGAACCGGACCGAATCGTCGAGCTCGCGACGGTCGTCGTGCTCCAGCGCGCGGGCGATGCCGCCGGCGGAACGTTGCCGGCTGGGATGCGTTGTCTCGCGACCCGCCGCGTCGACGTATCGTCGACCGAGATTCGTCAGCGGGTCAGGGAGGGCAAGTCGGTTCGAGGCTTTGTTCCGGACGCGGTGGCGGAGTACATCGCCGCGGAGCGGTTGTACCGATAGAGGATTGAATGTTAAAGCGAGTCATCAGCGGCATCTTCGGGACGCGGCACGATCGTGAGCGCCGCAAGATCCAGCCGATCGTCGACGAGATCAACGAGCATTACGAGCGCTTGCACGGCGTCTCGGAAGAAGAATTGCGCGCGCAGACGGCGAAATTCCGTTCGATCATCGCCGAACGGACGGACGAGCTGGAGCGTCGCGTCGCCGAATTGAGGGAGCAGAAGAACGCGGCGCGCGATCCCGAAGAGCGCGAGAAGATCGACGGCGAGTTGAGCGGCGGCGACGGGCGCGGCGGCGTCGAAGGCAAGCTGCGCGACGAGATCAGCGAGATCCTCGACGAGCTCCTCCCCGAGGCGTTCGCGACGGTGCGTGAAGGCGCGCGTCGCCTCATGGGCACGACCGTCATGGTGACCGGCCACGAGCTTCCGTGGGACATGGTGCACTACGATGTGCAGCTCATGGGCGGTATCGAGCTCCACCTCGGCAAGATCGCCGAAATGGCGACGGGCGAAGGCAAGACGCTCGTCGCGACCCTGCCGCTGTATCTCAACGCGCTGCCCGGTAAAGGCGCGCACCTCGTCACGGTCAACTCGTACCTGGCCCGGCGCGACTCGCAGTGGATGGGCCATCTCTACAGCTATCTGGGTCTCAACGTCTCCTGTCTCGACGACACGGAGCCCGGATCGCCGGAACGACGCGCCGCCTATCACGCCGATATCACGTACGGTACGAACAACGAGTTCGGCTTCGATTATTTGCGCGACAACATGGTCGTGTCGCTCGACCAGCGCGTGCAGCGGAGTCACGTCTACGCGATCGTCGACGAAGTCGACTCGGTGTTGATCGACGAAGCCCGTACGCCGCTGATCATCTCCGGCCCGGTGGGCAACGAGAACGACGCCATCTACTTCGAGCACAACGCCGCCGTCGCTCGGCTGGTGCGCCGCCAGACGGAGCTCGTCAACGCGCTCGTCGGCGAAGCGGAGCGCGACATGGAACGCGGCGACACCGCGGCCGCGGCGCTCCGGTTTTACAAGGCGCAGCTTGGCAGCCCGAAAAACAAGCGCCTCATGAAGGCGCTTCAGGAACAGGGCGTCAAGCAGCTGGTGCAGAAGCAGGAGCTCGACCATATCGCCGACCGGCGGCTGCCGGCGAGCAAGCAGCAGCTCGGCGACATCGAAGACGATCTCCTCTACGTGCTCGATGAGAAGGGCCACTCGGTCCACCTCACCGATCAGGGCGTCGACTACATGTCGCCCAACGAGCACGAAGCGTTCGTGCTTCCCGACCTGTCGCAGGAAGTGCATCGCATTGATCACGACCACGAGATGTCGGCCGAACAGAAGGTCGAAGCGCGCCGGCAAATCGAGATCGACTACGCGTCGAAGTCGGAGCGGCTGAACATCGTGCACCAGCTTCTCCGCGCGCACGCGCTGTACGAGAAAGACGTGAACTACGTCGTCCAGGAAGGCGAGGTGCTGATCGTCGACGAGTTCACCGGCCGCACGATGCCGGGCCGGCGCTGGTCGGAAGGGTTGCACCAGGCGGTCGAAGCCAAGGAGAACGTCCGCGTCAAAGGCGAGACGCAGACGATGGCGACGATCACCATCCAGAACTACTTCCGCATGTACGACAAGCTGGCCGGCATGACCGGTACGGCCGAAACGGAAGAGACGGAATTCTTCCAGATCTACAAACTCGAAGTCGCGGTCATTCCGACGAACAAGCCGATGATCCGCGACGATCGGCAGGATCTCGTCTACAAGACGCGTCGCGAGAAATACAACGCGATCGTCGAAGAGACGCGACGTCTCCACGAGCTCGGATATCCGGTCCTCATCGGAACGACGAGCGTCGAAGCGTCGGAAACCCTCGCCAAACTGTTCAGCCGCGCCGGAATGCAGCACAACGTGCTGAACGCGAAGTACCACCAGCGCGAAGCGGAGATCGTCGCCGAAGCCGGCCGCGCCGGCACGGTGACGATCGCGACGAACATGGCCGGCCGCGGTACCGACATCAAACTCGGCCCGGGGGTGAAGGAAGGAAAGCCGTCGACGGTGAAGGATCCCGACGGCAAGGACGTCGAAGTGATGGAAGCCGGGGGTCTGCACATCATCGGCTCCGAGCGCCACGAGTCACGCCGCATCGACCGCCAGCTGCGCGGCCGCTCCGGGCGTCAGGGTGACCCGGGTGCGTCGCAGTTCTTCCTGTCGCTCGAAGACGACTTGATGCGTCTGTTCGGCTCCGAGCGCATCGCCAGCCTGATGGACCGGCTCGGCGCGCAGGAAGGCGAGGTGCTCACCCATCCGCTCATCACGCGCTCGATCGAAGGCGCGCAGAAGCGAGTCGAGCTCCAGAACTTCCAGGCTCGTAAGCGGCTGCTCGATTACGACGACGTGATGAACCAGCAGCGCGAGGTGGTCTACTCGCTGCGCAGCTTCGCGTTGGAGGGCGGGGAAGAGCTCAAGGGCGAAGCGCTGAAGATGATCGACAAGGCGATCACCTTCCGCGTCGAGACGAATCTCGCCGAGTTCGAGGATGCCGCGCAGTGGGATTTCGATCTCCTCCGGCAAGATCTTCTCATGCGGTACCTCGTGCAGGTGCCGGAGTTCGACAACGCCGATCATCGTCCGACGGACGAGGCCGCGGCGGCGCATGCCGGAGTCGAAGCGGCGAAGAAGGCATTCTGGGCGAAGCTCGAGAGCCTCGACAAGGTCCTCGACGAGAACGGCCAGCCCTACGGTGACAGACTTCTGTCACTCGTCATGCTCAACGTCCTGGACGAGAAGTGGAAGGATCACCTCTACGATCTCGACCAACTGCGCAACGCGATTCACTATCGGTCGTGGGGCCAGAAGGACCCGCTCATCGAGTACAAGCAGGAAGCGTACACGATGTTCGTGGATCTGATGAACGACATTTATAACACCTTTAGTGAGCGTTTCCTCAAGGTGCAGCTCATCGTCGAACCGCCTCCGCCCCCACCGCCGCCGATCTTGGGTGGCGGCGGTGGTCCACGCGGCGGCCCGACGAAGCGGTACAACGCGCTCGGCATCCTCGAGGACGTTCCCGCCGAGGAGGCCGTGGGCTCGGACAATGGTGGCGCGGTGGCGGTCGAGGACGTCGGCCCCGCCGAGATTCCGGCCACGAAGCCGGCCCAGGCGCGAAAGGATCCGGTCATCGTCGGTGCGGGACGCCCGCGTTCTTTGTCGTCATCGCCGGCACCCGCCAACGTCGATTGGTCAACGGTCGGCAGAAACGATCCCTGTCCGTGCGGATCGGGCAAGAAGTTCAAGAAGTGCCACGGAGCGCAGCTCTAGCTCCGCCGTCACGTCCTTTTCAAAGCTCAATCGGGCGGGCGTCGCTGGTCGGCGCCCGTCCTTTTTTTATCTGCCGTCACGATCAACGCCGTCTCCGTGCCTTTCCGCGGCATCCGTGCAGTTGTCCGTGTCGAATGCTGTTGAGGCCCGAATGATGATCTCGCCCGGAAGGGCCACGGCTAGCCTCGGACCAAGAGCTTTTGACACGGATGAACGACACGGATCAACGCAGAACGGCACGGAGACGGCGTGTCCGGTTGTGGGGTTGCTCGGACGTGCGGGTTGGTTCCGCGTGGGTCAAAATGGTGTCGCCCAGACCGATTGGCGGCCCAAAATGGGCCTCTATGTCTAGTCTCGCCCCGAAGGAATCGTTAAGTATTCGAGAGTTCCCCCGGTCCGAGCGGCCGCGGGAACGACTGATTGACCTCGGTGCCGCGGCGCTCAGTACCGCCGAGCTCATCGCAATCGTCGTTGGATCAGGAACCGCGGGTCAGACGGCGGTGCAGCTCGGACACGCGGTCCTGGCCGAGTCAGGCGGTGCGTTGCGATGGATCGCGCGCCAGCCCGTCGCGGCTCTGACGGCGGTGTCCGGGGTAGGAACGGCGAGGGCGGTGGTCATCCATGCAGCGCTGGAGCTCGGGCGGCGGATGGCGCTCGAGACGCGGGAAGAGGGGTGTCCGGTTCGGTCGCCTCGTGATGTCGTGGCGTACTTCGGACCGCGGATGGAAGACCTGCCCGTCGAGGAGTTTCACGTGGCCGTGCTCGACGCGCAGCACCGGTTGGAACGTGACGTCACGGTCACGCGTGGGTTGTTGTCGTCATCCCTCGTGCACCCGCGCGAGGTCTTTCGCGAGGCGATCGCCGAGCGGGCCGCGGCGGTCATCCTCGTCCACAATCATCCCAGCGGCGATCCGATGCCTTCGGCGGACGATCGCGCGGTCACGGAGCAGCTCGTCGCGGCCGGCCGCTTGCTGGACATACCCGTACACGATCACGTAATCATCGGACGAGGACGCTACACGAGCTTCGCGGAGGCAGGTCTGTTGTGACGGCAACGGCGGTGCAGGAGCTGATTCCGGGATGGCGCGAGAGCGAGTCGCCGCTACACGACAAGCTCGATCGCGACCTGCTCGTGCGCGCCTACAAGTTCAGCGAGGGGGCGCATCGCGGCCAGCTTCGCAATTCCGGCGACCCGTACATCACGCATTCGGTCGAGGTCGCGAAGATCCTCGCCGACCTGCAGCTCGACTCGATCACCGTCGCCAGCGGTCTGCTGCACGACGTCATCGAGGACACGCGGCTCACGCTCGCCGACGTCGAGGCGGAGTTCGGCAAGGAGATCGCCGCGATCGTCGACGGCCTGACGAAGATCGCCAAGCTGCCTTCCGGCGGCTCGACGCAGGAGCGGCAGGTCGAGAGCTACCGCAAGCTCCTGCTCTCGATCGCCAAGGACGCGCGCGTCATCATCGTCAAGCTCGCCGACCGCCTGCACAACATGCGGACGCTCGACTGGCTTCCCAACGAGAAGCGGCGCCGTATCGCGCAGGAGACGCGCGACCTCTACGCGCCGCTCGCGCATCGCTTCGGTATGGCGAAGCTGCGCTGGGAGCTCGAGGATCTGGCGTTCAAACATCTCGAATCAGAGGAGTATAAGTCGCTTGCCAAGAAAGTCGCGCAGAAACGCGGCGAGCGCGAGGCGCTGATCAAGCAGATGGCCGACCCGCTGATCGAGCGATTGACGAAGGCCGGCATTCGCGACGTCGAAGTCACCGGCCGCCCGAAGCACCTGTGGTCGATCTACAAGAAGATGAAGCAGCGCGAGAAGCCTTACGAGGAGATCTACGACCTCCTCGCCATTCGCGTGCTCGTCAAATCGGTCCCCGACTGCTATCACGCCCTCGGCATCATCCACGACGGCTGGACGCCGGTCCAGGAGCGCATCAAGGACTACATCGCCCAACCCAAGTCGAACGGCTATCAGTCCCTCCATACCACCGTTTTCGGCCCGGGCCGGCAGTTGTACGAAGTGCAGATCCGTACGCGCGACATGCATCGCACCGCGGATTTCGGCATCGCCGCCCACTGGCGCTACAAGGAAGACACGAAGAGCGACGAGCTCGATCGCCATCTCTCCTGGTTCCGGCAGGTGCTCGAGCTCCAGATGGACGCCCGCACGCCCGACGAATTCCTCGAGTTCCTCAAGCTCGACTTGTACCAGGACGAGATCTTCGTCTTCACACCGACGGGCGACGTCATCCAGCTGCCCAAAGGCGCGACGCCGATCGACTTCGCCTTCGCCGTTCACACCGAGATCGGTTTGCACTGCGCCGGCGCGAAAGTGAACGGTCGCATCGCCCCGCTGTCACGGCCGCTGCGCAACTCCGAAACGGTCGAGATCATCACCTCGAACACAGCGAAGCCGACGCAGGACTGGCTCGCCCACGTTCGTACGGGTCGCGCTCGGCACAAGATCCGACAGGTCCTCAAGCGCGAGGCGCAGTCGTCCGCCGAGAAGCTCGGGCAGGAGATACTCGATCGAGAGATCAAGCGCCGCAGGCTGGGGAAGATCGAGGACGATCGGATGGACGAAGCCGCCCGCGCGCTGAGCCTGACCGACGCGACGCATCTCCGTGCGTCGATCGGCCAAGGCGACGTGAACGTCACGCTCGCGCTCAAGCACATTTTCCCCGACGCGGCCGAAGCCGAGCCGCCGAAGCCGAACGTCTTCGAGCGTTTCGTCGATCGCGTGCGTGGAACGAAGGGCGTTCGCATCCAGGGCGTCGACGGCCTGATGGTGCGCTACGCGCAGTGTTGCCAGCCGGTACCGGGGGATCCGGTCGTCGGCTACGTGACCCGCGGTCGTGGGGTGAGCATCCATCGCGCGGACTGCCCCAACCTACTCCTCCTCGTCCACGAGCCCGAGCGGCGCTTGGAGATCGACTGGCAGGAGGCGCAGGGCGAACGATTTGTCGTCCGCCTCGCGCTCGAAGGGAACGACCGCCGCGGTCTCTACGCCGACGTCGCCGCCGCCGTCAGTTCCACCGGCACCGACATCAAGAGCATGGACCTCCGGAGTACCGACGGCCGGACCAACGGCTCGATGCTGGTCGAGGTCGAGAACCTCGCGCACCTCGAGAAAATCATTAAAGCGACGAGGAAGGTGAAGGGAATTACCGAGGTGGCGCGGAGAGAGCGGCTTACTGAGTGAGGCGCCAGTTACGGCCGGACTGTGAGTACGCGCGGCCGGCGCGCTGTGTGTACGGCCGCTGCGCGGCCTGTGAATAGGCTCGCTGCCGCTCGCCGTGGGTAACGGCACACCGAACGCAGTACACTCACAGGGTCGCGCAGCGCCCGTTCGCACAGCGAGCGTACTCACCCCGAATCACTCCCCGAACAAACCCCGTTATATTCCAACCCATGGCCGCCCAGTACGATCTCCAGGCTCCGTTCCAACCCGCGGGCGATCAGCCCAAGGCGATCGCCGAGCTGACGAACGGCCTCGATCGCGGCGACCGGTTCCAGACGCTCCTCGGCGTCACCGGGTCGGGGAAGACGATGACGATGGCCAACGTCATCAAGAACCACGGCAAGCCGGCGCTCGTCCTGTCGCACAACAAGACGCTCGCCGCGCAGCTCTACGGAGAGCTCAAGAGCTTCTTCCCGCATAGCGCGGTCGAGTACTTCATCTCGTACTACGACTACTATCAGCCGGAAGCCTACGTCCCGACGACGGACACGTACATCGAAAAGGACGCGTCGATCAACGAGGACATCGACCGGCTCCGGTTGCGCGCCACGTCGAGTCTCATGGAGCGCGAGGACGTCGTGATCGTCGCCACCGTCTCGGCGATCTACGGGTTGGGCGACCCCGTCTCGTACAAAGAACAGATGGTCACGCTCGAGCGCGGACAGACGCTCGAGCGCGACGACATTCTCCGCGCCTTGGTGCGCATCCAGTACAGCCGGAACGACGTCGCATTCGAGCGCGGGACCTTTCGTGTCCGCGGCGATACGGTCGAGATTTTCCCGGCGTACGAGGAGCAGGGCGTTCGAGTCGAGATGTGGGGCAACGAGATCGAGCGCATCTCGAAGATCAATGTGCTCACCGGCGAGACGATCGCGAAGCTCGATCGCGCCGCCATTTACCCGGCGAAGCACTTCGTCACCGAGCGCCCGACGCTCGAGCGCGCGGTCAAGCTGATTCGGGCCGAGCTCGCGGAGCGCCTCGCCGAGCTGCGCGCCGCGAACAAGTTGCTCGAGGCGCAGCGGCTCGAGTCGCGCACGAACTTCGACGTCGAGATGATGCTCGAGATCGGGACGTGCGCCGGCATCGAGAATTACTCGCGCCATCTGTCGGGACGCTCGGCGGGCGAACGACCGGCGTGCTTGTTCGACTATTTCCCCGAAGACTTCCTCGTCATCGTCGACGAATCGCACGTCACCCTGCCGCAAGTCGCCGGCATGTTCAACGGTGACCGGGCGCGGAAGCTGACGCTCGTCGAATACGGCTTCCGTCTGCCGAGCGCGCTCGACAACCGCCCGCTCATGTTCGACGAGTTTCTCGCGCTGACGCCGCGCGCGGTCTTCGTCTCGGCGACCCCGGCGGAGCTCGAGCTGCGATTGTCGGAAGGCGTCGTCGTCGAGCAGATCATCCGGCCGACAGGACTGATCGATCCCGAGATCGAAGTGCGGCCCGTGCGCGGTCAGGTGGACGACCTGCTCAACGAGATCCGCGTGCGCGAGCGCCGCGGCGAACGCGTGCTCGTCACGACGCTCACCAAGCGGATGGCCGAGGACCTCACCGACTACCTGCAACAAGTCGGCGTCCGCGTCCGCTACATGCACTCCGACATCGACGCGATCGAGCGCATGGAGATCGTGCGCGGGCTGCGACTGGGCGAGTTCGACGTGCTGGTCGGCATCAACTTGCTGCGCGAAGGGCTCGACCTGCCCGAGGTGTCGCTGGTCGCGATCCTCGACGCCGATCAGGAAGGCTTCCTCCGAAGCGATCGCTCGCTCATTCAGACCGTTGGGCGAGCCGCGAGACACCTGCACGGCCGCGCCATCTTCTACGCCGATCGCATCACCGGTTCGATGCAGCGCTGTATGGAGGAGACGGCGCGCCGTCGCGAGATGCAGACGGCGCACAATCGCGAGCATCAGATCACGCCGGTCTCGGTCAGCAAGAGCATCGACCAGGTTCGCTTCATCACGCGCGTCGCCGACGCGCGGACGGAGCGCGAGGAGAAGCGCGTCGCCGAGCCGGCGCGCGGCTACGCCGTGATGGAAATGGAGTCGCTCGAAAAGCTGCTCGAGGAGCAGATGCGCGAGGCCGCCGCCGCGATGGACTTCGAGCTCGCCGCGCAGCTCCGCGATCAGTTGTTCGAGGTGCGCGCGCGGCGCGCCTCCTCCGGCAAGCAGCAGGGCGCGGCGGTCGCGGGCCGGGGTCGATGACGGATGTCGCACGAACCAATCATCCCGCCCCTCGCCGACAAGGGTCATCTCGCGGTCGACGAAGCTGAGCTGGTCGAGTGGGGCGACCGCTTTGGACATCTCGCGCAGCCCCCGCTCGTCGTGACGATCATGGGCGAGCTCGGCGCCGGCAAGACGACGCTCGCCAAAGCGATCTGTCGTGGCTACGGAGTCACCGACGACGTGACCAGTCCGACGTTCACCCTCGTGCATCAGTACGCGGCGACCCGCTCTCCGGTTTACCATCTCGACCTGTACCGCCTGCGCTCGCCGGACGAACTGACGAACCTCGGCTGGGATGAAATTCTGTCGCAGGAGGCGCTCGTCCTCGTCGAGTGGCCGGAGCATGCGGGTGATCGGTTGCCGCACGCGCACGTCCCGATCAGCCTTCAGCACCTTCCCGAGCGGCCCGATCGCCGTTTGCTGTACGCCGGCGGCCACGTCGTATGATCACGCTCGTGATCGACGCGTCGACGTACGACGGCGACGTTGCGGTGCTCGACGACGGACGCGTCCTGGCCGAGCGGCGCACGGTGATGCGAGACGCGCTGCACGAGCGGCTGATGCCGGCCGTCGCCGAGGCGCTGGACGCGGCGGGCGTCGACATCTCGCGACTCGATCGGATCGTCTGCGGCGCCGGCCCGGGGAGCTTCACGAGCTTGCGGATCGCCGCGAGCATCGCCAAGGGCATCGCCATGGCGACCGACACCGCGCTCTATGCGGTCTCGTCGCTCGCGCTGCTCGTTGGCGGCGCCAGCG
>Ga0310811_10008904_pt1 | contig 12921 bp, 12 predicted proteins | sample YCmetagenome_FD_207642 | JGI IMG/M metagenome (GOLD analysis project Ga0310811, IMG submission 207642) | Soil microbial communities from experimental microcosm in Duke University, North Carolina, United States - YC | ecosystem: Engineered > Artificial ecosystem > Soil microcosm > Unclassified ...
GGGCTCGGCAGGCTTCTGGTACCAGGTTGTTTGCAGTATCGAATCCCAGGCATTGCGTTATTGGCAGCTGGTAAAGGGCAATGAGGTCAGCGTTCGCGACCGGCAGATGGCCGAAAACCTGATCTGGCTGGCGGAGAAAGCCTATCCCGGGAAGAAGATCATCGTCTGGGCCCATAATGTGCATATCGCCAAAAGCCTGACGAGCCTGGGACCTGTCGCTGATACGGCGGCGGCCGGCCAGGCTGATAAATCGACTGCTGGACGGGCTGTTGATGCGTCGGGGAACGGCCAGGCTGATAAGCTGACCGCTGGACGGGCTGTTGATGCGTCGGGGAATGGCCAGGCTGATAAGCTGGCCGCTGGCCAGCCGGCGGCGGCAGACCCGAATGTCTTTGTACCCATGGGCGTCACCATTCGCCGGCACTTTGGCGCCCGGTCCTATCACATCGGTTTTTCGGGGGTCGAAGGCAGTTATATGGATTATACGGATAGTCATATCATTGTGGTACCACCCAAACCGGCGGGTCATATCGAAGGAATGGTGACAGCTACCGGTCATCCCTATGTTTTTATTGACTTTCATTCCGCGCCGGCCTCCTACCGGCAGAAACAGCCGGCCTCCCTGGCGGATTACGGGGATCTTAGCGGACTATGGCCCGAGGTATTTGACGGGCTCTTTGTCATCAAAAAAATATTTCCGGTAGAGCGGACGGGGAGGTAATGCGTATCAATCCTGTTCCTGATAAGTGATGGATTTATTCTTGCCCAGGCCCTTGGCCCGTAGCAAAGCTTTATTGGCCTTTTCGAGTAAAGTCTCGGGCGTATCGGTATCCGGTTCCCATTCGGCAATCCCGCAGCTGACAGTGATCTTTACCAGGCCGGACTTCCCCGCCTGAAATTCTTTTTCGGAGATCTCTTTACGCTTTCTTTCCGCAGCCATCCTGGCCTGATCTTTATTGGTGGCAAAGGCGATGATGACGAATTCGTCCCCTTTCATATGCTGGCGGCATATGGTATCACTGGCCCTGGCATCATCCCCCAGATAAGCGCCCAACTGCATCATAACGCTGTCTCCTCCGCTTAAAAGCCAGGTGTCATTGATCTGTTTGAAGTTGTCGATGTCGATCAGAATGAGGGAGATGGGTTTTTTGTCTCTCTTTGCTCCTGCGATACCTTCTTTTAATTTGATGGGGAAAGCTTTATAATTGAACAGACCGGTGAGCTCATCCCGGAGAGAATCCTTTTTGAGCCGTTGGTATTTAACATTCTGGATTAAAAAGGTGATAAAGGAAGTAAAAACGATGACCACGAGAAGGCCGATTATCAGGGCAAACCAGGAGATGGATATTTCTTTCCTAAGTATGGTTTTCAGGATCCCCCATTCTGCGGCCGCCCAAACTCCCACTATGCCGAGAATGGCAGTGCCCAAGTGTTTTACACCTTCTTTGACCAGATCCTTTTTCAGGTCCGGAAAGATATTTTGGAAGAATTTTCCCATAAGGGAAATCGGTATTAGGTAGTTAAAAGTAGATGCTTTATTCGAGGATGTCAATGGAATGGAAGGCCGGATTCCCTATTTGCAAACAGTTCTCCCAATTTTGGAAGATGATAGGTCTCATGGTTATCTTCATCTGACTGACGGTCAATGATTTATGGCTTTGGCACATGGATTGAATTATCCTATTCGGTTTTTCATAGGATATTGGATTAAAAACGGGAGTGTATTTCTATACTGCTCCTTTTTTTTTTGCCTTAGGGCCTGTTGAAAATTTGACCCTAAGGCAAAAAAGTCTGTTTGATGGCGCTTCGCGCAGTGGACCTTGGTCCACTTTGTTTTTGCCTTAGGGTCCTAATATAATTGATTGCGCAGGATCCTTTTGATCATCCGGATGGCGGAGCGGCTGACCTGGCCGGGATATTTTTCCAGGATCTTATCTTCACTCAGACCGGCTTCCAGTTCACTCACGATATACCACCATTGGTGGAGGTATTCCGAATTCGGGGTCTGGTAATCCAGCAAGCGGCGCACGGTCTCGATGGTGGTCTTGCTGACGCTGCCTTCATGCAACTCGACGATCTCCTGTATGGTGAGTCCCAGTTTGATGTCATCCGCGACTTTGGAATAATCCCGTAGATATTTTTCATTAGCTTCCATTACCTGCATGAGGGGGTCATTGCTGTAGCGGATCTCCGGATAGGCCTTTACCTGTTTCTGCAGTTTGGTCAGGGCGTAATTGCGGGCGATATTGTCACAGATGACAAGGTCGTCTTTCCCCAGCTCAAACCACTCTCCTTTTACCCGTTTGTGCTGGAAGACCACATGGAGGCTTTCTTCCAGGTCGGCCATGTTGGCGGCGGAATATTGGCGGATGACACGGAACAGAATGGGCAGATGCGTATGATAAGAGGCCAGCCGCTTCTGCAGATCGCGGGTTCTGCCGATCTTGTACAGATTCTTTCCTGTCTTCAGGATATAGACACAATTTTGTCGGTCATGCTGCTCTGTGTGCATTAGCTCACGATAGTTTTATCGACAATGTTTTGTCAAACCAGGCAAGACCCGGTTTGGGCAGACCGCTCACAATTAGCCGGCCGGTATGTAAATTAATGAAGTTTATTATATTTATAGCGCCATGAAGGACAAATTCGATTTCTACCAGGAGTATTATTTCAAGGAATTGAACCGACGCAACGAGATCAATAGTTCACTATCCATTCCCATTGGGTTGATCACGGCGCTGGTGGGCGGGGGCTCTTATCTGCTGACAAATTTTGAATACCATCTGTCGCCCTGGCTGACCATTCCGTTTACCGCCACGATGACGGCGGGACTGGCCTTTTTACTGTTCTCCATCTATAACCTGATAAAGGCCTATACCAATTTCCCCGGCCGTTATGATTATGCATTTATTGCGGATAATGAGGTCATCGAAAAATATCGCCAGGAACTGAAGGCTTATTATGCGGCCAATCCTTCCCTGCGCGACGTGTCGGAGGAGGAATTCGACGGGTACCTGGTGGCGGAGATGGTGAAGAATACGGGCATCAATCAAAAGAACAACAAACGGAAGACCAAATTCAGCTACAATTGTGAAAAAAACCTCATAATCGCCTTAATTTCAATCAGTATCAGCCTTAGCTTTTTCTCCGTGAACCATGTGCTGAAGCCGGAAAAAAAGACTATTTTTGACGCCAGGCTGGTGCCTCCGGGTAAGCTGGAAATCATGGAAAATTCCAAATAAAGTATTACCTTTGGTTGAGGAAATGAAAGAAGTCTATAATACCATCTCCAAACCATCTGCGCCTCCCAGCCAGATTATTCCTGAGGGCCAGGACCCCCGGCCTGCCTATTAATATTCCTTTCCCAGCCATCTTTTCTGATTATTTCCGCTACAGGTTCCTGTAATAAATCCCGATCCTGATTCGTTTAGAGAGTGACCCAACTTTATTCTATGAACCGACTTCCTGCTTTCCTGCTGGCCTTCCTGACGGCCGGTATACTAAAGGCCCAACCCAATCCAGCGGATACTTCCAACTATAGCAATTTACGGGAACAGATGAGAGACCTGACGGCACAGATAAAGGCCAGTCCTGCCAATACGGAGCTATATATGAGGCGGTCTGTGGTCAAATTTGCGCTACACGATTGGGATGGGGCTGCACAGGATGTGACTAAGGTGATCTCACTAAATCCCCGGGACTTTGAAGCGTACATGAGCAGGGGATGGGTTCGGGATGAGCAACAGAATTATCGCAGCGCCCTGGAAGATTATAAGAAGGCGCTGTCCATCGATCCGGGGAACAGCATGGCTATCGTTACGATGGCGATGGCGAAGTTTCATTTGAAGGATACTGCCGGGGCCTTGCAGGATCTGGGCAAGGCTATCACCCTGGATCCCAAAGATTGGAGCGCCTATAACAACCGGGGATTTATAAAAAATAAAATGGGCGATTACGAAGGGGCCATGGTGGATTTGGATATGGCCATCGATCTGGACGATTCTAAATTTGAATCTTTTATGAGCCGGGGTCTGTCCAAAAAAGCGCTGGGACAATACCGGAGAGCCATAGTCGATTATAACAAATGCCTTTTCTTAAATCCCGATCTGGCCGAAGCCTATCTTGACCGGGGCCTGTCCAAATATGAGCTTAAAGATTTTGAGGCTGCCCTGAAGGATTTAGACAAGGCCATCGGGATGGGGATCCATACGGCCGGATCCTATCTTTCACGGGCATACGTGAAGAGTGGATTAAGAGATCATAAGGGGGCTATGGAAGATTTTGACCAATCCATTGCCCTGGAACCCAATAATCCGGAAGCCTATAATAACCGGGGGATGTGCAAACTTATGCTACAGGACGCAGAGGGCGCATTTCAGGATCTCAATAAAGCCCTGGTCTTACGTCCCGACTATGCAAAAGCTTATGGCAACCGGGGTTTGGCAAAGTTTGCCCAGCACGATTACAAAGCGGCCATCACGGATTTTACAAAAGCCATCGAACTCAACCCCATATTTATGGAAGCGTATCAGTATCGCGGCTATTCTTATGAAAGGACAGATGAGCTCCAAAAGGCGAAGGCGGATGCGGAAAGGGCGGCTTCCCTGACGGGAGGAGGGAGTCCCGCAGGGCGGTAGCGGGCATGCACCCGGTACGTTGTCTATTTCCCTTTGAAGACCGGTTTTCTTTTCTCCAGAAAGGCCCTTGCCCCTTCCTGCATATCTTCCGTGGCAAAACATTCCCCGAAGGCCTCCCGTTCGCGCAGAAAACCATTGCTGCTCTTATCGGCCGTGGAGGCTGCGTCGTCCCCGCCAAAGGGATCCGCCTCCCATTCCGTGTCACCGCTGACAGCGGCCCCGTCACCGGTAGCCAGGTTGGCGCATTCGATAATATGATGCACCGCGATGGGTGCTTTTTGATTGATGATGGAGAGGATCTCGCGGGTTTTGGTGAGGAGCTCGTCCGGCTCCGTAATGTAGTTGACCAGGCCTAGCTGCAGGGCTTCTGCGGGGTCGACCATTCTGCCGGTGAGCATCAGCTCCAATGCTTTGCCTCTGCCGACCAGTTGAGTGAGGCGCTGGGTGCCGCCGTAGCCGGGGATCAGGCCCAGGTTAACTTCCGGCTGGCCAAACCGCGCCGTTGTATTACAAAGACGAAAGTGACAGGCCATCGCCAGCTCGCAGCCTCCGCCCAGGGCGAAGCCGTTGACAGCCGCCACAATGGGTTTGGAGGAGGCGGCGATGCGTAAGAAGATATCCCCTCCCTTTTTGGCCAGGGCCTGTCCCTGCTCTTTACTAAGCCCCAAAAATTCGGAGATGTCGGCGCCGGCGACAAAGGCTTTAGGCCCGGCCCCGGTTATGATAGCACTTTTTATTTCCTTGTTCTCATAGATCTCGCTGACGACTTCGCCCAGCTCAGCGATGACCGTCTTGTTGAGGGCATTGAGTTTGTCCGGGCGGTTGATCGTTACGGTGAGGATGTGATCAGTGAGGTCGGTGAGTAAGGTGGTATACATAACATCGTTTTATCAAAAATACGACAAATGAGTTGACGGCCCATAGGCCACCAACTCATTTACAGGAAGGGACGCTGAAGGTCGCACGGGCATACCGCAGCGTGGAATGCTCAAAATCGGTCTGACCTGGCCCATCGGAGCCATGAATCTATCGGGCATGTCGCCGGCTGTGCCGGCCCCCGCCCTCACCCCGTCTGAACCGGTTATTCTTATTGGTATTGAATGTATATCCGAAGGAGAGCAGGCCTGGCCTGGCGATCATGTTGGAATAGGGCTTGCCGCCGCCGCCATCGATATAGTCCTGGTTGAAAAAGTTGGTGAAATAGGATTGTATTTTAATATAGCTGCTATGGAACAGTTGTACGCCGATGAACCAGGAGTACAGCACGTGGGGGGTACGGTCGCTCCACCATTCGCCAAAACGATGCTGCACGGAGTCGCCGACCTTTTGTTTCTCCTGGTATTGTAAGGCCCGGTCAGCCTCTACGCCTGCAAAGAAGTCGGCATATTTCATGTGGCCCAGCTTGAAAGCGAGGGGAATACCGAGGGTGTACACACGCCGCTTGTATTTGACGCCATCGGTCTTGATGATGACCCCCAGGTTTTTGATCTCGGCGCCCGTGTAGAAACCAAAATGCTCGTTGAAATCATAGTTGTAATAAGCCCCGATATTCAGCATCCAGGTAAAACGGGGAATGCTGAGCTTCTCATAGGTGCCATTGGCATCCCGGACGTTGGCGATGGAGAACTGGGCTATATTGAGGTCGACACTCAGATAGCCGGGATGGGACGGGGGCGTGGGTTGGGAAGACGAAATGGGCTGTGGGCTAGGGTCGGTCTGGGCTAACACGGAAAAAACAGATACGATCAGACATAGGACAGCGAGTACGATCTTTTGCATAGAGATAGTTTAGCATTTGGCTTGTCGTACAGGTTGTAATGCCCGGACATCGGAGGACGCTCGGGGGTTAGGTCAAAACGAGGTTGGCTGAATCAAATATATATAAAATAAATGGAGTCTGAAAGGGCTCTCTAAAAAATTGATAGTCTTCTTGTTGTGTCAAAAATCGCGGTGAGTGCGAACCCAGTCGGTGATATAGCGGGCGATGTCGGTAGTGGGGGTGCCCGGCGGGAAGAGGCTGCCGACACCCAGGCTTTGCAGCTCCTGGCGATCTTCATCGGGGATGATGCCGCCGCCGGTGAGCAGGACGTCGTCCATGCCCCGGGCTTTCATCAACTCGATGATCTTCGGGAACACGGTCATGTGGGCGCCGCTGAGGATGCTGATGCCGATGGCATCCACGTCTTCCTGTAAGGCTGCACTAACCACCATGTCGGGGGTCTGGCGCAGGCCGGTGTAGATCACTTCCATGCCTGCATCCCGCAGCGCGGTAGCGATGACCCGGGCGCCCCGGTCATGGCCGTCGAGGCCTACTTTGGCCACCAGTACTCTGATCGGGCGGGCATTTGGTTGCATGCAATGCGTGTTAAGTGCCAAAAATAAGCAAATGACGGCAGAATGTCGCAAACATGCCGTAGGCGGTCTGTCCGGGTCCCCGTAATTTTGGATAAACGAATAAAAAACCATCACCATGAAAAATATATCTCTATCACAGAAGATAAAAGAACTTAGGATGATCACCGGTTCCTCCCAGGAGGAGCTGGCTGCTGCCACCCAGTTAAGCCTCCGGACGATCCAGCGGATCGAGAATGGAGAGACGCAGCCCAGAGGGGATAGCCTGAAGAGGCTGGCCCTGGCGCTGGGGGTGAATACAGAGGAGCTGACCCGGCTGATGGAGCCGGAGGAAATGGAGTCTGACGCTGTTGTAGCGCCTGAGATGGGCGTAGGGATGGTGCGGCTGGAGAACGAAAGACCGGTAGCATCCGGGAGGAAAATGCAGGTAGAGGATTCCCTGTTGGGGGAAGACGCGCCTGTGCGGACCGGGCTCCGGGAGAATAAAGGTTTCCTGATGTTGCTGCATTTGTCTGCGTTGAGCTACTTCCTGTTTCCCGTCTATATGTTGTTGCCGGTCATGGGTGTCGTGGTGCCGCTGGTGTTGTGGCTGTTAAAGAAAGATGTCATAAAAGGAGTGCAGCGGGAAGGGAGAAAGATATTGAATTTTCAGATCTCCTGGTTCCTGGTGTTCATGATCGTAGTGGGGAATGTTTTTATTACAAAGATGTTGCATGTCGAGTCTGTTCTGGACCATACGACGATGTTCCGGCTCCTGATCGGCCTGTATTTATTCAATGTCATCACCGTCATCGTAAATATCGTCCGGGTAGGGCAGGACAAGGCGGGTATCTACCGGCCGGCGATCCCGTTCATGCCGAATGCGTAGGCCGGGGCGTGCAGGGTGCAGGTGACCGGTACTTGGTGGCGGCGGGTGCTCCAGGCTTGGACCAGTCGGTATCCTGCGGCTGGTGCTCCTGGCTTGGACCAGCCGGTATCCGAAAGCGGGCGCTCCTGGCTTGGTCGGCCAGTATCCGGCAGTGGGCGCTCCTGGCCTGGGCCGGCCGGTATCCGGCAGCGGCAGGACGCGGACCTAGACTTTCAGCAGACCCAGCACGTGTTTGATGCGGTGCAGGGTCTCTTCTTTTCCCAGCAGGGCAGCGATGTCGAATACACCCGGCCCGAATTTTCCTCCCACCAGCATGATACGAAGGGGCTGCAGCAGGTCACCGGGTTTTATCGCGGCGGCGGCGGCCATTTCCTTAAATTCCTTTTCCAGGATGAGAGCCTCCCATTGGGTCATGAAGCCAAACTGGCGGATCAGCTCGGCGAAGAAAAGCTGCTTTTCGGCTGTCCACTTTGGTTGCACGGAAGCAAGGTCGATGGTGGTCGGGGCGACGAAAAAGAAGGAGGCCTGTTGTACAAAGTCGGACAGGAGGGTACAGCGTTCTTTAACCAGGGTAAGGACCTGTTCGAATTTCGCTTCGTTGGGTCCTGAGATAACTTCGGCGACCCCGGCCATGCTGCTTCCGATCCTGGCCATGTTGCTTCCGATCCCGGCCATGTTGCTCCCGTCGCCGGCCACTCCCCCCATAAAAAAGGCTTTCACCTGATCTTTATAGTTAGCCACCGGCAATCGCTTGATCCACTCATGGTTGAACCATTTGGCTTTGTCGAAGTCGAATTTCGCCCCTCCTTTGTGAACCCGGTCGAGAGCAAACTTCTCCACCAGCTCGTCCAGGGTAAAAAGTTCCTGTCCGCTGCCGTCATTCCAGCCCAGCATCGCCAGCATGTTGAGGAAGGCTTCGGGTAAGAAACCGATCTCCCGGAAGCCTTTGGTGGTCTCGCTGGTATTGGGGTCTGTCCAGTTCATAGCGAAGACGGGGAAGCCGAGACGGTCTCCGTCGCGCTTGCTCAACTTACCGTTGCCATCGGGTTTGAGGATGAGGGGGAGATGCGCCCATTGGGGCATATGTTCTTCCCCGAAAAGATATTTCCAGAGCAAAATATGTACGGGGGCGCTGGGCAACCATTCTTCTCCCCGGAAGGCATGGGTGATCTCCATCAGCCGGTCGTCCACTACCACGGCCAGGTGATAGGTGGGCATGCCATCCGCTTTGAGGAGTACCTTGTCGTCGACGCCGTCCGTGGAAAAATGAACTTCTCCCCGGATGAGGTCGGTGAAACGAACTTCCTGGCCGGCATCGACCTTGATACGAATGACATGGGGGGTGCCTGCGGCCAGCAGCTGCTGCACTTCCTCCGGGGCCAGCGTGAGGGAGTTCTTCATTTTTTTCCGCAGCTGATGGTTGTACTGGGGGGAAGGATTCTCTGTCGTCTTGTATTTGGCCCGCATTTCCTCCAGCTCTGCCGGGGTGTCGAAGGCATAGTAGGCATGTCCCTGTTTTATCAGTTGGGCGGCATATTTCTCATACAATCCCTGGGCTTTACGCTCGCTCTGCCGGTAGGGGCCATAGGCTCCCGGGCGATAAGGGCTCTCATCGGGCTCCAGTCCGCACCATGTCAGGCAGTCGAGGATGTATTGTTCTGCGCCGGGTACAAAGCGACTTTGGTCTGTATCTTCGATCCGGAGGATAAAGTCACCGCCGTGCCGGCGGGCGAATAAATAGTTGTATAAGACCGTTCTTACGCCCCCTAAGTGTAAACCCCCGGTGGGGCTGGGGGCAAATCGTAGCCGCACTTTTTTGCTCATAAGCGGTAAAGATAAGACAATATTCGCGGAGCGAATATTGCGCCGAAGGCGCCGACATGAGCGCGCGGACAGGCTGCCGCCCCCGGCGGCGGCCGGGCACCTCCGGCAGAAGCCGCTCGGCAGGCGTGCTGAAAAGAAAAAGCCGCCCACTGCGATGCCGTCGAACGGAGCGTCGCAACGATGTTGAAGAGGCGCACCGCCGCCCATACACTAATCGGGTTGCTCCAACGTTAAACACTCGTGCGAATCATCTTCACTTTACTGCTGCTATCAGGCTTGTTGCAGGCTACCGCCCAGCTCACATATGCCACCCTGTCTGTGGACTATGACAGCGCCGTGGTTTTCAAAAATTTAAAACTGATCCCCATCCGCCGGAAAGGCGGCGGGGGAGGGCCCATGATGGCCGGAGGGATCGTGTCACTCAACCAGGCATTGAGCCAGGGACTGGTCACGGTAACGGAAAGGGGAACCACCTCCTTCGACAACGTCCACTGGCTGCGCTTCAACACCCATACGGATAAGTCCATCTACATCGCCGGCGGGGAGATCGTCGCCGGAGGGAGGCAGGACCGGATGGTTGTCCAGGATACGATCCTTGCGCCTTCTTCCAAAGACCAGTATGTGCCGGTCATGTGTGTGGAAGAGGAGCGTTGGAGCGAGAAGGAAAAGAAGTTTGCCTATGGAGGTTTTGCCAACCAGCATTTGCGAAAAGTACTGGATTCCTCCCGCAACCAGGTGCTGATCTGGAAAGAGGTGTCTAACCAGCTGGACTCCGGGAGGTTCAAGAATAACAGCCTGGCATACCTTTCCCGCACCCAGGACAAGAAATATGTGATGGCGGGCGATGAATATTTCCGCTATTTCCGGGAGAAGTTCCGGGAGAAGGACAGCACCATCGTTGGTTTTGTAGCCGTGTCGGGAGGTAAGATCATCGGCAGCGATGTTTTTGCCGGGCGGGATCTGTTCTATCAGCAGCTGGATCCCCTGCTGCGGGGGTATATCGACGAGGCGATCCTTTTCGGGGCGCCGGTCACCTTGCCGGACCCGCCAGTCAAACGATATATGGATAAATTATTAAAGGATGAACCCAGCCAGGAGCAATTTGTCAAAAAGAATGGGAAGATATTCCGGCAGAACGGACAAGTGATACATGTGAACACTTTTTTAAAGGAGTCGTAACTTGCAGGCTATGTTCTATCTCGTAAGGACGCCCTGGTGGCTGAAGAAATTATATTCCGGGTTGATATGGAATATCCCTGTCCGAGAGAAGGTATTGTACCTGACCTTCGACGACGGACCGCATCCGGAAGCCACTCCCTTTGTGCTGGACGAGCTGAGCAGACATGGGGCAAAAGCCACTTTCTTCTGCATCGGCAAGAACGTGCAGGCCTATCCGCAAATTTATAAACGCATCCTCTCCGAAGGGCATCGCGTCGGCAATCATACCCACAATCACCTCAACGGCTGGAAGACTCCCGACAAAACTTATTTCGAAAATGTCAGGGAGGCGGCGATGTATATCGATTCGGATCTTTTCCGGCCGCCTTATGGGCGGATCAGCGCTTTTCAGTCCGCTTTTTTGCGGGGGGCGCCCTTTCATTATAAGATCATTATGTGGGAGGTGCTGAGCGCAGATTTCGACCGGGAGCTGACAGCCTCAACCTGTGCCCGGCATGTGATCCGTCATGCGCGGCCCGGGTCTGTCGTCGTATTCCATGACAGTGAAAAGGCTTTCGACCGGCTCCGGGGAGCTTTACCGGAAGTGCTGAAACATTTCGGGGGGTTGGGGTACCGGATGGAGGCAATCGATGGGAAGGTGGTGGGTGAGAAGGGCGGCGGTCCGTTGGAGCAGGCAAGTAAGAGTTGATTTTGGAATGCCCCGGGAAGACGTGGAATGAAAATTGCATAGGGTGGCAGTTGGATATTTCGGGAAAACGGGGGAAGACTGGAGAGGAAGGCGGTAACGGGAAGCCTTCGGGAGGGAGTGCAAACCGTAATCAATATACGCTGAAATACACGCTGGGCGTGCCTGTGATGTCTTGTATGTCTATAAAATAAATTGGGCCTGGGTAGACACCCTGGCCCGTTTTTAATCCGTACCCTATGAAAACTGGTTTAAAGGTAAATCTTTTTTTGATTTATCCAAAGTAATTTACTGGGGCCTCTTTCGTTAAGTTTTTTTAAAACCCCTACAGGGTTTGATTTAGCTCGCCGGGGGGATTGCCCATCCTCGGGTAAGTGGTGAGTATGGAATATTTTTTTCGGGATATTTGCCGCCGGAAAACCCTCAGCGAAATAATGCGGAGCCGGGTTATACCATTGATTAAACCGGGCGTGCTATCGGTTATGAGGAGGGGCTGCAGCCAGGGTTCATTACAAACAGACCTATCATGATGCGACTTATCGACACACACTGTCATTTATATGGGAAGGAATTTACCGGCGACATCGCGGAGACCATACAGCGCGCTGAAAAAGAAGGAGTTGAGAAATTTTACCTCCCTTCTGTCGACAGCGGGAGCCTGGAGGCCCTCTTAGCCCTGGAAGACCGTTACCCCGGGAAATGTATCGGCATGATCGGGCTGCATCCCTGCTCGGTAAAAGCGGACTATGCTTCCGAACTGAAGTTGGTGGAAGACTGGCTGGGTCGCCGTCCCTGGGTGGCGGTAGGGGAGATAGGCCTGGATTTTTATTGGGACCGGACCTTCGAACCGCAGCAGTATGAAGCCTTTCACCGGCAGACGGAGTGGGCGCTGCATTATGACATCCCCATCGTGATCCATTCCCGGGACTCGATGGCGGAGAGCATCGCGCTGGTCCGCGAACACCAGAAAGGGAAGCTAAGGGGCATTTTTCATTGTTTCGGAGGGGACGCCGCCTCCGCGAAACAGATTGTCGACCTGGGGTTCTACCTGGGCATCGGGGGGGTATTGACCTATAAGAATTCCGGATTGCCGGCGGCTTTGCAGGAAATAGACCTGGAGCACCTGGTGCTGGAGACGGATGCCCCCTACCTGAGCCCGGTGCCTTTCCGGGGCAAACGCAATGAGAGCAGCTACCTGAAGTATGTGGTGGCCAGACTGGCGGAAGTGAAAGGGGTGCCGGTGGAGGAGGTAGCCCGGATTACTACCAAAAATGCTGAAAAAATATTCGGAAGCTAAGGCCGGAAATTGTATTTTTGCCGCCCCTTAACGGGGATCTGAAGGGCGCCGGGTATTGGCCGGCAGGACGGAGGTCCGC
>Ga0310811_10008905_pt1 | contig 12921 bp, 11 predicted proteins | sample YCmetagenome_FD_207642 | JGI IMG/M metagenome (GOLD analysis project Ga0310811, IMG submission 207642) | Soil microbial communities from experimental microcosm in Duke University, North Carolina, United States - YC | ecosystem: Engineered > Artificial ecosystem > Soil microcosm > Unclassified ...
GATCCGGACGAGCGTGATCGCAAGGCGGCCGCGCTGTTGCGTCATCCCGACCTGGTGGCCCGGGTCGCGGACCTGCACGGGGCGGAGCTGTTGCGGCGCCTGGGTGTCGAACCGGCCACTGAGGACGCGGCGTAATCCTCGTCACCACACCAAGATTCCTTAATGGTCTGTTAAACCACAGTTCTTGCTAGATGGGGGTTTCCGGTCACGCTGTCAGCGCAGGGTTTCCCGCCGGGGGCGCAGGCACGCGGCGCGTTGCGTGCACCAGCGAAAGGAATCAACCTCGGTGAACAAGAGACGTCTGTGGACGGGCGCCGCGGCGGTCACCGCCGTGGCGGGCTGCGCGGCGGGGACGGCGTTCGCCGCCCCGGGAGGGCAGGATCTCGTACAGGGAGCGACCGCCACACCCATTCAGCATGTCGTGGTGATCTTTCAGGAGAACGTGTCGTTCGACCACTACTTCGGCACCTACCCGGTGGCGGCCAACACGGACGGCAACAAGTTCGTCGCGGCCCCGGGCACGCCCTCGGTCAACGGCCTGACGCCCGCGCTGCTCCAGCGCAACCCGAACAAGGCCAACCCGCAGCGGTTGAGCCCGGCGCAGGCGCTGACCTGTGACCAGGACCACGCCTACGGCGCGGAGCAGAAGGCCTTCGACAGCGGGCTGATGGACAAGTTCGTCGAGTACACCGACGCCGAATCCTGTGCGGCACCCGCGGTTTCGGTGCCGAACCTGGTGATGGACTACTACGACGGCAACACGGTCACCGGGCTGTGGAACTACGCGCAGCATTTCGCGATGAGCGACAACTCGTACAACACCACCTTCGGGCCGTCGACCCCGGGCGTGCTGAACCTGGTCTCGGGTCAGACGCACGGTGGTTACGCGGTCAACCCGGCGGGGCAGAAGGTCACCGACGCTTCCGTGGTGAGCTCCGCGGACGCCAACGGGATCGGCACCGTGACCGGCGACTCGGACCCGGCGTTCGACGACTGCGCCAACACCAAGAACCACCTGGCCATGACCGGCACCAACGTCGGTGACCTGCTCAACGCAAAGGGTGTCACCTGGGGCTGGTTCCAGGGTGGCTTCCGGCCCACCTCGACCACGGCCGGCAAGGCCGTGTGCGGCGCCGGCCACACCAACATCGGCGGGGCGAAGGTCACCGACTACAGCCCGCACCACGAGCCGTTCGAGTACTACGCGTCGACGGCGAACCCGCACCACCTGCCGCCGACCTCGGTGGACGCGATCGGGCACACCGACCAGGCGAACCACCAGTACGACCTGACCGACTTCGACGCCGCGGTGAAGTCGGGCAACCTGCCGGCGGTCAGCTACCTGAAGGCCGGGAGCTACCAGGACGGTCACGCGGGTTACTCCGACCCGATCGACGAGCAGCACTTCATCGTCGACACGATCAACAAGCTGCAGCAGTCGAAGGACTGGAAGTCCACCGCCGTGGTCATCGCCTATGACGACTCCGACGGCTGGTACGACCACGCGATGCCGCCGATCGTCAACTCCTCGCACGACCCGGCCACGGACGCGCTCAGCGGTTCCGGCGCGTGCGGCAACGGCACCCCGGCGGGTGGCTACCAGGACCGGTGCGGCTACGGCCCGCGCCTGCCGCTGCTGGTCGTCTCGCCCTACGCGAAGACCAACTTCGTCGACCACGCGATCACCGACCAGTCCTCGATCCTGAAGTTCATCGAGGACAACTGGAGCACCGGCCGCATCGGAAACAGTTCCTTCGATGCCCTCGCCGGCTCGTTGAACGGCATGTTCGACTTCGGTCAGCACGGGGAGAACAAGCTCTTCCTCGACCCGAGCACGGGGCAGCCCGCCGGCAAGAACTGACGGCGCGCAGCGGAAATCCCTGACCGTGTCCGGCGGACCCCCGCCGGGCACGGTTTTTCCTTCGGTGGCGGGGAAAGGCGCTTTCCTGATCGCAAGGCGGTACGGGAAAGTCCGCCATCTCGTGAAACAGACGTTTCGAGTTCACCCGGTGCTCACCTGAGGATCCCCGGACCGTTGCCGGATCTGCTTAGCGTCCGTGCGTCCGCAAGTGACCATCGAGACCTCGCGGTCGCGAGTCCGCGGGGGCGGCCACGAAGATTCCGGCCGGCGAAGACCCTGCCGACGAACGGTCCCGGGACCGGGCGGCTCGCCGCACCGGGGACGGAGGTTGAACGCTGGATTCGAGGACGCGGCCGGGAGACGAACCCGAGGTGCTCATCCATCGGGACGGTGGCGGCGGCCCGGTCCCGGCCGTCCCCGGCTTCGCGCGCGAGCTGCTTCCCGCCGGCCACACGGCCTCGATCACCCTGCGCTGGCCCGACCGGCTCACGGTCGCCGAGAAGCGCGAGGTGCTGCAGGTCATGATCAGGGCGACGGCCGGGCGGTGGGCGAGCGAGACGGTCAGCGCCGGGAAGGACGGCGAACTCGGCCGGACCGCCGGCGCGGTGGCCTTCCGGTCCGCGCTCGAGGATCTCACCTGGTGGCTGGGCGAGCTGGTGCTGGTGTTCCGATCCGAGGCCGCGCCGGAGATGCTCTGGTTCTCCGGTGCGGACGGAGCTTTTCTGCACATCCGCGCGTCGGAGCCGGCACTGTGCTTCCACCTGGTGTCCACAATGGAGGAAGTGTGTCACCTGCTCGGCTGGACGGTCGCCGTGCGGTGACCGCCGCGGCGTGCTGCCGACCCGGTTCGGCGGTCGGCGGCATCAGGGCAGCAGGGGCATCAGGGGCACTGTTCGGAGGTCTTGACCACGCCGAAGTCTATTTTCGTGCCTACGCCGATCGGGGTGCCCGCGGCGACGTTCTGTGAACACACCTGCCAGTCCCGGTCGAGGATCTGGTGCCGGCCCCGCCCGCTCACATCGTGCGACGAGGTGAAGAAGATCGCGTCCCCGGTCAGCGCCTGGATCCGGTCCTGTGCCGCTTGCAGGCCGGCGCCCCGGAGCTCGGGCATTGTCCATTGTGGCCGGTCACCGGCCGTCCCGGTGCCGGGGGAATCCGCCGGAGAACCGGCCGCGGTACTCGCCGTGGCCGTGGCCGTAGTGGTAGCCGTGGCCGTGTCGGTGGGACCTGCGCCGGAGGGATCGTTCCGGCAGGCCGTGAGGATCATGGCCAACGCCGCCATCCCCAGGCAGTACCGGACGGGTGTCCATCGCTTGGCCGAGTCCTGCACGGTGACCTCCGAGGTCTCGCCGGGTTGGTCAACTCCAGATGGCACAGGGAAAGCCGTCGCCGAACACCTCGGGCGGATCCGGCCTCGCCCGCGCTTCGCCGCGTGCGACGCGTCGCGCGGTCCAGGCCACGACGCCAGCGTCCAACACGTCGTCGACCGCCGCGTGGTGCCCGGGGGCGCCGAGATCGTCGAGAACGATGCCCGCGCCGGCGAGCAGTCGCCGCCGTGTCTCGGCACCCGCCCAGGTGATCTTCCGCGCGGTGAGCGGCGCTCCGGCCAGTTCGGCGAAGCTGACCTCGGGATGGGCCTCGACGACGCGCTGCCGGGTCGTCCGGACCCAGGTCTCGACCTGCCTCAGCTTCGGTTTGAGCCCGAACGCCTGGCGTGACACGCCTTCTCCGGCCAGCGCCCGGTTGCGCGCGGTGGCACTCGCGTGGTCGCCGGCGTCGAGCGCGGTGCGGACGGGCGTGATGAACACCGAGGGCCACCGGCGGCCGATCTCCTTGCGTGCCAGCACATCGGCCTGTCGACGGCCGCGGTCGGGTAGGCCGATCGGGATGTCCACGGCGACGACTTCGACCGGACCCCCGGCCTCGGCCGCCGCCACGAGTTCCCCGATCGTCGCCGCGACGAAGGCGCTCACGCCGCCGGTGACCGGGACGATGCCGAACCAGCCGGCCTTGCACGCGTCGACCCCCAGGACACGGTCACCTCGCATCTCGCCATGGTCCCCTCCGCGGCGCGAAAGCGGCGAATGGCCGCCGGTGACCAGGTTAACCCGTGTTCACCCCCGCGCGCGATCGATTCGGCACGGATGGTCGCGCTCGCGGGTGCGCGAACGAGTCAGCGGGTGCGCGAACGAGTCAGTCGCGGGCGTGTTTCTCGTTTTCGCGGGTGCCCTGCGTGAAGCTCAGCACGACGAACGCGAGCGCGCCGACGGTCAGCGCGATGTCGGCGATGTTCCCGATGAACCAACCGTTGTAGTCGATGAAGTCGACGACGTGCCCCCGGCCGAAACCCGGCGGGCGGAACAGCCGGTCGAGCAGGTGCGTGGTCGCGCCGCCCAGCAGCAGGCCCAGCGCCACCGCCTGCCCCCGCGACCGCACCCGGGCGGCGAAGATGAGGATCGCGGCGACGGCCACCGCGGCCACCACGGTGAAGACCCAGGTCGAGCCGCGGCCGATGGAGAACGCCGCGCCGGAGTTGTAGATCAGCCGCAGGGTCAGGAAGTCGCCGAGCACCGGGACGGGTGCGCGCCCGGCGAGCGCGGATTCGGCCCAGAACTTGGCCGCCTGGTCGATCGCCACGACGACCACGGCCAGGACCAGCACGACCGGCAGGCGGCGCGCGGGCGCATCGGGAGCCATGACCGCCGATGGTAGCCGGATGCCGGGGGTGCGGCCGTGCTGCCGGTGCGTAGCCGGCCGGTGGCGGCGATCGAGTGCCGAACGGACACGGAACAGGGGAATTCACCGGATCCGGTAAGGGGGTGCGCAAATATCTCACGGCAGGCCGGCATGGCCGGGTGCGGAGATTTTTGGGTCACTCTTCCTCGGCGCGGCCGTGATCGATTTTCGGTTCGCTTTCTTTCCGGCGCGACGAAATGCGCATGAATCACTACTCGAATTTGTTGATCTGTGGCTGTCCTCACTTCGCTAGTGACTTTCGTCGTTGCGGGTTCGTAATCTCTTCGCGCTTTTGCGGTGACCTGCGATCTTCCCGTGGATCAGCGGCCGCGGGCCACCGTCGGGCCGCCCTCGCGCGGCCGGCCGCCGATCTCGATGAAAAGCGTTTTCACGCCGTTGTCGGGACGGAAGAGGGCTGTCCGGAAAAGGGCGGCGGTGACGAGTGAAAGGGAATACCGGGTATGGGACGTCATCGCCTCGAGACGACCGGCCGCCACCGTGCCGGGAACAGGCGGAAGTCTTCGCCGTCGGCACGTGGGCCCGGCAACGCGATCGCTCGCGCGACCATTTCCGCCGCGATCATGGGGGCGGCCGTCGCCGCGACCGCCGGTCCGGCGCTGGCGAGCACGCCCGCCACCACCCCGGCCGCGAGCCCGATCGCGGCCACGACCACGACCACGACCACGGCCGCGACCCCGGCCACCACACTGCCGGCCGCTCCGGTCACCGGGTCGAGTGTCGGCGCCACGGCGTTGCGCTACGCGCAGACCCAGCTGGGTAAGCCCTACGTGTGGGGCGCTACCGGTCCGAACGCCTACGACTGTTCCGGTCTGGTCCAGTGGGCCTTCAAACAGGCCGGCGTCACACTGCCGCGCGTCGCGGCGCAGCAGTCCCTCGTCGGCACCCCGGTGTCGCGTGACCAGCTGCAGCCCGGTGATCTGGTCTTCTTCTACACGCCCGTCAGCCACGTCGCGATCTATGTCGGCGACGGAAAGATCCTGCACGCCAGCACCGCCGGCCAGCCCGTCAAGATCTCGTCGATGGCCGGCCTGCCGTTCCACAACGCGCGCCGGATCTGACGGCCGCCAGGCCTCCGGGCAGCGCCGCAGCCTCGGGCGGCGACCCGGTGGAAGCAGGGCCCGGCCATCGCACTGGCCGGGCCCTGCCGTGAAGAGCCGCCCTACCTCGGCCTTCGGGGTCGACTTCCGGGGTAGGGCGGCTTGCCGCGTCATTCGTACTCCCCCTGAGCGGGACACGGCCCGGCTCCGCGCGCCCCGCTCGGCAGGCTCCCGTTATGGAGGAAGGGATGTTTACTACGGATAGTCCGTAGTAAACATCCCTTCCTGCACTACCGCTGCTCGCCGCGGCCCGGGACTTCTCCGGCTCTGTCCCGCGGGTTCTCCGCTTCCCGCTGCGCGTGGCGCGGTCCGCCCTCGCGGGGACCGGGGACCTCGCCGAGCGTGCCCTGCACGCCTTCCGGTTCGGCGGTCAGCGGGGCGACCGCCGCCTCCTCTTCCGCCTCCGCCTTACGCGGCGCGGCGACCAGGTCGTAGACCAGCGCCGCGAGCACCGCTCCGGCGAGCGGCCCCAGGAGGTAGACCCAGTATTCGGACCACGGGGTGGATCCCCCGAACACGTTCGTCGCGATGTAGGGCCCGAACGTGCGGGCCGGGTTGACCGAGCCGTTCGTGATCGGCCCGATGACCATGATCTCGCAGCCCACCGCCAACCCGATCACCAGACCGGACCAGCCGGTGGGCGCGCGCCGGTCGATCGCCAGCGCCATGATCGTGAACAGCAGCAGCGCGGTGCCCAGGCCTTCGGCCAGCACCCCCTGCCAGTAGGTGTAGCCCGGCGCGACCACCGTGCCGCCGGAGACGTTGAGGGTGACGGCCACCTTCCCGAACATGACGTTGACCAGCAGCGCGCCGGCCACCGCGCCGGCCGCCTGTGCCACCAGGTAGGGCACCACCTCGATCCACGGGAACCTGCGCACGACCGCCAGCGCGACGGTCACCGCCGGGTTGATGTGCGCGCCCGAGGTCTTGCCGAACATGTAGATCACCGCGGCGACGACCAACGCGAAGGAAAGGGCGACGATCCCGATCCCGGCGTAGTTGATCTGACCGCCACCGACCTTCAGCGCGGCCACGAGCGCGCCGGCACCGAAGATCACCAACAGCGCCGTGCCGATCAGCTCCGCGACCAGCCGGCGCCCGAGATGTGCGGACATGAGTTCCTGACCTTTCCCCCGGCAAGGGCGACCGCGCCGCGGCGGCGGACGATCGCCGCCGGCGCGGGCCGGCGGCGATCGGCGTCCTCGCCACGGCCGCGGGCTCACCGGGCCGGGTTCGAACCGCCGCCGTGCCGGACGCTCGCCCGGCCGGAACGGACTAACCCCGCGGGTGCAGGACGACCTTGGTGTAGCCCTCGACGCGCTGGTCGAACTTCTCGTAGGCCATCGGCGCCTGGTCGAGGGGAAGTTCGTGCGACACGACGAAACTGGGCGTCGCGCGGCCCGCGATGATGAGATCGCGCAAATGCCGGTTGTACCGCTTCACGTTGCACTGCCCGGTGCCCAGTTTCAGGCCCTTTTCGAACAACCTGCCGATGGAGACCAGCAGCCTGCCGCGCTTCGCGTGCTCATCGGGGCCGCCGGGGTCGGCGGGCACGTAGAGCCCCGGCACGCCCAGCATTCCGGTCGCCCGGACCGTGTCGATCAGCGAGTTGAGCACGATCGCCGGTTCCTCGCGTTCGGCGGTGTCCGCCTGGGCCTGGTACCCGACCGCGTCCACCCCCTTGTCGGTGCCCTCACCGCCGGTCTGCTCCTTGATCTGATCCACCGCGTTGCCCTCGGTGAAGTTGATCGGAATGGCGCCGATCTGCTCGGCCTTCCGCAGCCGTTCGGCGACCCGGTCCACCACGAAAACCCTGGCCGCGCCGCGGACCAGCGCGGAGTAGGCGGCCATCAGACCGACCGGCCCACCCCCGTAGACCGCGACGCTCTCGCCGGGCGACACCTGGGCGAGCTCGCAGCCGTGATATCCGGTCGGGAAGATGTCGGCCAGCAGAATGAAGTCGGTCTCGTGCTCGGTGCCCCGCGGGAGTTTGAGGCAGTTGAAATCGGCATAGGGCACGCGCAGGCGCTCCGCCTGGCCCCCCGGATAAGGACCCATCGCCACATAGCCGTACGCGCCCCCGGCGAAGCCGGGGTTCACCGTCAGGCAGAAGCCGGTGTATCCCGCCACGCAGTTCTTGCAGAATCCACACGCGACATTGAAGGGCATCACCACGCGGTCGCCCTCCTTGATGGCGGTGACGCCGTCACCGGCCTCCTCGACGATGCCCATGTTCTCGTGGCCGAACACGATGCCCGGCTCGGCCGCCGTCCTGCCCTCGTACATGTGCAGGTCGGAGCCGCAGATAGCCGTGGAAGTGACGCGTACGACGACGTCGTTGGGATGTTGCAGGTGTGGGTTTTCGACCTCCTCAACGGCCACTTTGAACGGTTCCTTGTAGACGATTGCCTTCACCGCGAGCACCTCCGATCGACGATCTTCCCGTGTCTCGCGCGACGAACACCACAGTCGCTCGACTTCAGCCGCGAGTAACCTTTGGCAAGCGGCCGTAACGTTTCGCCGTGCGTGGCGACCTTCCATGGTTCGCCGACGAACCAGGGCGGTCAAGCCCTGGCGCGGGTGAACAGCCTGCCTCGAAATGCGGCTGTGACCTGCATGTTCATTCCCGACACAAGGAGATCCAGAAGTGGCGCAACGCATGGGGAACCTGCTCGTTCCGGTGGCCGGCCTGTCCGGAATCACCTACCCCGCCGGGACCGCGGTGGTCATTCGCGGTCGGGGTTCGGCGGTCGACGCCTTCGTGGACGGGGACTGGCTGCCGCTGGCGTGGTGGGAGGTCACCCAGGGTTTCGCCGAGGACACCCCGACGACACCGGCCTGACCCCGCCCACCCCGGAATTCCCGGCGCGCGACTGCGTGCCGATACCCATGGGTACGCAACGCATTCGTGCGTCGCGTTCTGGATTCGATTGTGCGCGAAGCGAAGTGGACTGTCCACAAGAGAGTCCTAAAACGGTGACGGCCCGATCAGACGATGTCACGGTGTTGGAGGTAACGGAACACCGCGATGCCGGGTAACACGGGCAGCCAGTAGGTCAGCAGCCGCGAGGTGAGCACCGCGGCCACCGCGATCGCCGGGGTGATGCCGATCGCGGCGAGACCACCGACCATCAGCGATTCGACGGCGCCCAGGCCGCCGGGGGTCGGAATGATGTGCCCGAAGGTCTGGCCGATCACGAATACCGTCAGTACCGCGAAGACCGGGACGTGCGCGTCGAACGCGGCCAAGCTGGTGACCAGGCCGAGGCCGGAGATCGCCAGGTAGGCGGCGGCACCGCCGAACAGCTGGCTCGCCCGGCGTGGCTGGCGCAGGGTTGCCGCCAGCTCACGCACGACCTGCCGGCCCGGCTGGATGAACCGCCGCCGCCCGAACGGGGAGGCGAGCACGGCGGCCGCGGCCGCGAGCACCCCGGCGGCGGCCAGCAGCACCGGCCACTGGCGCGGGATCGAGATGCCACGGAGCACGCCCGCGGTGCCCAGACCGAACGCGCCGGCGACCGACCAGATCCCGCCGACCACGCCGATCGCGGCCACGTTCAGCATCGTCACCCCCACCGCGCGCGAACGGCGGATGTCGATCCGTTCCATGAACGCGATGTTGACGCCGAAGAATCCCACCCCGCCCGGCGTCGTGCGGCCGGTGAACGCGGCGGCGAGCTGAACGGCGGTGGTGCGCCAGAACGGCAGCGGCGCCCGGCTGCCGCCGATGATCGACACCGCGGCCGGGATGATCGCGACCAGTCCGGTGAGGACGCTGATGGTCAGCCAGGTCCAGTCGGCCCGTCCCAGCAGATCGACGACACCGCGCAGGTTCGCCAGTTGCGGCAGCAGCGTGTAGACGGCCGCGCCGAAGAGCAGCAGGCCGACGACCGTGCTGACGCGGACGGGGGAACGGAAGGTGGGGATGGGCCGCCCGATCGCTTCGGCGAGGGTTTCCCGGAGGTCGGTCAGCAGATAGCGCTCGTTGCTGAGCTGCTGGCGAATCCGGCGGGGTAGCGCGAGCGGCTGCAGATTGGCCAGCGCCGGTTCGAGCCGGTCGGGCGAGAGGGCCCGTGTCGCGCTGAGCACGCTGCGTTCGACGCCGACCAGCGAGGCGATCGACACCAGTGCCTCGGCGATGTCCTGTGCCGTGCGGCCCGCCGTCGCGCCGGCCTTGCCGTGCGCGAGGTCGAGCAGCCACGGTTCGCCCCGCGTGTCGATGAGCACGTTCTTGGCGCGCAGGTCGTGGTGGGCGATCCTGGCGTCACCGAGCTTCGCGACGCCGTCCCAGAATGCCTTGAGCAGGGATTCGTCGATTTCGTCGGCGGTGAGCTGGGTGAGCCGCCGTCCCTCGATCTGCGTGCGGACCAGCAGCGCGGACCCGTCCGGTGACTTGCAGGCCAGCACGACCGGTGGCGTGCGCACCCCGCCGCGTTCGGCGAGCAGTGTCACGAGTGCCTCGTGCTCGGCTTCGTGGTACGTGCTGGAAAGTGGTGGCTCGTCCTCGACTTCCAGCGAGGCCAGCAGTCGCCGGAACCGGTACCAAAGCCCGGCCCTGCGGCGCAACCGGCGCACGACCTCGACGCGGAAGCGGTCCGCGGTCGCGGTGGTGACGAGGAATTCCATCGGCCCGAACCGGTGTTTGCGCAGCGGCGCGACGTCGAGGGGTTTCAGTCCGGCGTCGTCCAGCGCCGCGCGCACGGCGGCGGAGGAGGTCTGGCGGCCTGGCGCGCCCCAGACGAGATGGAAGATCGCGCCGACGCCCCAGCCGAGGAACGCCCCGGCGAAGACGTCCACGGGCAGGTTGTGTCCAAGGTAGACGCCCGAGGCGGCGACGAGCATCACCACCGCCCAGGCGGCGCGCCGGTAACTCGTGCGAAGGTAGGGCGCCGCGACGGCGACGACGGCCGCGGCCATCGCGGTGTGGGTGGCGGGGAAGGCGAAGCCGTCCGGGCCGGGCAGCCGGATTCCGGGCGCCGCCAGCATCGCCGCGGGGACCGGGCGCCGCCCGATCAGTGCGGGACCGGCGCTCGCCAGTGCCCAGGCGAGCGCGCCGGCCGCGGCGCACTGCAGGCCGAGCCGGATCTTCTTGAAGTAGCACGCGACCGCGGTGACCGCGGCGACGCCGAACCAGCCGCTGGCCCAGTCCAGCGTCCGCCACAGCACGGCCGAGGGCGTGGGGATCCGTTCGACCTGCTGATGGATCGCGAGTTCGACGGGATTGAGCGCGGCGCGGTCCGCCACGAGCGAGCACAGGACGACCACGACCACCGCGACGAGCAGCACGACCAGGTCGCGCGGGTGCCGTCCCAGTGGCACCGGAGTCGCGCCGGTTCCGGTGCTCCCGGTGGCCGCCCGCAGTGTGGAGGGCTTGTCGCCCACGTCGAATCCTTCAAGGTGGTCGGTGTTCCGCGCCTTCAGTGTGCAGCCGATGCGCGACCGCTGCCGGGGAAGGCGGCGGTACACCGTCGCCCGCGCCGTCGTCAAGGCTCAGCGTAGGCGGGGAAACGGAGTGTGGCTGATCTTGAGCGGACAGGTTGACGCCACGGTGCGCGGGTCCTACGGTTTCCGGTAGGCAGATTTTAGTTTTCGTAACACGGAAAGTTGTCTATAGTGGTCGGGAGACTGGGGCCACATGAAGACCTACCAGGTTCGCCATCCGCGGCCGGAGATCGCGGCGCTGGCTGAGCGGCTTCGTGCGCTGCTGGGCCCGGACGCGGTGATCGACGACCACCAACGCCTGCGCACCTACGAGTGCGACGGTCTGGCGCATTACAAAGCGATTCCCGCGCTCGCGGTGCTTCCCGCCGAAGCCGAAGGTCTGGTGCTCGCCGTGCGGGCCTGTGCCGAGGCCGGGGTGCCGTTCGTGGCGCGCGGTTCCGGCACCGGGCTTTCCGGTGGCGCGCTGCCGCACGCGGACGGTGTCCTGATCGTCACCTCGCGGTTGCGGACCATTCTCGAAATCGACCGGGCGAACCAGCGGGCGGTGGTGCAGCCCGGGACGATCAACCTCGACCTGACCCGCGCCGCGACCCCGCAGGGCTATTACTACGCACCGGATCCGTCGAGCCAGCAGGTCTGTTCCATCGGCGGCAACGTGGCGGAGAACTCGGGCGGGGCCCACTGCCTGAAATACGGGTTCACCACCAACCATGTCACCGGCGTCGAGTTCGTCACCGCGGACGGGGAAAAGCTGCGGCTGGGCGGGAAGGCCCCCGACCCGACCGGCTACGACCTGCTGGGCGCGATCGTCGGTTCGGAAGGGACGCTGGGGATCGCGACCGAGGTGACCGTGCGGCTGGTGCGGCTGCCGGAAACGGTGCGCACCCTGCTCGCGGGCTTCCCGGGAACCGACGACGCCGGCGCCGCGACCTCGGAGATCATCGGGGCGGGCGTGGTGCCCGCGGCGATGGAGATGATGGACGCGCTCGCCATCGAGGCGGCGGAGGCGGCCGTGCACTGCGATTACCCGCACGGCGCGGGCGCGGTGCTCATCGTGGAGCTGGACGGGCCCGCCGTCGAGGTCGAGCAGCAGTTCGCCGAAGTGGAGCGGTACTGCCGCCGGCACGGGGCGTTCGAAATCCGCATCGCGCAGGACGACGCGGAGCGGGCCCTGTTCTGGAAGGGACGGAAGTCGGCGTTCGCCGCGGTCGGCCGGATCAGCCCGGACTACATCGTGCAGGACGGGGTCATCCCGCGCACCGCGTTGCCCGAGGTGCTGCGCGAGATAGCGGAGTTGTCGGCGCGAAGCGGCGTGCGGGTCGCCAACGTTTTCCATGCGGGAGACGGGAATCTGCACCCGCTGGTCCTCTTCGACGATGGCGTGCCCGGGGAGGCCGAGCGCGCGGAGGAGGTGTCGGGCGCGATTCTGGATCTCTGCATCGAACACGGTGGCTCGATCACCGGCGAGCACGGTGTCGGTTCCGACAAGGCGAAACACATGCCCCGGATGTACACGGAGGCCGATCTGGACACCATGCAGCTCGTCCGCTGTGCCTTCGATCCCGCCGGACTGTCCAATCCGGGCAAGGTGTTCCCGACACCGAGGCTGTGCGGCGAGGTTCCGGGCCGCCACAAGGGTGCGCATCCCTTGCAGGAAGCCGGAATCGCCGAGGTCTTCTGATGAGCGAAGCCGAGCGGGTGGTCCTGGACGCGCTCAGCGCCGCTGCCGGGGGCCACGCCGTCCTTGCCGGTGCCGAGGACATC
>Ga0310811_10008906_pt1 | contig 12921 bp, 9 predicted proteins | sample YCmetagenome_FD_207642 | JGI IMG/M metagenome (GOLD analysis project Ga0310811, IMG submission 207642) | Soil microbial communities from experimental microcosm in Duke University, North Carolina, United States - YC | ecosystem: Engineered > Artificial ecosystem > Soil microcosm > Unclassified ...
TTGTCTCCTTCACCTAACCATGATCCTTTTTCCTGAACAGGCATCCACACAACATAGCCCATCTTCTTCAGTTCTTCACCGGTATACCCGCTTAATCCAAAGTAGTCGAATACATCGCCTTTAACCATTTGCTTCCCATCTCCCCATACACGATAATAAGATCCCAACGGACCACGACTGGAAACATTCTCTGACATCCATGAAGAGGTTAGGTACACAGCATTCTCTGGCGTTGCCTTAAGTGGTGCGACGTAACTATAATCTGGTCCACCTCCCATTTGCCAATACTTAATTTCCGGCCAATTAGGTTTGATATATTTTGCATAGGTATCGTCCTGATCTCCTGATGGAAGCAGAATAACTTTGCGCAAAATCTTGCTGCGAATACCAGACCACGCTGAAGTTTTTTCATACTGATCCTGAATGGACTTCAGTGCGCGGGCAATGGTACTCTGTCCACCCCATGCAGTGATATAGAGAGGTTCAAGGTTGCCATCTAGCATGAGAGACTTGATCAGATCAGAACCGGGTGTATCTTTAGAGTAGTCGCCATCGAACTCAATATTACCAAAGCGGATTTTAGATTTGAGGTCTTGAGGCGTTGGGTAATTGGAATTATGAATTTTCAGATTCTCATATACCTTCTCGTAGTTTTCAACGACATCGTCTATGAAGCGTTCGCCTTTAGCCCAACGGTACGACTCGCACGGACACAGATTCAATCCAAAGCGTGTATACTCTCGGCCGGGAACAGATAGCTTCGTTCCTTTTCCATCACCTGTCCAATGGAATTGACTGCTGGCATAGATCAATCCTTCTACTTTGAAATCTGTACTATAGAGCAAAAAGCGAATGAGTGAATTTGAATCATCAAGTTCAGGATCGGCGGTAACAATGATTCGTGGTTTGGTCTGGGCGTGCAAAGGAATTATACCTGAGCAAAAAATAATTAACCCGATAATAAAGACTCGGTTAATCATAAACTTTCATAGTACGTTGCACCATTTGCATAGTTTCTTTCGCACCGATCCATTTTTCAATATTCTGTCTGATCATCTCGATCATTTCCCGCACGATTTCTTTTCGGTATCCGAACTTGATGGCGAATATTTCACAGAGTCTTAGTTCTTCGCCATGGATATTTCTGTCTACCGACATCATGTGAACAAGATCATATAGCTGGCAAAACTTAACCTCTTCATTTGCCGGAACTTTAAAATGAATTTTAGATGTGTTTTCCTGAATGTCTTTCAATTCCACTGCAGAAATGTTATTCCTGTGCGCCGCATACTCGAGAAATCGTCGTTCTTCAACCGCAAGACTTCCGTCTGATGCTGCAATCTCGATCAAATTCCGCATGTGACTTTTAGCGGTTGCCTTGCCCATTTTAAACAGGTCAATAATCTCCTCAAAATTCATAGTAAGACAATTTGCAAATTTTATTCTGACTAAAATAATATCCGGAGCCCTCTCCCACTACCTTTCGCTTAAATGTTGATCTGAGGGTCTATTCGCTGCCTCATTAATTTCCGTTAATTGATTTCGACATGTTGATTCCGTTCAAACAAAAGTACTTTTCAGATGCCAGATAATTGAGTTACCTTTCATAATCAAAACTATTTCTCGATGAAAAATTTATTCTATCTCCTCTTATTACTAATTCCTTGCACGCTGCAGGCGCAAATAACACAATTCGGAAGTTTCAAGATTCTGGCATCAGAAGTTCTCTATCAAAAAGTATTCAACCGCGATTCTGTTACAGTAGAGAAAATGGTTGAATTTTTAAAGACTGTGCCTACTATTGGCAACATCCAGGCAGGTGATGGAACTGTAACAGCCGACCTTATTCTTCTTAAAGTAGATTATAAAAAATTCAAGATCCCGCAGATCGATGCTCCGGCAATCATTCAAACAGGAGTATTTAGTGGAAAATTAAGTTTCGATTTGAAACCAGGAAAATACAGGGCTACTCTTAGCAGCATTCAAATGAAGGGAGATACTGGCACCAAAAAGATTATCGAACCAGAGCCTATTACAAAGTATGCCACGATTGATAGTGGCACAGCGCTTTCAAAAGATTGGGCCAAACCTACCTTACTCGGCGTATTGGAGCAACAGATCAGTGAACGGTTAACATACAAAGAAGTTAATACAGATTGGAAGTAGACGCAGCGCTTTGCGACTCTCTGCTAATATCTTTGCTTCCTTACATTTCTAAGTATGTTATTAAAGATCGGTGTTATTGGCCTGGGCGACATAGCTCAAAAAGCATATTTACCAATACTCAACAAGAAGGAACTAGAAGTTCATTTGTATACGCGTGACCAGATCAAACTTCAGGATCTCGGAGCAAAATACAGGTTTAACAACTTACATGATTCACTTGATTCACTGATAAGTACAGGTATACAAGCAGCCTTTGTTCATACTGCAACAGCATCGCATGAAGATATTGTAACCAGATTATTGAACAGCAATATTCATGTCTTTGTCGATAAACCAATCACGTACCATCTCGATACTTCTGAAAAATTATTGACGTTAGCAAAAGATAAGGGGCTAATCTTGAAAGTGGGTTTTAACAGAAGGCACGCTCCTGTAATTCAAAATTTAAAAACATTGCATGATGTAAGCATGATCATCATGCAAAAGAATCGGAAGTTGCTACCCGGAGATGTTCGCACATTTATTTTTGATGATTTTATTCATGTTGTCGATACGCTGTTGTACTTGTCGCCTTTTCATATTGAGCAACTGATCGTAAACGGAAAGAAAAAAAGTAATCTTCTATACCATGTTGTTGTTCAGTTTATTTTCGCTGAGGGCCACACTGCGATAGGTATTATGAATCGCGATAGTGGAACGAACGAGGAAAAGTTAGAGGTATTCACTACCGAAGAAAAGCGAGTGGTTTATAATGTTACAGACTCGTTTATTTTGAAAGATAAAAATGAAATTAAAGTAGGCGGAAGTGATTGGGAATCAACATTGAATAAGAGAGGGTTTGAAGCCATGGTAGATAAATTCCTTGATGCTATAAAATCTGGAACATCTCAATACCAGGAGAATCATTTGTTGACCCATCAGGTTTGTGAAGAGATTGTAAACAAGCTTGAAGCTCTCTAAATATTTTTTTCCTGAAAAGATCTTCTCTCCTATTTAAATGATTTAAACCAACTTGTTTTCCAAAGCAACTCGCACCAGGGCTGCTGTGTTTTTCAATTGAAATTTGGCCAGTAAACTTTTTCGATGACTTTCAATTGTAGAAAGACTTACAAATAACTTTTCAGCAATGGCCGGATTGGTGAGGCCTTCCACAATCAGTTTTAAAACTTCTTTCTCACGTTTAGTCAACAAAGGGAGTGACTCCTGGCGTTGAGTCTCTAAACGCATGGCCTGGCTTACTTCAAGACTCAGGTATTGCTGGCCTTTATGAACACGCTGCACAGCGTCAAGCAGTTCACTTTTCGAAACATTTTTCAACACATATCCTGATGCACCCTGATTCATCATTTCACGAATGTAACTTCCCTGATTCAAATTGCTGATACCTAAAATTTTCATTTGAGGAAATCGCTGTTTTAATTCTTTGCATAGATCAGTTCCGCTCTTATCAGGAAGATTAATATCCATCAATACCACATCTGCTGTGCTCCTAATAAAAAATCCAAGGCATGAAGCGGCATTCATGGCATAGCCTGCAACTTCAATGGAAGGCTGTTGCTGCAACATAGACAGCATACCTTCTATTACCATGGGATGATCATCTACAATAAATACTCGGATGAGTTTCTTCATAATTATATGGGTAATCGTATATGAACAAATGTGCCTTCTTCCGGCTTCGTGATAACGTCAATAAGTCCTTTGAGATATTCAACCCTGGAGCGAATGTTGGGCCAGCCCGATCCTGTACTTTTTTCAATGATGTTTTTCTCAAAACCTTTTCCATCGTCTTCTACAGTAAGGGTCATGGCGTTTGATTCATAAACCAACTGAACCAAAGCGTGCTGCGCTCCGGAATGTTTAAGCGTGTTATTCAATAACTCCTGAACAATGCGATACAGAATAATTTCCTGTGATGAATCCAATCTTCTCTCGTCACCAACAGTTTGAAACGAAATGGTCAGGGCTTTCATTCCATTTATAGATTCACAGAAATCCTGAAGTGCCATGGACAGTCCAAATTTTGCGAGTGCCTCAGGCATCATGTTATGTGCCACACGTCGCAGTTCGCTGATTGAATTGTCCAGCATATCAAGAGAGCGTTCAAACACTAATACATTCTCTCCAGTCATAACCATGTCGCCTTTCATATTGGATAGGGAAATTTTGACACCTGTTAACAATCCTCCTAAACCATCATGCAGATCTTTCGCCAGGCGTTTTCGTTCTTCCTCTTCTCCATGCAAGATCGATTCAGCGGCAAGCAATTGCTGTGCTTGTTTTAGTTGTTGGATTTCATTTTCAGCTAATGTACGTTTCTGCTCTTCTATTTTTTTATTCTTTCGCAAGTTTATATACACCAACGCGCTGATAAGCAAGATAGCCAGGATGCCAATCAATAATCCTTGAATGAATAATTGCTGTCGTTCACGCTCACGTTGTAATTGTAAGATGCTCCTTTCTTTTTGCGCTGTTTGATAACTTATTTCAAGTTGCTCGATCTTCTTTGTTATTTCTTTCTGATTAATGGAATCTTCGAGGGCATGCACAATCAGTAAATTTCTATAGCCTGATTTAAAATCACCTACATCGGCCTTTGCTTGTGCCAACCAGTAATATAATTTATTCAGATGGCTGGTAGTATTGTTTTCTTTGCTGGCAGTAATACCCATTTCAGCATAGCGAATAGTGGCCAACGAATTTTTCATTTCAAAATAAGATTGCGTTAATGCTGCTAGCGCCTCTACCTCATTATATTTTGATCCAATCTGCTTAGAGGCTTCGAGTGCTTTTTCAGCATACTCAATACTTTTTTCAAACAACTTGCGATCAGCATATAATTCAGCAAGAACAATATAGCCTTGAATTTCGAGAAGTGTTCTGTCATTTTCTTTTGAAATTTTAATGCCTTCATTTAGAAATTGTTCAGCTTCTGCAAAACGATTAGTCTTGGTAGCACCAATGCCAGAGTTGATAAGAAGTGTTGCCACTTGTTCTACATCATTCACTTCACGTGCTTTCTGTAAAGCTTTCAAATAATATTGATAGCCTTTTTCATGTTGTTCAATATTTGTAAATACTCCACCAATATTGCCATACACAATAGCCAATTGCCGTGTGAGATTTAAAGCTTCAAAAACTTTGGCAGCCTGCAAATAATAAACGATGGCCTCTTTATAATTAGCCATGTTGTTGTAACTGGAGCCAGTATTGAAAAGACAATTGGCGAGTTGCGTTTTGCTGCCTTTCTTTCTGGCGAGCTCAACGCTTTCAAGATTAAGCTTCAGCCCTTCAGCATATTTTCCTTTTTGATTCAGGATGTAGGTGTAGTTGGCATAATATTTTAAGCTTCCTTCCAGGTAGTTTATTTTCTTTGAGAGCTCGCCCATTTTGATATAACATTGCGCAGCACTATCAATGTTGTACGTCTCCCACCACCATCCAAATTTCATCAGAGCAATTACCCTGTCAGAATCTTGTTTGATCCTGGAAAGCGTAAGTAATACACTGTCTCTTCCTTTTGCCCACACCGGAGGCTGACCATGAGCATAGTGCAAGGTTAAAACAGAGATGAGTAAAATTAGAATGACAGACTTCATTATGAGGTGTTGGTAATACTATTTCAAGATAATGTGAAACTTTTAGTTTTCAATTCGCTTTTATCTTCGATCCAAAGTTTTGTCTTCCTTAATCAGAAAACAAGCGAAGAATTAAAAATCCCCTGTTCAGGGGAGGTACCAAAGTACATGAAGGACTCACCTTTGAAGAAAAAACAATCATTATGAAAAAGTCTATGTTGAGATTATCTTTAATCTGCTGTATCACGGCGATGCTTAGCACATTCTCATCCTGTAACAAGGATAACCCGCAGCCGACACCGCCAGTACCAACGCTTACGTTTAGTACGCCTACAGCATTTTCATGTTCAGCAGGCTGTACCAACGTAGCTACCTCTTCCATTCCGACAGGTGGCGCAATCACGTATGCCATCAGCAATCAAAGTGTAAGCACCGGTATCGCTACTGTTAATGCAACAACAGGTGCAATCACACCCATAGCACCGGGTACTGCTACAGTAACGGCTACTCAAGCAGCCATGGCTGGTAAAAATTCAGAAGGTAGTGCTACCTATACACTTACAATCACAGGCTTGTCTATAACAAGCTTTACACCATTGTTTGGTGGTGTAGGTTACTCCGTGACTATCACGGGAACAAACTTTGATGGAGCAACAGCATCCAATAACATTGTAAAGATCAATGGTGTACAGACTGCCACCCCAACTAATATCTCGACTACATCACTTACTGTACTCGTGCCAAAAGGAGCGCAAGGTGCAGGAGATATCACCGTTACCGTGGGATCTAATACAGCGAGTAAAGGCACCTTTACAGAATATGCCACAGTAACAACGTTAGCTGGTGATGGAACTCAGGGATGGAACGATGCAACAGGTCTGAAAGCCAAGTTCTGGTCACCTGCCGGTTTAGCAATTGATAATTCTGGTAATCTTTTAGTTGCTGATTATGGAAATAATCATGTTCGTTCTGTAACCACCTCAGAGGGCGTAGTCACAACAGTTGCAGGTGATGGTTCTTATGGATATCAGGATGGCAATGGAACAGGCGCCAAGTTAAATGAACCCTGGGGCATAACAGTTAATAAAACATCAGGCATAGCATATGTAACTGATCGCGGTGATAATCATATTCGTACTATAAATCTTACTTCTGGTGCAGTGGGTACATACGCTGGGAGTACCGATGGAAATGATGATGGTACAGATTTAACGGATGTAAAGTTTGATCAGCCTCGCGGACTTACATTCGATGCCTTTGATAATCTTTATGTAGTTGATCGTTGGTACTCTCTCATTCGTGAAGTTGTTTCTGCAGGATATGTTATTACCATTGCGGGTGATAATACGTCAGACTATATTAACGGGAATGGTACAAGTTCAGCTTTTTATTTCCCGGATGGCATTGTGATTGATCCTGATGGAAATAATTTATACGTAGCCGATTATACCAATAACTGTATTCGTAAAATAACAATTCAGGGTAGTATTGATGTGAGTACCTTTGCAGGCAAGGCGCCAGGTGGAAGCAGTTCTTCAAATATTGATGGTACTGGAACTGATGCACGATTCTCTGGTCCTTCAGGTTTAGCGATAGATGCTAACGGAAATTTATATGTAGCTGATACAAATCATAACCTGATCCGTAAAATTACACCAGCCGGTGTAGTTACTACCATAGCAGGACAAGTTGATCCGGGTGATGCCGGATACCTGGATGGATTAGGTCCTTTCACAAAAATTTATCAGCCTGTAGGTATAGCGGTAGATGCTGACGAAACAATTTATGTAAGCGATGGAACAAATCGCATTCGTAAAATTGTGCCTTAAGAAATTGATTTGAGAGTAGTGTAAATGAAAGACTTCTGTGATGGAAGTCTTTCTTTTTTATTTTCATTCCAGATGGAAGAAAAGATTTCTTAATAGAAGAATTGCTCTAATACAATCTGGCCGTCTTTCACTTCATACAGCATAATCTGATTGATTTGTATTCTTCCTAATTCCTGCACCGTAATATCAATCTCTCTTCCTACTGTAAAATGATTGCCGCTTGTAATGGGTTCAGTTGTGTACGCTCTGTGAACTGCCTCTATCCGTTTTACAAAGTCCTCACCTTTTTTACGAACTGGAGATTTGCCTTCTGCATAACCAAAGTATGGAGAATCAGGAGGATCTATACTTCTCACGTTATCAGCAAAGAATTCATCCTGTATTTCAAACCATTTTTCTTGCTGAGCAAGCTCGTTGAATCGTGTTGCAACTTCCTGCGTTGTCATTGTTTTAGATGCTATCATAATTTTTTTCGTTAGTTGATCTGTCAAGCCTTTGTTGTGTTAGGTTGTTGTGCTGCATTTAAAAGGTTGGCAATGTTTTGGAATTTTTCCAGCCAGCCATTATTCAGACCATTGAAGAGACTCAAGTTTTCTTCTTTCTCAAAACCGCTATGCTCCAGAAATACTTCCGTGCCTTTATCACTGGGTTCGAGTTTCCACACAACAACTGAATCAAGTGTAATCTCACCCCCACCCGGGCCGCTTCTCCATGAATACGAAAGCTTTTCAAAGGGGACGATTTCCAATACTTTGCAATGGAAGATTCCATCAAAATCAAGGCTCGGTATCGGGCCTGTTCTGAATTGAAAGTCATGCCCTACAATGGGTTGGAAATTATTTTTCATGAGCCATTGCTCCATCAGTTCAGGTTTTGTCAGGTATTCCCAAACCATCTCCATTGGGTGAGGAAAGAAAAATTTGTGTTTAATCGTTCGTATCATAATGGGTAACTTTTAAGTTACACAAATAAACAGGTAACTTTTAAGTTACACAACTGTTTTACAGAAATTCTTAAAAAAATCTATTTGACAAACTTAGACTGGTACACGCCATGTGATGTTGAAAGCCTTACGATGTACATGCCAGGACTTAAATCGGCTGTGGTGACGACAACATTATTTTCATACGTGCTGTATAGAACATTTTGTTTCCTGCCTTGCAAATCGTATACATGCAAAGCAAATTCGCCCTGTGCACTGTCAGGAAGTTTTCCAATCAAAACAGTTGTAGCCGGATTCGGATAAAAACTAATTGACGTTTCTTCAGGAGGTGAGTCGATGATACTATTCTCGCAGATAGTAATTTTTATTCCAAGGGAAGACCCTGCTCCATTCGGCGAGATAGTACTCATGGGCACCCAGCCTGATGAAAGTTTTACAAAGGCAGTGTTATCTAAATCGGTTCGCCAATCTGCCTGCTTAAGTGCAAATGAATCTCCGGGTGAATAACTTAACGTATAACTTATAAAAAATTCGCCAATCAATTTTACATAGGGATAGAATTCAATATAGTTCAACGAATCATCCGCAAGACGATAATATGGAATATAGGAATCAGCTAGTGTCGCCCCTGGTACTCCACCGTTGTCACTGTGAACGCTCACCAACAAACCTCCCGGTGATTCTATATTAACACTTCCAACATTTAGCGTCACACCAGTTAGCATGGCACTGTCGGCTGTTGAAAATTTTTCAGCATAAGAAGCAATGCTGTCGGAGTTATATCCTGAAAAATATCCCTCACCATTTGTATAGGGCAAAAGAAGTTGCTGTTCTCCATGTTTAACATTTGATATCGTATTACACGTTGCATTAATCCCTTCAAAGGGATCATTCCCGTCAATGCTCTTAACACCAGAACCAAGTGGATCTAGCCAGTATTTTAATTGCTGATCTGGTTCGGATGATGCTTCCCAGCTTGCAGAGAGTTTTTCAAAATAGTCATTGTAAGGCGCACCACATGCCGAGCTTCCTCCGGACAAGGTGCCGATAACATTATTATTTTTATTGAATAATGATGCTCCTGAAGATCCACCTTCTGTTACGCCAACGTCCCATCGCGCTACATTCCAGAATGCATTTGGTGTTCGCGAAGAGCCATCATCAAAATTACTTGTTCTGATTGCACCGTTTGATAGTGAAATTTTCTTCGGACCTCCCTGTGGATGATGAACACAGGTTACACCATTCAGATACTGATCTGATATATCCCAGCCGGCATAGTAAGGATGAAATTCAAGTGGCGGCTTGTCATACATTTCAAGGATCGCGAAATCATTTTCAAACATTGAAGCGCGGTAAAACGATCCGTTAAGCACAAGATCATTATGATTGGTTAGTTTCACACAATCTCCATCTTCAAATCCAAATAAGAAGACTGTGCGGTCTGCATCGAATTGGCTTGAAACACAATGCTGGGCTGTAAGAATATAGGGTTTATTATCGTGTGCTGAATTATTTACAAGTGTGCCGGTACAAAATACTGCGGTGCTATCATACTGAACAACAAGCCTGACCACTGCCCTTCGCTCCTTCTCTATCGCATCATCTTCCACACAGAGATAACAGTCACTGTCAGTTCGTGCAATTGCTTCTTTAGAATTGCGAACATCCCTGGCAAAAATATTCTGATAGGCATGAGAAACAGTTTCAACTATAAAAGTGCCGTGGCCTTTGCTTCCTGCAGGCACATCAAACTCAATCATGATCTCATCGCCTTTTAGAAAATCTAACGGCAAAATACCGGAGCGCGGTAAATTATGATTCGTGTATGGGCCACGTATTCCGTTTTGATTGTAGACATATAACGTTTCACCCGGCAATAGCTCAACACCAGTGAACACTAACGCCAATCCATACGCACCATTCGACCGTAATTTTAAAAACCACGAGTCAACGCCGGATACTACAGTTTTCCAGGTTCCATCCGTGTTAGGAACGAAATGAGTTTTGAAATTATGCCCCACAGTCTCAGGTAGCTTCTTATCAGAAGTCTGCCGGCGATGCCTCTCAATCAAAGCCATATCAATTGGCTCAAAACTCTTTTCAGGTATGATCTTATAGGTTTTGTAATTCAATCCATAAGGACCTATAGTTTGTTGACCAGCAGTATGTTGTGAAGCAAGAACGAAGAGAATAATCGCTGTATAGCTAACCATTGAGGAAAACCTTTTAACAAGGTCAAACCCTACTTTGGTTTTCCATTTTATAGTATGAGAAGCCGTACGCGAAAGCTGTAACATCAAAAAATTACTTAAACGTCAATTTCAAAGCTCCCTTTTTTTTAGCACAAATACCATTTGATACAAATTTTTCCGCAAACGTTTGTAGAAAATTAAAATTCTCGCTCCCTTAGGGGTCCAGGTGGGTGTGTTAATTAAGAAAATATACAAATGCGTCAACGTTGAATTTAATGATGAAGTACATTCTTTGTATCTGGTTATTTGTTGCGTCGCACATTGTTCTCGCTCAGAATAAAAATTTGAAGTTCAAACATCTGAGTGTGCAAGATGGCTTGTCACGAAGTTGGGTGAAATGTTTTTTAGAAGATCGTACCGGCTTGCTCTGGATCGGTACAGGCGATGGACTCAACAAATTTGACGGAAAGAACTTTACGATTTATAAATACCTGCCAACACAAGCAAAGAGTCTCAATCACAATAACACCAATGTAATTTTTGAGGATTCCAAAGGACAACTCTGGGTAGGAACACAAGCAGGCTTAAATCATTATGAGCGGGAACTGGATGAATTTGTTCCTGTGCCTTTCGTAAACAATTATATCACATCTCTTTTCGAGTTAGACAAAGATACTCTCCTGGTGGGAACAGCCGGCGGGCTCTGCCTGTTTAACACCGTTAGTCACACCTCAAGGTGTATATACGATGTTTATGTTGAAAAAATACTGAAGGACAAGCTGGGAAATATATGGCTCGCTACACATAAAGGATTGGTGCTCTTCAATCCGGCTGATCACTCGGTACGTTCCATCAAAGTTGATTCAGATAAACATGATGCGCCGCAAGATGAAGTTCTGATAACAATCTTCGAGGATAGTCGTGGAGGAATCTGGATAGGCACAGCATCACAAGGCTTAATTTATTTCACCTACCCTGCCAATAACTTGAATGAAGCACGCTTCATTCACTTCACGCCAAACCCTTCAGCAACCGGAAATATAACGCCTGGAGTTATCTATGCTATTGCTGAAGATGAAGATCATAATTTGTGGATTGGTATTGAGAATGGTGGTATCAACATACTAAATCTGAAAGCATTTGATCAGGGCAATTATGTATTCACCAAAGTAGTAAACAACCCCTCCGACTTTTCATCGTTGTCAAACAACTCGATCCACACGTTGTATGCTGACAAGCAACATTCCATGTGGGTTGGCACGTATTCCGGCGGTGTAAACCAGTATAACAAACTCTTACAGCGGTTTGGCCATCATGAAGCAATTCCGGGTTCTGATAAAAGTATAAATGATAAATATGTAAGTGCTATCCTTGATGAAGATGACTATTTATGGATCGGTACCGAAAAGGGTCTTAACTGCTACAATAAAATTACAGGTCGTTGGCAATACTTCACGCATGATTTCAATGATCCACATTCTATTGGATCGGATGCCGTGCTTGCTATCATGCGCGATAGTCGTAACAGATTATGGGTCGGTACGTATGGTGGCGGGTTAAACTTGTTCGATGAGAAATCAAAATCCTTTTTGAAATTCAAACATGATCCAGATAATCCCGCTTCCGTTGGCGAAGATAACATTTATCAGATTGTAGAAAGTAGCGATCATCGCATCTGGATTGGAATGATGGGAAGCGGCATTGCCGTTTATAATCCGGAAGACGCTTCGTTCAAACAAATTAAGGAGAATTCAAATCGAAATTCACTTTCTTCCAATTGGGTATTCGATCTCATGGAAGATCATCGCGGCAACATCTGGGTTTCAACAACAGAAGCAGTTGATATGCTTAATCCAATCAATGAACATGTCACAACATTTACACATGATTCAGCCCGTACAGCAAGTATAAATTATAACGGGGCAACATGTCTTTTCAAAGACAGCCGCAATACCATGTGGATAGGAACCAGCAATGGACTTAATTATTTTGTACAGAAAGACAGTTCATTCCAGCATTATACAGTTGAAGACGGACTTCCTAACAATTTTATTAAAGCCATAACAGAAGATCGCAACGGAAATATCTGGTTCAGTACAAACAACACGCTTACCATGTTTGCTAAGGGAACCACACTACCAAAAAATCCAGAGTTCAGATCCTTTTCCGTTTTTGATGGTCTCCCAAGCAGTGAATTCGTTGGCCGTTCT
>Ga0310811_10008907_pt1 | contig 12921 bp, 11 predicted proteins | sample YCmetagenome_FD_207642 | JGI IMG/M metagenome (GOLD analysis project Ga0310811, IMG submission 207642) | Soil microbial communities from experimental microcosm in Duke University, North Carolina, United States - YC | ecosystem: Engineered > Artificial ecosystem > Soil microcosm > Unclassified ...
CTCGCCCCACTCCGGCGGCGCGGCCGGGTGCTCGCACTCGGCGAGGGGCGGCACGATCCAGGAGACGCTCGGCAGCTTGCCGCTCTTCACGTCGCTCTCGAAGTCGCCGGGGAAGTTCGGCGTGAGGCCCTTGGCGATGAGTTCCAGGCCGGTGAGGCTGAACGGGTTGGTGTAGTTCTTGAAGTACGACAGGACGCCGAGCCCCAGGATGCCGGTGGGGTCGTTGTAGACCTTCCAGCTCACGCCCGCCTTCAGCAGTGCCTCGGGCATCGTCTCCCAGTTCAGCTTGCCCGTCATGCCGACCCGGTTGGACGCGGTGGTGATCACCGGGCCGCCGTGGGCGCCCGACGGGTCGAGCGACGCCGACATCGCCATCAGCCGGTTCGGGTCGGTGGGGCCGAGCACAGAGCAGTGGTAGCCATCGCAGATCGTGAACGCGTCGGCCAGCGCGTAGTAGAAGGCCAGCTCGGTCCGGGTGAAGTAGCCCATGGTGACCGGGCCGTTCTCGTTGCCGTCGGTCGCCAGGTGCGAGGTGATGAACGAGTCGAGCTTGCCGCCGTTCCAGCTGTTATGCTGGCCGGCCCAGCTGTGGTCGATGTCGTTGGTGGCTTCGCCGTTGTCCGCCGGCGGCTGGTTGAGCAGGCGGAACGGCTGCAGGTAGCCGGCCGCGCTCGGCCCGCTGCCCGGCTGGTAGCCGTACTGGTCGAAGATGGGGGTCCTGTTGGCGTTCTTCAGGACGTTCGGGTCGGAGAAGCCGCGCACTCCGGACAGGGTGCCGAAGTAGTGGTCAAAGCTGCGGTTCTCCTGCATCAAGATCACGATGTGCTTGATGTCGCTGAGGCTCGCGCTCGCGGCGGTGCTCGCCGCGGCGACCTTGTCGAGCAGTCGCGCCTGCTCGTCAGTCATGCCGCCCGGGCGGAGACGGCTGGCGGCCGCGGCACCGATGGCCGCCGCCGCGCCGCCGACCATGAAGGCGCGTCTCGACGTCTCGCTTTTCTCGGATTTCTCGGAGTCATCACCCATGAGGGGAGGGTAAGTGTGGCGGATGGACAGCGGCTAGCCATTCCGTGACGTCGAAGTGACAGGCCGTCGCCTCTTCAGGCACCTCTCCCCCGTCCGCCGAAGGCGGACACCGGGGGTACGGGGGGTCGTCCCCCCGGGAGATATCGCAGTTTACGGCGCGCGATACGATGGCGGTTTTTGCCATCGCGCGCCGTAAACTGCCGTCGCGGAGGTCGGCGGGGGCACCGGGCTTGAAGGTGATCGCGTCGAAGATGGCGGTGCACCCGGCGCCCATCGGGGACTGGGCGAGGAAGCCCACACGGGCCCCGGATGCCTCGCCGAGCGTGAAGTAGCGCAAGAGCTGCCAGTAAGCGCCGTTCTGCGAGGCGTGGAACGCCCAGATCCGGCCCGACCTGGTAATGCGAAGCCACAGCGGGCCGCCGGCCGTCTCGAACGAGTTGCTGTCGTCGGAGGTGCCGCGGGTGACCACAGTGACGGCAGTCGGCTTGCGCTGCGGGGAGAACTCGTAGCACAGCTTCGCGAAGCGCCGCTCGCTGAGGTACAGCAGCATGACGCCGGCGTCGAACGTGGCGGCGAAGCCCACGGTGACGCGCGCGGCGAAGGTGAAGTCGTTCTCGCCCGGCAGGCCGGTCCACCGGCCCGCGTCAGGGCGTGCGCCCTCATCACCCGCCGGGTCGATGAACAAGTCGGACTTAGGGCCGCCGGCCAGCGTCAGTGTCCCGCCGGCCACGCTGGCCGTACAGGCGGGGGTCCCAGAGGGCGCAAAAGAGAACGGCACTCCCGGCAGGTGCAAATCGGTCACCGTCGCAGTCTCCCAGGCTGAACCGTCTTCATTCTCACGACTCTATTAGTTTCGGACGAGCGAAATTGCCGCACCACGCGGGCATGCGGAGTCCTTTCAGCCGTCCGGCTCGGCGTCGCTGGTGAACGCCTTCAGCACGCAGAACTCGTTGCCGTCCGGATCGGCGAGCACCACCCAGCTGACGTCGCCCTGGCCGATGTCGACGCGGCGGGCGCCGAGGGCCTCAAGGCGGGCGACCTCGGCGGCCTGGTCCTTGGGGCGCAGGTCGAGGTGCAGGCGGTTCTTGACGCCCTTCCGGTCGTCGACCTTGAGGAACAGCAGGTCAGGTGCGACGCCGTCCTCCGGGCTGCCCTCCGGCGGTTCAAGGACCACCTCGGACTCGCTGTCGTGGGTGCGCCGCCAGCCGAGCGCGGCCTCCCAGAAGTCCGCTGTCTGCGACGGATGCGCTGAGTCGATGCACAGGCACTGAATGCGGATGTCCATGGAGTTACTTATCCACCGGCGGGCACGGCTGTCCAGCCGTTTTCGGGTTTCCCGCACCCGCGCGGCGGTCTTCTAACCGGGCGCCCGGTCAATAGGCTGGGGGGATGGATATCGGATTCGGGGCGGCGGTCGCGGGGGCCTGGGCGACCCCGCGCAACCTGGCGGAGCTCGCACGGCGGGCGGAGCGGCTCGGGTACCGGTCGCTGTGGACGTTCCAGCGGCTGCTGGCGCCCTCGGGCGCGAAGCTGGCCCCGGTGTACAAGTCGGTGCTCGACCCGATGGTGTCGCTCGGCTACCTGGCCGCGGCCACGTCGTCGATCAGGCTCGGGGTCGCGGTGGTGAACCATCCGTTCAGCTCGCCGCTGCTCCTGGCGAAGCAAGCCGCCACCGTGGACGTGCTGTCCGGCGGGCGGCTCGACCTGGGCATCGGCTCGGGATGGCTGGCTGAGGAGTTCACCGGCTCCGGTGCGTCGATGGAGCAGCGGGGCGCGCGGGCCGACGACTACGTCGCCGCGCTGCGGGCGCTGTGGAGCGGGGCGCCGGGGTACCAGGGGACGTTCTTCACGATCCCCGCGGGGCGGCAGGACCCGCCGCCGGTGCAGCGGCCCGGGCCGCCGATCCTGATCGGCGGCATGTCACGGGCGGCGATGGAGCGGGCCGGGCGGATCGGCGACGGGTGGGTGACCTCCTCCGGCGCGGACCTGTCGGTGATCGCCGAGTCGGCCAAGGTGGTGCAGAGCGCCGCGCGGACGGCCGGGCGGAGCCCGGCGCGAATCGTGTGCCGGGGCGTGGTGCGGCCCGGGCGGCCGTCGATCTCGAAGACCACGGGGCAGCGGCGGCTGCTGTCCGGGTCCTACGAGAAGATCCGCGAGGACATCCGGTGGCTGGAGAGCTGCGGGGTGACGGAGGTGTTCTACGACCTGAACTTCGACCCGGCGGTGGGCGACCCGGCGGCGGACGAGGGAAAGGCGATGCTGCGCGCGTCGGAGATCATCGAGGCCCTCGCCCCCGACATCAGGATGTAGCCTGCGCCGCGGAGCAAGAACCCGCTGAGGATGATGAGTCAAGGAATACGCGGGTCGCTGAACCCATTTCTCATGATGGCCCCAGCCCCGGTGAACCGTGGGCCAGGGCCGACAAGGGTTGGGTCGACGAGTCTCGAAGGTGAGATATGGACAAGGTAGTGCGGACCGACGCGGAGTGGCGGGAGCAGCTCTCTCCCGCTGAGTACGCGGTGCTGCGCCAGGCGGGTACCGAGCGGGCGTTCACCGGGGAGTACACGGACACCGAGACGGTCGGCGTGTATCACTGCAAGGCATGCGGGGCGGAGCTGTTCCGTTCCGAGACCAAGTTCCACTCGGGTTGCGGGTGGCCTTCGTTCTACCAGCCGACGTCGGATGACGCCGTGACGCTGATCGAGGACCGCTCGCTCGGGATGCTCCGGGTCGAAGCGCGCTGCGCGCGGTGCGACTCGCACCTGGGGCACGTGTTCACCGGCGAAGGGTTCGGTACGCCGACCGACGAGCGCTGGTGCATCAACTCGGTGTCGCTCACGCTGGAGCCAGTTAAGGCGGAGTGACCTTCGGTTAGTCGCCGCCCGCGTCGTAGCGGCGGTCGCGCTTGGTCTGGGCGCGGCGGCGCTTGTCCGCGAGGCGGCGCTCCCGGGCGCCCTTGGTCGGCTTCGTCGGGACGCGGGGCGGCGGAGGCGGGGCGATGGCCTCGCGCAGCAGGGCCGCGAGCCGGACGCGGGCGGCGTCCCGGTTCATGAGCTGGCTGCGCTCGGTTTCGGCGGCGACGGTGACGACGCCGTCGGTTAGCCGGGCGCCCAGCCGGGCGAGGGCGCGGGTCTTCTCCCGCTGCGGCAGTGACGGCGAGCGGGCGACGTCGAAGGACAGCTCGACCCGGCTGTCGGTCGTGTTCACCGACTGGCCGCCGGGGCCCGAGGACCGGGAGAAGCGCTCGCGGAGCTCAGCGGCGGGGATCACCAGCCAGTTGTTCACGCGAAGATCATCGGGCATGCTTCCAGTTTGGCGTACGTAACGGGCGTTTCGTCCGCGGGCGCGGCGGTCCGCCGCCGACACTGCGGTTGCGGCGGGCACGGCGTGCGGCCGAATCGTGACCTGATGGCGCAACCGGCCGCGACCGCGGTCCCGTCCAAGGAGCATGCGTACCAAGCATGGCCGCCTGCGCAGCGCGGCGGCGGTATCTTCCGTGTCTCTCATCGTGGCCGCCCTGGCGGCCGGCTGCTCGGGCAGCGCGTCATCGTCGTCGGCCGCGTCTCTTGGAGAAGCGGCGCCCGCTGTTGCTCCCTCTGCCGCAGGGGCACCCGCGGCCGCAGGGAGCTCAGCCCAGAACGGCGCGGCCTTTTCCGGATCGGCCAGTTCGGCCAGCTCGGCCGACTCGGCCCCTAAGGCCGCCGCCAAGTATGCCGCGAGCGGCCAGCAGCTCATCTACACGGCGCAGCTCACCGTCCGCGCGTCCAACGTCGCGACGGCGATCTCCAACGCCACGTCAATCGTCACTGACGCCGGCGGCTACGTGGCCGGCGAGAACGCGTCAGCGGGGAACGGGCAGCCGAGCCAGGCCACCGCGACCGTGACGTTCAAGATCCCGGCCGCCGTCTACACGACCACCCTGGCGGAGCTGTCCGGCCACGGGCTCGGCACCCAGCTGTCCCTTGCCCAGCAGGCGCAGGACGTCACGCAGCAGGTCGCCGACGTGAACAGCAGGGTGGCTTCGGACCAGGCGGCGATCGCGCAGCTCAGGGAGCTGCTCAAGCACGCCGGGGACGTCAGCTCGCTGCTCTCGGTGCAGAACCAGATCAACTCCGAGGAGTCGGACCTGGAGTCGATGCTCGCGCAGCAGAGCGCGCTCAACCACGAGACCTCGTACGCGACGGTAACGCTCACCCTCGTCGGTCCGAAGGCCGTGGTCAAGCCCGCGGCGAAGACCGCGCCGCCCGGCTTCGCGCACGCGATTTCCGGCGGCTGGCACGCGCTGCACATCACGTTCAGCTGGCTGCTGACGATCCTCGGCGCGGTCGCCCCGTTCGCGGCGGTGATCGCGGTCATCGGCGGCCTCGCCTGGTGGGGCCGCCGCCGGTTTACCAGGCGACGGCAGCAGCCGACCGACCCTTCAGGGATCGTTTAGCTGGGTTTAGCTTGGTCCCGCTGAGTCCGCCCTCAGGCGAGCGAGGAGACCAGGTCCGCGACGGGCTTGCGGCGGCCGGTGTAGAAGGGGATCTCAACCCGCGTGTGCCGCCGTGCCTCCGCGCCGCGCAGGTGACGCATGAGGTCGACGATCCGGTGGAGTTCGTCGGCCTCAAAGGCCAGCATCCACTCGTAGTCGTTCAGCGCGAAGCTGCTCACGGTGTTGGCCCGCACGTCCGGGTACTCGCGGGCCATCTTGCCGTGCTCGGCGAGCATCTTGCGCCGGTCGGCGTCCTCGAGCAGGTACCACTCGTACGAGCGGACGAAGGGGTAGACACAGACGTAGTTCTTCGGCTCTTCCCCGGCGAGGAACGCGGGGATGTGGCTCTTGTTGAACTCCGCCGGGCGGTGCAGCGCCATCGCGGACCACACGGGCTCGGAGGCGTAGCCGAGCTTCGTGCGCCGGAAGTTGACCCACATCTCCTGCAGCTCGTCGGAGGTCGGCGCGACCCACCAGAGCATGTAGTCAGCGTCCGCGCGCATCCCCTGCAGGTCGTACAGGCCCCGCGTGACAATGCCCTTGCCGTTGGCCTGGTCGAGCACGTCAGTCAGCTCAGCCGCTGCCTCGTCCCGCGCGAAATCCCGGTCCGTCACCGTGAACACGGCCCACATCGTGTACCGGATGAGCTCGTTGAGGTCCCGCGCCTTAAGCCGCTGCGTCTCTTCTTTGTCAGCTGCCGTCTCAGTCATGGTCAAAAGCTTAGTAATCCCCGGAGGGGCCGGCGACTCCCACCCGCCTGCGCCACCTCCCGCAGCGGGTGCTCCGACTCCGCCCGCGCGCCACGCTCTGCCCGCCGCGCCAAGTCCGCTTGCCGCACCGAGCTCGCCGCCACACGGCAGCCAGCGCTCCGCTCCTACGGCCAGCGCCCCGCGCCAGTTGCTGTTATCTCCGTCACACGCGCCGCACCCGCCTGCCTTGCGGGACGCCAGCTGCTGTTATCAGCGGCACCGGCCTGTGCCGAAGAGGCCATCAGCCACTTAGGGCCACTTAGCGTCGTTCACGGGGCCGTTATGGGCGGTATGTGGAGCGGGAAGTGGCCCTAAGTGGTCTCGCCCGCATGCCCGCCGGGCCTTAACTGCGACACGCGCTTGGCGGCGGGATGGCGATCGCTGGATTTCGGGTCTCGCCGATTAGTTCGTGTCGCGTGTCTGGTCTTGTTTCATGACGCCTGGTCCAAGCGTTGGACGTGAGGCGAAGCCGGTGCCGTGCCAAGCACGGTCGAGAAGGAGAGATTGTGCGCCACCTGCCCACCGAACCGCTTGCGGTATCCGCGCTGCCGCCCGTCACCAGTCGCGAGGAATACGACGCCGCCCGCGCCAGCCTGCTAGTCAAGGAGAAAGCGCACAGCCGTGCGGGCGACGCGATCGCCGCCGAGCGCCGCCGGCTGCCGATGATTGAGATTCCCACGTCCGTCACCGTGGTCGGCGCGAAGGGCGAGGTTCCGTTCCTTGACGTCTTCGAGGGGCGCCGGATGCTCGTCGCTTACTTCCACATGTGGCACGACGGCAAGCCGTGGGAAGGGCAGTGCATCGGTTGCACCTACTTCGCGTCCCAGGTCCAGGGTCCGCTGGCGCACCTGCACGCGCGCGACGTGACGCTGGCGTACATGTCTGAGGGCAGCTACGAGGAGAGCCGTCCCTACGCGGACTTCATGGGCTACACGGCACCGTGGTACTCGGCGCGCGACTCGGGCGCCGAGTTGCTGGCCGACCGGGGCTTTGGCTGGCTCGGCTGCTACGTGCGCGACGATGACGACCGCGTCTACGAGACCTACTGGACGACAGACCGCGGCAACGAGGCGGGCTTCTGGTCGTACGGCCTGCTGGACCGCACGGTGTTCGGGCGCCAGGAGTCGTGGGAGGACTCCCCTGCGGGCTGGCCCAAGATCCCGGCCGGCCAGCACCAGTGGCGTGTCGACGGCCGCCCGCTGGCGCAATGGGACGTCACTGACGAACCTGTTGCATAGGCGACGCCGCTCCGCCGCGCGGAGGAGCCCGAACGCAGGGTCGCTCGAAGGGTCTGCCGCCGAACACCTGCGGTGTGCGCGTTGGTCGCATCCGTTCGCGGTTGGGTGCGGGCGGTCACGTGAGCGGACGCGCCCCCGGTCGGTGGTGACCGTAGGAGAAAACCGGGAAAATGTGGCTGGGGCAGGCGTTTTGGCGCAGGTAGGTGGCGTGCGTGGTCGCTTAGGCGCGGGTCCGCGCGGGGTCGGCCGTCAGTGGTGGCTGTCACTGCTGGCGATACCAGTGGCCGGGGTGGTCGCCGAGCGTGCCGCCCATTTGACCCACGATCATGACCTGGCCGCGGTGAGGGTGAGGCGCCTGCCCTGCGGGCGGTGGAGTTGACCGGGGACGTGAAAGCACGCGGCCGTTCTGGATGAAGCTCTTGAACCTACGGCCGGGTCGCTAGGTGGGCCGTGACCTGGGCGGCGGCCGTCTTCGCAGTCGCGATGCAGGCCGGGATGCCTACGCCGTCGTAGGCGGCGCCCGCGACGGCCAGGCCCGGCTGCTTCGCTACCGCCGCGCGGATGGCGGCGATGCGGTCCAGGTGGCCGACGTTGTACTGGGGCAGGCCGCCGCCCCAGCGGGTCACTCGCTGCTCGACGGACCTCGCGGAGATACCGATGGCGTCGGCCAATTCGGCTTCCGCGAGGGCGGCCAGGTCCGCGTCGTCGCGCTGCAGGACGGCGACGTCGCCGCTGCGGCCGAGCGAGCAGCGGACGACGTGCACGGGGGCCTGGGCGGCCAGGTGCGGCCACTTGAGCGTGGAGAACGTGGCGGCCTTCACCGCCCGGCCGTCAACCGCGGGAACGAGGTAACCGCTGCGCTGCTGGGCGGGGAAGTCTTCCGCCCGGAAGGCGAGCGTGACGATCGCCATCGACGCGTACGGGATCTGCTTCAACTGGGCCGCCGCCTCACCCGCGGCGTCCTGCAGCAGCCGCGCCGCCGGGGCGGCCGGGAGGGCGAGGATCACCGCGTCGGCGTCCAGGTACTCGGGGTCGGCGGCCGAGCCGATGGTGAGCCGCCAGCCCGTTTCCGTGCGCCTAAGTTCGCGGGTCATCGCGTTGACGCGGACGTCCGCGCCGGAGGCCTTCGCGACGGCTTCTGGGAGTGCGCCGATCCCGGTCGTCAGCGACACGAAGACCGGGGCCGGCTTCGCGGGGGCGGCGTCCGGCGAGGGCTTGCTGCTGTCACCCGCGGCGGGGAGCAGCGACGTGGCCGCGCCGGTCAGCGTCGCGTGGCCGCGCGCCGCCGCCGCCAGCGGGGCCAGGGTCGCCTGGAACGACAGGTCCTCCGAGCGGCCCGCGTACACGCCGCCGAGCAGGGGGTCGACGAGCCGGTCGACGATCTCGACGCCGAGCCGCGACCCGATGTACTCCGTGACGGACACGTCGCGGTCCTCGGCCTTGTGTGCGTGCTCGTCCCTGGCCCGGGCGACGCCTTCCGGGGAGACGACCCCGGTGGCGGCTAGTTCATCCAGGTCGGCGGGCACGCCGAGGAACTGCCTGCGGGGCAGCGAGCGCAGCGCGCCCCTGGTGTAGATGGCGGATGAGGTGACGCCGGCGGGGACCAGGTCGTCGCCGAGGCCGACCGCCTTGATCAGCTCGATGCCTTCCGGCCGCCGGGCGAGGAGCGCCTCCGCCCCTTCGTCCATGGCCACTCCGGCGACGTCCGACGCGTGCAGCTTTCCGCCCAGCCGGGGCGAGCCTTCCAGCACCGTGACCCGGACCTGCTGGTCCTTGAGGAAGAAGGCGGCGGCGAGCCCGGTGATCCCGCCGCCGACCACCACGACATGCGGAATTGCGTCATCCGTCATGGGCTCAAGCCTGCCATAACGGGGCACGCACCCGGTGCCGGGCGGACGCCCCAGCGCCGCGCGGCGGGCGTGTTCTTGGTCACCGGGTCCGGGTCACCGGGTTCTGGTCACGGGCTTCTTGGTCACCGGGTTCAGCGCCAGAGGCGGACGGTGCCGTCCTTCCCCGCTGAGGCCAGGGCGCGCCCGTGGGGGCTGAACGCCACGTCGTTGACGTGGCCCGCGTGGCCGGGCAGGGTCTCGTAGCGGCCGCTGGCGACCTCCCACACGGTCACCGCGCCGGTCTCGTAGGCGCCGGCGATCAGGCCCCCGTCGGGGCTCACCGCGATGGCGTTGACGATGCCGTCGCCGGCCCGCAGGGCGGCGGACACCTCGCCGGTCAGCGCATCGTGCAGCTGCACCGAGCCGTCGGCGCCGGACGACACCAGCTGCCTCCCGTCCGGAGTGAACGCGACCCCGGTCGCCCAGCCGGTGTGCCGGCGCAGGACGGCGAGCGGCACGCCGCCGCTGGCGGTGCCCCACAGGCGGATCGCGCCGTCCGCGCACGCGACGGCGACGAGCGTGCCGTCCGGGCTGAACGCGGCACCGAAGATCGTCTCTCCGTCGGCCCGCAACTCGTGCACCCGGCCGAGGGCCGGAATGTCCCAGAGGCGGGCGACGCCGTCTTCGTGGGCGGACACGAGCAGCGCGCCGTCGGGGGCGAACGCGACCGCGCGGACCGCCGCGCCGCCTGGCTTGCGCGCCCGTCCCTTCTTGCCTGACGTCACCTCGCACAAGGCGACCGTGCCGTCCCGGCCGCCTGTCGCGATGAGGCTGCCGTCCGGGCTGAACGTCAGGTCGTAAACCGAGGGGCCGAGGGCGCGCAGCTCGCGCACCAGGCCGCCGTTGATGATGTCGCGGAGCCGGACCGGGCGGCCCCAGCCGCCGGAGGCGAGCAGCAGGCCGTCCGGGCTGAACGTCACGCAGTACGCGTTGTCTCTGTCCTGCTCGACGACCAGGCCGCCGCCGGACTCGGCGGGCTTGGCATGGGCGGGCTGCCCCTGCACTGACGGAGGCTGCTGGACTGACGGAGACTGCGGGGACAGGTACGGCGCGGTCGGGAACTGCACGGCAGGCCGTGCGCCCGTCGCCTGTGCCGCCATCGCGGGGGAAACAGGCGGCGCGGGAGCCGACGGGGCGTCCGGCATGCTGGCGTAGGCGCCCGTCGGGCCCGCGCCGTTGACGACCCTGGGCGGCTGGGGAAAATCGGGCAGGTCAGGCAGGTACGCCTGGGGGCCGGTCCGCGGCTGGGCGCGGGCCAAGATGATGTCGCCGTGGCCGTCTTCGAGGTAGTACTGCGGTGCCTGGCGCGGGGCGTTCTGGCTGACGTGGCGGTAGGCGTAGTTGTAGGCCTCCGCGACAGTGACGATCCCGTTCCCGTCCACGTCGGCGGCCCCGGTGGCCAGGCCGACGGCGAGCCCTTCGGTGAATACCGACCGGGGCAGTTCCGCACCGATCGGCCTGCCCTCGTAGGAGTACTCCCGGGCCCGGGACCCGGACAGCAACGCGATGCCGCGGCCCGGGAGGCCAAGCTCCGCGGCCAGGTCGAGCTCGCCCTTCTCTTCGGCGAAGCCGCCGCTGAAGCAGCAGTCGAGGATCAGCAGCCGGTTGCCCGCCCCGCACAGGTCCAGCTCGCCGATGACGGCGGAGGCGGGCAGGGCGCTGCGCTGCGGGTAGCGCAGCCACGTGTCCGTCGCGGCGAAGTAGAGCCGGGCCCGGTCCCTGATGGCATGGCAGGCCAGGTAGAGCACGACCGTCTCGTCCGGCGACCGGTCGGCGAGAAAGCGCTGGATGGCCAGGCGGGCCTCGGTCTCCGTCCCGTCGGTCAGCATCTCGACCGCGAAGCCGCCGGCCTTCGGGTCCGCGAGCGCCGCAGCGAAGTCCTGCGCGCCGCTTACTGGCGGGCGCAGCCACAGCAGCTGCGTGTCCGCGTAGGCTGCCGTGGTGATCAGCAGCGCACTACGCCTGCCTCTGCCACCCGGTGCCATCCCGTATCGCCTTCCCCCGGCCCCTCACCCGCACACGTAGTGTCTCAAAAGGTAACTTACACGGACAGGTAGTTGGGCCTACAGCAGGGACAATACGTCGAACAGGGAATGAACGACAGGAAAATTCCACTGTGAGACGTAGCCTTCTGATCTATCTCGCGCGATCTGGATCGAGCGGATGCCCAGCGCCTCAGCGCCGACGCAGAAGGTTGGCTGGTCATCGACGAAAACGGCGTCGACCGCGGCGACGCCAAGCTCGTCAAGGGCCGTGGTGTACATCTCCGGGTACGGCTTCATCGAGCCGACCTCGCAGGACAGTACCACCGCGTCCACCAGCGGAATGACCCCCATGTACTCAAGCTGCGCCCGGGTGTTGTCCGCGCAGTTGGAGACCAGGGCGGTGAGCACGCCCTTCGACCTGAGCTGCTGCAGGAACGGGACCGTGTCGTCGCACAGCCGGACGCTGGCGCGGGAGAACTCCACGTCGCGCCGGGCCAGGTCGGCGACCAGGTCCGGCGCGGGCTCGATGCCGAACGCGGGCAGCGTCCGCGCGAGCGACGCGGCGATGGTCACCCGGCCGCGGTCGCGGTCCTCGCGCAGCTTGTCCCACTCGGCGAGCCAGTCAGCGATGGGGATCCCCAGCGGGGTGACGAGCGCTTCCATCCTGGTCTCGAACCGGGAGACCAGGATCGTGTCGTAGACGTCGATCAGGCAGGCACGCGGAAAGGTCACGCGGTCACGCCTGCCTGAGCTTCGCGCGGAGCTGGCCAAGCTCGTCGGTGGTGAACCCGTTGGCGGCCGCCCAGGTCTCAAGGCCGCCGTACCTCGTGTCGAGCTCCTCGAGGAACGCCTTCATCGTCTCCGCGCGCGGGGCATGCGCCTTGATGGGGACGTTGGTCACGCCGCCGGCGTACATCTTGGAGCGCGACAGCCGCTCGATGATCGCCTCAAGCCGGTCGTTGCTCGCCACGTAGTCGGCCACGATGGCCTCCCGCTCAACCCCGGCGGCGGTGAGCGTGAGGGCGCAGAGCACGCCGGTCCGGTCCTTGCCCGCGGCGCAGTGCACGATGGCGGCGCCGGGGGCGGTCGCGATCGAGCGCAGCGCGGCCACGACCTCGTCGGGACGGTTCTCCAGGTAGCCGAGGTAGTGGCCGGTCATGAGGTCGTCGGGGTACCGGGTGCGGTCCGCTTCGGCCGCATCGAGCAGGAGCGCCGCCTTGACCGTGTCGGATACGTCGAGGAACTCGTTCAGTACCGGGTGGTGGGCGTGCCGCACGCTGGGGAGCGCGTCGAGCGGGGCCGGCCCTTCGACGTGCAGCTCGTTCGTGGAGCGCAGGTCGACCACGGTGGTCACGCCGATCTCGTCGACGAGCCTGGCGATGTCGCCAGGAGAGAGCTCCTGGAGGTTCTCCGAGCGGAGCACCCGGCCGGGAACCGTGGTACCGCCATCGATGGTGGGCAGCCCGCCCAGGTCGCGCACGTTGACGGCGCCTTCTAGCTCAATCCATGTCACGTCCCTATTGTCCCATTTGGAGCAGGGGGGCGATGAGCCGCGTCCGCGAA
>Ga0310811_10008908_pt1 | contig 12921 bp, 13 predicted proteins | sample YCmetagenome_FD_207642 | JGI IMG/M metagenome (GOLD analysis project Ga0310811, IMG submission 207642) | Soil microbial communities from experimental microcosm in Duke University, North Carolina, United States - YC | ecosystem: Engineered > Artificial ecosystem > Soil microcosm > Unclassified ...
GGCGAGCTCGCCGACGCGCTCGCAAAAATGGATGGACGGGTACGGGTCATCCACCACCGGCCCGGCCGCGGGTACGGCGGCGCCGTGCGCGCCGGTCTCGAGAGCGCCACGCAGCCGTTCATCTTCTTCACCGACGGCGATCAGCAGTTCGACGTCGCGGATTTCGGCAAGCTGGCCGCAGCGCTCACGCCGGGCGTAGACGCGGTGCTGGGCTACCGGCTGACGCTCGAGTACGGGTGGTGGCACGTGGTCGTGTCGCGGGTGTACAACCGAGCGATCCGGATGCTGTTCGCGGGCGGCTGGCGCGACGTGGACTGCGCGTTCAAGCTGTTCCGGGCCGAGGTGTTCCGGCGGGTGCCGCTGTCGCGCGTGCGGTCCAACGGCGCGTTCTTCTCGCCCGAGCTTCTCATCACGCTCCGCGCGAACCGGATCGTCACGAGGGAGGTAGGCATTCCCCACCACCCGCGCATGCACCACGAGCCCAAGGGGACGCCGCCCAGGGTGATCCTCAAGGCGATCCGCGATCTGCTGCTGCTGCGCCTCTCCCTGTGGCTCAGCCCGCGCGGGAGCTAGCGCTCCAGACGCCAGATGTCGGCGTGGGTCTCGCGCTTCCGGATCACCTTCGCGCGCCCCCTATCGATGAGCGCGACCGCCGGGCGCACGTGGTGGTTGTAGTTCGAGGCCATCGCGACGCTGTACGCGCCGGTGGCCGGGATCGCGAGGACATCGCCCGGCTCGGGCGTGGGCAGCGAGACGTCGCGGATGAGCAGGTCGCCGCTTTCGCAGTACCTCCCGGCGATCGCGACGCGCTCGGTGGGCGCCGCCGTGGCGCGATCGGCCAGGATCGCCGTGTACGCCGCGCCGTACAGCGCCGGGCGGATGTTGTCGCCCATGCCGCCATCGACCGAGACGAACGTGCGCACGCCAGCGACCCGCTTGGTCCCGACCACGCGATACAACGCCACGCCCGCGCGGCCCACGAGCGATCGGCCGGGCTCGAGGTACAGGACGGCTTTTCGCAGGGCCTCGTCCGACCGGATGGGTTCGCTGACCGCGCGGGCATACTCGGCCAGGTCGAGGACCGGGTCGTCGCTGCGCAACGCGATCGCAAGGCCGCCGCCGACGCCGATCTCCCTCAATGCGACGCCGGTCGCCGAGCGCACCTCGCGCGCGAGACCCGCGAGGGCCGCGCCGAGCTCGCGATAGCGCTCGGCCTCGTGCAGCTGGGTGCCGAGATGGGCGTGGATCCCGACGAGCCGCAGGTTCTTGGTCGCCGCGATGGCCCGGCACTGCGCCAGCGCGTCGCCGCCCGCGATCGGCGCGCCGAACTTGCTGTCGAGCACCCCGGTGCGCAGGTGCGGATGGGTGTCCGCGTCGATGCCTGGTGACACGCGGAGCCACACGTCCTGGGGACGCGCCCGCCGCGCGACCAATCGCGCCAACCGGTCGATCTCATCTGCGCCGTCGATGACGATGCGGCCCACGCCCAGCCGGAGCGCGGCCCGGAGCTCCTCGTCGGTCTTCGCGTTGCCGTGCAGCTGTGCCCGCGCGAGGGGGAAGCCGGCGCGCCTCGCAGCGAGCAGCTCTCCCTGCGACGCGGCGCTGACGTCGGCGCCCGCGGTCGCGAGGATCGACGCCACCCCGCGCACGCCACAGGCCTTGATCGCGTACGACACCCGTACCGGACGCGTGGACGCGAACGCGGCGACGTACCGCCGGTACGCGTCGCGGATCGTCGCCGCGTCGTAGACGTAGAGCGGCGTGCCAAGACGGTCCGCGAGCGCGACCGTGTCGACGCCGCCGATGCGGAGATGCGCGCGCCGGTCGGCGCTCGTCTCGAGCGGCCAGATCGCCGGATCGATCACGACGCGGTGGACCGGAGCGGGATCAGCTGCTTCCCTTGGTCGGATCGTCGGGGGTGTCGCCTCCACCCTTCGCCGGCTCGTCCGGAAGGCTCTCGATGAATTGGCGGAAGACACTGAGCTCGCCGGGCTCGGTGTCGTCCTCGCCGGACGCCGCGATCGACGCGCGATCGACCACGCCCTCGGACACGAGGATCCGCGCATCGCAGCGGACCGCGAGGGCGATCGCGTCGGACGCGCGCGAGTCGATCTCGACCTCGCGCTGGCCGACCTGCAGGAACACGCTGCCGTGGAACACGCTGCCCTGCCCGGACGCATCCGTGACCAGATCCTTCACCACGACCCGCGTGATCTCGACCTCGGCCGCGGCAAGCATCGACATCATGAGGTCGTGGGTGAGCGGACGGTCGCTCGGGATACCTGCGATGCGGGTCGCGATGCTGTGCGCTTGATCCGCACCGATCCAGATCGGGACCAGGCGCTCCGAGTCCTGCGGCTGCAGGAGCACGACGTGCTGCCCGGTGAGGACGTGCACGCGCACCGACTCGACCGTGCACAGCACGAGGCCCGAACGCGGGGCTGACTCGGGCACCGGAAAATGCTACCCGTACCTGCGGTACGGCGCCGCATCGCGGCGCGTGCGGTCGCGAAGCAGGAAGACCAGCACGATGCCGGCGAGGAAGCCGAAGATGTGCGCGAAGTACGCGACCTGCTCCGTCGCCGGGTAACCCTCGAGGCGCAGGGACGTCAGCCCTTCGACGAGCTGGATGACGATGAAGAACCCGATGACCACGATCGCGGGCAGCTGGATGACCGTGATGAAGATGCCGAGGAAGATGAGCGTGCGGATGCGCGCGCCCGGCGCAAGGACGAGGTATGCGCCGAGCACCCCCGCGATCGCACCGGACGCGCCGAGCATCGGCGCCGGCGCGACGAGGCCCTGACCGACGGCCGCGGCGATGCCGCACAGCAGATAGAAGAGGAGGTAGGTCGGGCTGCCGAGACGATGCTCGACGTTGTCGCCGAAGACCCAGAGATAGAGCATGTTGCCGATGATGTGCAGCCAGCCGCCGTGCAGGAACATGTGGCTGATCAGCGGCACGAAGGTCGAGATCGTCCAGGCGCCACTGGCGAGATCGTGCGTGAAGCGCGACCAGTCGAAGGCATAACGGTCGAGGAACGCCTCGAGCGCGCCTGGGGTCCGCTGCAGGCTCACGATGTAGATCCACACCGCGATGTTGATGAAGAGCAGCAGCCGGTTGACGACCGCGAGGCCTTTCGACTGATCCGTGTCGGAGAGCGGGATCACCGACTGAGGTCGGTCGCAGCGATCTTCGATCCGTGAGCCGTGTAGGCGATGCGCTGGCCCTCGGATACGAAGAACGCTGTCGCAGGCGGAAGGTCCAAAGGCAGATCGAATCGTGCGACCTCGCGCCCGTCGCGGCTGAGCTGGACGAGCCGGCGGCCGGGCGCGTCGAGCAGGTAGATGCTGCCCTGTGAATCGATCGCCTGGATCGCGGACGCTTTCACCGGATCTCCGAGCCACTTGATCGTGAAGTCCGCCTTGGTCGCCGTCGTCGCGAGGCCGACCCGCTTGAACAGCCCGACGTCGCCCGCGGTCGTCGTGACCCACACGCTGCCGTCGACCGCGAAGGACGTGATCGCGCCGGGCGCGAACGGCTGAGCGAGCACCGGATCCGCGGCCAGGTAGCTGCCGCGATCCTCTTCGTGGCGCCAGATCTGTCCCGAGGTCGCATCGAGGACATACAGCGTGCCGGTGAAGCTCGCGAGGCCATTCACGCTCTTCCACTTGTTCGTGCCGTCAGGGGTGACCTCGGCGACGGTATTGCCCTCGGCTTTCCAGATCTTGTTGGCATCGTCCATGGTGAAGACGGCGTTCGCCACGGCAGTCACGAGGAGCGGGTTCCCGACGCCCACCTTGCCCTTCTCGAGGACCGGGCCGGCGATCGTCGTGCCGGCAGGCTGCTCGAAGATCCGCCACATGTGGCCGCTCCCGGGGTCGGCCACGTAGAGGCCGAACTGCGTCTGGGTGAAGCTCGCCGCCTTCGCGCCCGGGGCGACCGACGCGAGATCGAAGAGCACGTGGTTCACGCGATCCGAGAGCGCCTCGGCGCGCGCCGTCAGCGCGGCGAGCTGCTTGGCGTTCGCCGCAGGGGACGACGACGCTTCGGCGAGATGAGCCTGCGCGGAGTCGATCCGCTGCCGAGCACGCTCCTCGTCCGGCGCCGGTTTCCGGTCGAGCAGCGACTGCGCGGAATCGAGGTCGCTCGTCGCGGCGATCACGGCGAGGTTGTAGGTCGCGACGACACTGTTCGACTGGTAGTCCCGGACGACGAGCGCACCGATGGCGATCGACACAAGCAGGAGGCCCACCGCAAGCAGGCTGACCATCCGCTGCTGGCGGGCCGATCGTTCGCGCGCGGTGTGGATCGGACGTCCCAGCCGCGTTCGCTTGCGCGGCATGAGCTCGAGTCCGATCGCCACGCCCCTGCCGACCGCACCGGCGGCCGGCGTGGCGACCGCGCCGACCGCGCGCCCGATGCGTGGCCGGTGCCTCCAGATCGCGTCGATCCGCGAGCGGATGGTCTCGGCGACGACCACCTCTTCCGGTGGCCGGCTCGGCTCCGGCGCGGCCAGGATCCGCGGCGCGGTCGTCGTCGCCGGGGAGATCTCGATGAACACGACGCTGTCGCTGCCCGAGCCACCCTCGGCCATGAATCGGTTGTGGAGGTGCTCGGCCGCCGCGCGCGGGTGAAGCGTCACGGCCGCGTTCAACAGCGCGTCGGCACCCAGAGCGGCGACCGCGTTGCCGCCGGCGAGGATGATCGTGTCGCCGGGCTCGATGGCCTGCTTCCATACCGACGGCACCAGATCGGGCTCGCTGCCGAGGGACGCGGCGCGCCGTGTGGTCGTGCGATGGACGAAGTCCGCGAGCTCGTTCTGCTCGTCGCCGGGCAGGAACAGCCGGGCCCGGCGGACGAGGAAGATCTGCGCTTGTCCGACCCGGGCCGCGTAGAGCTCGTTGTTCACGAGGATCGCGCAGGCCGCGTGGAGGGTCACCCGACCGCGCTGGTCGCGGAGCCGATGCGCCGCCCGCCGGTTCGCGTCGCGCAGCGCTTTGCGGAGCGCGACCTCGATGCCCGCCGAGAGGTCGTATTCGTACTGCTCGCGTACGAGGTCGGCGACCTCGCGGGCCACGTCCGCGCCCGGCTTGCCCTGCGGGAGGACCTCGCACAGGAGATAGAAGCGACCCTTCGTGCGCAACGTCGCGCCGAGCGTCGGCTCGCTCACGACGATGACGTCGGAGCTCGCACGGATCTCGGTGGTCGATCCGACCTTCGTGGAAAAGCCGGTCTGCCTCACCAGAGCGGAAGTTTAGGAGTGCGGAAGGAGACCGCTCGGATCGATCGGCTCGTCGCCGCGCCGGATGACGAAGTGGAGATGCGGTCCCGTCGTGATCCCGGTGAGCCCGATCCAGCCGATCGGGTCGCCGGCTCGCACGGCGTCACCGATCTTGACCGGCGGCGGCGCGTGCGTGTCGTCGAGGTGCGCGTACAAGGTGAACAACCCACCGTCGTGGGCGATGAGCACGATCTCCGCCCCGTCGGGAAGGTGACCGACGAACGCGACCCGGCCGCCGGCGGCCGCGAAGACCGGCGCGCCGAGCGGTAGGGCGATGTCGATCCCGTCGTGGAAGTTCGGGTAGGCCACCCCGTGGTACGTCCGAGGCGGCTCGAGGGTGAGTGCGCTCGGACCGAACGGCTGGCTGACCGGGCCTCGGGCCGGCCAGACCCAGGCCAGAGCCTGCTGGAACGCGGGCGCGCCGGCCGCGGACAGGGCCGACCCAACGAGCTGGTCGACCTTCGCCGTCGCGGCCAGCTCGGTCTCCACCAGATCCCGGAGCACGGTGATCTCCGCAGCTGATCCGCCGCCGGCGAGCCGATCGGCCTGCGCGGCGAGCTTCGCCAGCTGGGCGTCCTTGACCGCGAGCGCGTCACCCATGGACACCAGATCGGACTCGTGGGCCGCGAGGTCGGCGCGCTGGGAGTCGAGATCCGCCTGGACCCGCTGCACCTCCGCGAGCGCCGCATGCTGCGCGTCGGCAAGTGAGCCGAGCGCGTTCGTTGCCTGGATCGCGCTCAGTACCGAGCCGGTCGCGATCAGGACCTCGAGCGGCGTGTGCTGCGATTCGCGGTACTGCTGCTGCACGAGCCGGTCGAGCTCCCGCTGACGCTGTGCGGCCTCCGCCTGGAGCGCCGCGATACGCACGATGATCTGCTCGCGCTCCGCGCGCACCTGCACGATCCGCTGATCGAGGAACGCGCGTTCGGCCGCGGCCAGCGTGCGCTCGGCATCGATCCGGACGCTGAGCGAGGTCGCCTGCGCGATCGCTTGAGCCTGCGCGTACTGCTCCGGGGTGACGCCACGGGCAGCCGGCGTGGGGATCGGTGTCGGGCTCGGCTTGGCCGGTCCTTCATCACCCAGGGCCTGCGCTGACCAGAGGGTCATCGCGGCGGACACGATGACGGTGACGCAGATGACCTTCACGACCGGCTGCACGCAACACATGCTGCCAATGACCACCGACTCAGGCGTCGCTCGGCTGCTAGGGGCCCCGTTCGATCGCGGGGATCGTGCGGATGTGCTCGATGTCGCTCGCGGCGTGCCGCATGAGCGCGGCGACGAGCTCGGCCTCGCGCAGCCGGATCTCCCCGGACCACGTCGCGTCTGGCACCGCGACGACGAGCGCGCGGCCGCTCAACGCGACGGCCCGCGTCGCGCCGGACCCGGGTCCGAATACCTCGCGTGCGGCGTCGGACCACGCGTCCAGGGCCGATACCCGCGCGATGTCCCGCTCGAGGCCGAGCTTCCGGAGCGTGCGTTCGATCGCGCCTCCGATCGGCCTCATCCGACGATCCCGTCCTTCACTCGGAGAACATCCGCTCGCTCGATGAGCCGCTCCGGAACGCCCGCCTCGAACGCCGCGGTCAGCAGCGTCTGCGCGTCCTCGGGCAGCGCGTCGACCAGCGCATCGCGCCGACCGGGGTCGAGCTCGCTGAGCACGTCGTCGAGCAGGAAGACCGGCAGCTCGCCGACGCGCTCGCGGATCCACGCCGCTTCCGCGAGCTTGAGCGACAGCACCGCGCTCCGCTGCTCGCCGCGCGACGCGAACGTTGGGAGCGCCCGGCCGAGCGCGCTCACCGCGAGATCCTCGCGGTGCGGCCCGACGAGCGTGGTGCCCTGCCAGACCTCGCGATCGCGCTTGGATTCCAGCAGGACCTGGTACGCGGCCTGCCGCTCGTCGAACGTATCCCCTTCCACCTGGGCCGCATACGCGAGCGAGAGCGCGTCCGCGCCGCTGAACCGCGTCGCGGCGGCACGGAACGGCCCGACGAGCTCGCGGATGGCCTCGAGCCGGCGGAGTGAGATCGAGGCCGCGAGCCGAACGAGCTGGCTGTCCCAGAACGCGAGCTCGGATGTCGGCCGGCCTTCATCGCGCAACACGCGGAGCAACGCGTTGCGCTGCTCGAGCACGCGCCCGTACTCGCGCGACTCGGCACGATGCCGCTTGTGCACCTGGCCGACCATCGCATCGAGGTAGCGCCGCCGCGCGCTCGGCGCTTCGGCGAGCAGCTGGACGTCCTCCGGGAAGAACGACACGACCGCGAGCTCCCCGACCGCTTCGTCGGCGCGCTTGCCCGCGCCGTCGAGAAGGTATCGCCGGGGCCGGCGGCGTTCGCCCTCCGATGGGGCGAACAGGAGCATGTCGACGGTGCGAGCGTCGTCGACCCGCTCGACGCGAGCCGATATCCGCGCCGTGTTCGCGCCCCACCGAACGAGCTCGGAGTCGTCGTGGGCGCGCGGTGAATCGCCCCGCGCGATGAGGTGGATCGCCTCGAGCACGTTGGTCTTGCCGGCGCCGTTGCGGCCCACGAGCGCGGTGACGCCCGGGGCAAGAACCCGCTCGGTCCTGGCATAGCTCCGGAAATCCTCGAGGAGAAGCCTGCCGACGCGCATTGAGTCTTAAGACGGTATGCGGAGCGGCATCACCACGTGCAGGTAGCTGTCGTCGCCCACGATGCGCACGACGCCGGGGGCGAGCGGCCCACCGAGCTCGAGCGCGACCTCGGATGCCCCGAGGCTCCCGAGGGCGTCGGCGACGAAGCGGGAGTTGAAGGCGATCGCCGTGGCCTGGCCCTCGACCGTGGCGTCGACGCGCGAGGTGTTGTCGCCGACCTCGGCGGCCGTGGCGCTCACGACAAGCGGGACTTCCTGCGCGGGATCGACAGCGAATCGCACGATGTTGGCGGCGTCGCGGGCGAAGTACGAGGCGAGCTTCGTGGCCTTGAGCAGCTCGTCGCGCGACACCGTCACTTTCGTCGAGTGGCTTGTCGGAATGACCTGCCGGTAATTGGGGAATTGGCCCTCGATGATCCGCGACACGAGGTCGGCCTCCTCGGTGTGGAAGATCACCTGGCTGCCGTTGGGGGTCACCAGGATGTCGACCGGCGATTCGGAGTCGTCGACGATGCGGGCGACTTCGAACAGGCTCCGGGCCGGGATGATGATCTCGACCTTCGGGTCGACCTTCGCCAGCAGCGGAGCCCGCCGCACGGACAGGCGGTATGGATCGGCGGCGGCCATCGTGACCTCGGTGCCTTCGAATGTCGTGAGGACACCGGTCAGGACGGGCCGCGAATCGTCGGTCGCGGCGACGAACGCGACCTCGTTGATCATCCGGCGCAGCACGCCCTGGGACATCCGGGTGGTCGGTTTGTCGGGGATCGCGGGGATGATCGGGAACTCCTCCGCGTCCAGCCCCTTGAGATTGGCCTCGGTGGTGGCGCTCTTCAGATGGATCGTCTTGGTGCGCACGTTCAGCGCGATCTCGATCGGACCCGCGGGCAGGGAGTTCACGAAGTCGGTGAAGAGCTTCGCCGGCACGGTGATCGCCCCTTCGTCCTCGATCTTCGCGGGCACCCAGCAGTTGACGCCGATCTCGAGATTCGTCGCGGTGAGCTTGAGCCGGCCGCTGTCCGTCTTGAGGAGCACGTTACCCAGGATGGGCAGTGTCCCCCTCGTCGAGACCCCGCGGCCCACGATCGACAGACCGCGCGCGAGGTTCTCTTGTAGACAGCTGACCTTCACGTGAGTTCCCCCTCCACGTCCTCGTAGCTAGCAGTTGATCAGAACGCCAGTCGCAGTAGTAGCGGTGTGGACTATGACGTGTCGCCCCGGATCGTCGCGCCGCGCTTGATCGGATCCATATCCGGCTCGGTGGACGGCTCGGGGACGCGCTGCGGACGGGCCGGGACAGCCGGTTCGGTGTTGTCTGGAAATGCTACAGGCCGGACCATCGCGAACACCTTAAGGGGCCGGTTGTCCACGATTGCGGGTCCTTATCCACAGGTCCCGGTCGCTTATCCACACAGCCAGGCGCGTGTATCGGCCGTTACTCCGCGTAGAGGAGCTCGCGAAGCGAGTTGATGTCTCGCCGGAAATCGTCGTTCTCCCCCATCTCCCGCTCGATCTTCTCGCAGCCGTGAAGGATGGTCGAGTGATCGCGGCCACCGAGTGCCTCACCGATCCGGAGGAGCGGCGCCTCGGTCTCCTCGCGCATGAGGTACATCGCGATCTGCCGTGGCAGCACGATCTGCTTGTCGCGGGCCTTCCCGCGCAGCTGGTCGGATGGCACGCCGTAATACTTCGCGACGGTCTCGACGATGCGCTCCGGCGAGAGCGACTGCCGGCGCGGGTTGTACAGGATGTTCTGGAGCATGGTCTGCGCGAGTTCGGTCGTGACGGCGACCGCGTTCAGCGTCGCGTACGCGACGATCCGGGTGAGCGCGCCCTCGAGCTCGCGGATGTTGGACACGATCCGCTGCGCCAGGAAATCGATGACCGGCGGTGGCACCGCGACGTTCGCGGCCTCGGCCTTCGCGCGAAGGATGGCCGTGCGCGTTTCGAGGTCCGGGGCGGAGATGTCGGCGATGAGACCCCACTCGAATCGCGAACGGAGACGGTCCTCGAGCTGCGGGATCGCCTTTGGCGGGCGATCGCTCGACATGATGATCTGCTTACCCTCTTCGTGGATCGCGTTGAAGGTATGGAAGAACTCCTCCTGGGTGCCTTCCTTTCCAGCGATGAACTGGATGTCGTCGATGAGCAGCACGTCGATCCGCCGGTAGCGCTCACGGAACTCCTCGGACTTCTGTCCGCGGATCGAGTTGATGAACTCGTTGGTGAATTTCTCGCTCGTCGCGTAGGCGACGCGCTTCTTTGGATGACGCGACAGGACGGCGTGACCGATCGCGTGCATGAGGTGGGTCTTGCCGAGGCCGCTGCCGCCGTACACGAACAGCGGGTTGTACGAGTGACCCGGCCGCTCGGCGACGGAGAGCGCCGCCGCATGCGCGAGCCGGTTGTTGGAACCGACGACGAACGTGGCGAAGGTGTACCGGGGATTGAGGATCGCGGTGACCGGCGCACCCTCGCTGCGGCGCTCGGACGGCGGCGCCACCGGGGTGACGGAGGCGCTCGATCCGTCGGCATTCTGGCCGGAATACACGGAATTCGAGGGCCGCTGCCCGGTGCCGGCTGCCGGCGCCGCGCCGCCCGGCACGGTGATGAACCGGACGTCCACGGTCCGTCCGACAAGACGCTGGAGCGATGCGCGCACGTGGGTCCGGTACTTGTTCTCGAGCCATTCGCGCGCGAAGGCGTTCGGGACACCGATGCAGAAGACGTCGTCCTCCTCGCTGACGACGTACGTCTCCTTGAACCACGTGTCGTAGTTCGCTTTCGGCATCGCGAGCTGGAGCTCACCGAGGGCGGCGCGCCACAGCTCCTTGAGATTGATGCGGGCCTCTGCTCCCAGCTGCGAGTCAGACGTCACGGATGCTCCCCACTTGCGATGCGCGCCTGCCATAGAACGTAACTCGCGTGGATCGTGTTGCGGATCGCGATGCCGGTCGCAGGATGTGGCTCCCCTGGAAGCCCGCGAACTATACCCCCGCGTCGGAACGCGCGGCAAGGCGAGGAATGGGAACCAGACTCGGGCTGATAGACTTTCGCTCACACATCCGACGTGATCAGCGTCAGCTTTTCGAGAAGGGGACTCGATCGTGAAGCGTACATACCAGCCGAAGACCCGTCGCCGGTCGCGCGTGCACGGATTTCGTGCTCGCATGAAGACGACGGGTGGCCGCAGGGTCCTCGCTGCGCGGCGAGCCCGTGGTCGCAAGCGACTCACCGTCGTCTAAGCACGCGGTGATGCACGCCGCGCGATTGCGGCGAGGGGAAGACATCGCGCGCGTTCGAGCCGAAGGTGTGGTGCGCAACGACACGCTGTTCTCCCTCCGCGCTCTCTCGACCGACGGAGCGACCGTCCGTGTCGCGGTCGTCGCGTCGCGCGCCGTGGGCGGCGCCGTCCAGCGCAACCGCGCGCGCCGGCGCGTGCGCGACGCCGTGCGGACGGTGCTCGCCGCGCGACCGGATCCCGCGCGCGGAGCCGACCTCGTGGTGACGGTCCGCACTGGCGCGCTCGATGTCCCCGCCGGGCTCCTGCGCGGCGCGGTCGAGCGTCAGCTCGACGCGGTGTTCGAGTGAAGCGGGCGCTGCTCGCCGCCCTCCGGTTCTACAAGGCCCAGATCAGTCCCTCGCTGCCCGCGGCCTGCCGCTACTCACCCACCTGCTCCGAGTACGCGATGGAGGCCGTCGAGCGCTACGGCGCATGGCGCGGCTCGCTCATGGCGATCCGGCGCGTGCTTTCCTGCAACCCGTTCGCGCGCGGCGGGTACGACCCGGTCCCGCAGAAGGCCGGGGGCCGCTAGTGCTCGACTTCCTCGCCCCTTACTGGAATTTCCTGCTGGTCCATCCGCTCATCTCGCTGCTCGTCGGCGCGTACGACGTGGTCCGCGATTTCGGGCTCGCGATCGTGCTCGTGACGGTCGCGATCCGGCTCGCGCTGTACCCGCTGTTCAAGATCCAGATCCGTAACCAGCGGGCGATGCAGGAGCTCGCGCCGGCGATGGCCGAGCTCAAGTCCAAGTACGGGGCCGACAAGCAGCGCCTCAGCCAGGAGCAGATGAAGCTCTACCAGGAGCGTGGCTACAACCCGGCGATGGGCTGCCTGCCGATCCTGCTGCAGATGCCGCTACTGCTCGCCATGTATCAGGCCTTCATCCAGACCCCGCACCTGACCGGCGCGACGCTGGCTCCGGACCTCATTCCGTTCATCCCGAATCCACTGGCACCGGATCAGCTGCTCGACCTCACCGCGCACTGGCTGCCGTGGATGGTCTCATGCGCCAACGCGGCGGTCGGCCAGGCCTGCGGTCTCGGGGCGCCGGATCCGCTGCACGTCCTGCCGATCCTCGCGGGAGTCACCCAGCTGATCTCCTCGGTCATGTTCCAACCGATGGCCCAGCCCAAGACCGTGGACTCGCAGCAAAAGATGATGCAATCGATGCAGTACTACTTCCCGCTGATCACGGTCTTCATCGCGTGGAGCCTGCCCGCCGGGCTCGGCCTCTACTGGGTGACCACGACGCTCTTCGGGATCGTGCAGCAATACTTCGTGAGCGGGTGGGGGCAGCTGCCGCGGTTCCTCCCGTTCCTGCGCCGGATCCCATCGCCCGCCGACCGCACGCTCGCCGCGCGGCAGCAGGCCGCCCTCGAGGAGGAGCGGCGCGACATGTCGGCGAAGGCGGCGCTCACGTCGAACGGTCCGGGCGCGCAGAACACCCGCGAGGCGCGCCGTCAGCGCAGGGCCAACAACAAGAAGAAGTAGGAAGCTCGCTTCGCCTCACGGGGGCGAAGGAGCGCGAGGGGGGACGCGATGCCGCTGCGTGGCGAGGAGTTCACCGGACGGACCGTCGAAGAGGCGATCGAGCGCGGATTGCTCGAGCTTGGCCGCAAGCGATCGGACGTGGACATCGAGATCCTGGAGCGCGGCAAGCCCGCGAACATGCTGGGCATGGGCGGGGTCGATGCGCGTGTGCTGCTGTCCTTCACCGAAGAGGAGCGTGCGCTCGAA
>Ga0310811_10008909_pt1 | contig 12921 bp, 11 predicted proteins | sample YCmetagenome_FD_207642 | JGI IMG/M metagenome (GOLD analysis project Ga0310811, IMG submission 207642) | Soil microbial communities from experimental microcosm in Duke University, North Carolina, United States - YC | ecosystem: Engineered > Artificial ecosystem > Soil microcosm > Unclassified ...
CCCGTGCTGTGCAGCGACGGACGAACCGTCGGCATCTTGTCCAAAACGGATTTTCTCAAGACCGTCACCCGCAAATTGATTTTGGTGGATCACAACGAACTTTCCCAGGCCGTGCAGGGCGCGGATGAAGTGGAGATCATCGAGATCATAGACCATCACCGCATCGGTGCGCTGGCCACGCAACAGCCGATTCTGTTCCGTAACGAACCCGTCGGCTCCACTAGCACGATTGTCGCCGGCGAATTTTTCCGCAACGGCGTGGAATTGCCACGCCCAATCGCCGGCTTGCTGCTGGCCGGGGTTGTTTCTGATACATTGAACCTCACTTCGCCGACGACAACGGCGCGGGATATGGAAATTTTAAGGAAACTCGAAGTCATCGCGCAGGTCAACGCCCGCGACTTCACCGAAAAATTATTCGCTTCCGGCTCGCTGCTCACGCTCAAGCCCGCGCCGCAGGCCATCACCACCGACTGCAAGGAATACGCAGAGAACGGCGGCAAGTTCAGCGTCGCGCAGATCGAGGAAACCGGCTTCGACCAGTTCTGGAAGCGCAAGGACGAGCTGCTCGGCGCGCTGGAGGAATATCGCGCCAGCCGGGCGTATCTGTTTTCCACGCTGCTGGTCACCGACGTGACCACGCAAAATTCGCTGCTGCTGGTCGTGGGCGACGAGAAATTCATCCGGCGCATAGACCATCCGCGCCTTGAACCCGGCATCTACGAACTTCAGGACATCGTCTCCCGCAAGAAACAGCTCCTGCCTTACCTCACGCATTGTTTGCGCGAGAAGGAAAAGGGTGTGAAAGGGTGAACTACAAGTTACGGCGACGGTGAATTTGCAAATGCCAAAATGATTTAGTAGAGTCCAACCATGAAACGCACTTTCAATGCCGTCGTGAAACAGGATGAAGGTTGGTGGATTGGCTGGGTTGAAGAAATTCCCGGCGTCAATTCGCAAGGCAAAACCCGCGCCGAACTTTTGAAGAACCTCCGTTCCGCGTTGAAGGAAGCCTTGGAGTTTAACCGCGAGGACGCGCTCGCTGCCGCCAAAGAGGATTACGAAGAACAAGCCATCCTCGTGTGAAACGGCGGGAGCTAATCCGGCATCTGGCGACGCAGGGTTGTGTGCTCATCCGCGAAGGCGGCAGTCATTCGTGGTGGGGCAACCCGGCCAGAAATCTTCGCTCCGCCGTGCCGCGCCACACCGAAATTAACAAATTTCTCGCCAGGAAAATCTGCCGGGATTTGGGCGTTGCCGAACCATGAAAAAAACAACTCCTGCCTTACCTCACGCATTGTTTGCGCGAGAAGGAAAAGGGTGTGAAAGGGTAGCGCATTTATGAAATGCAAAACCTGTGGCGGCGAAATGATCCTGAAGAGCCGGCCCCGGCTGGTTGCGGTCGGCGGATTGATGGTTGCCTCGGTGGTTATCGCATTCTATTTCCCATGGTTTTGGGCACCCGGCATCATTTTGCTCCTGACCGGAATCTACTTGCTGTCATGGGCAACGCTTGGGCACGGTGCCTGGTGTAGAAACTGCAAAAAGTTCAGCCTGTCTTGACCGAAAATGATTTTGCGTCCGAAAACTCCGGACGAAACCACCGTGGCGTAGCTTGTATTTTTACGGACGCGACCGAAACAGCCGCGCCGCTTCCGCGTGCGCCATCACTACATCCGGGTCGCGTTGCAAGGCGTCGAAGTAATGCCGCGCAAAGCCTTCGCCCGTTTCCGAGGCGACCAGCAACGACGCCGTCTGTTTCACCAATCCGCCGGCCATTTCAACGGTCAGCGGCGTTTTGGATTTGGCATCCAGCGCCTCGTCCATCGCGACGATGAGTTCCGAAACCGGATGCAGCCACGCGAACCACGGATCGTTCGTGAGCAGTTGCAGAAAATGGTTGGGCGACGGAATGGTGCCGATGTTCTGTTCGTAGCTGATGCGCTCGGAATCCACCAGCGCCTTGTGCAGGTGCAGCAGGGCTTCGCGCAACTGCGCCAGGCGTTCGCGGAAATCTTCCGGCTTGGATATTTTTTGGCTCATTTAATTTTCATGTTTCTCCAGGGTGCGCTCAATGCGCCGGTCGGGAACCAGCCACAGCAACGCCACCAAAATGTAAATGCCGCTGGCGAGCCACACATTTACGAAGGCGAGCGGAATGGCGATGAAATAAAGCACCGGCGATAATTTACCTTTCCAGTCGCCGCCCACTGCGCGCGCCAGCAGCGAATCACGGCCTTCACGGCAAATGATGGTCTGTTGCAAAATCCAGTAGGCGACCGCCGCCATCAGCAACACCACGCCGTAGGCGGCGGTGGGCGTGGCGACGAGATGATTTTCCCCCACCCAACCGGTGGCGAATGGAAACAGCGAGAGCCAGAAGAGCAGATGCAAATTCGCCCAGAGAATACCGCCGCTCACCTGCTTCACGGCTTGAAACATGTGATGATGATTGTTCCAATAAATACCGACGTAGATGAAGCTCAGAACATAGCTCAAGAACACGGGCAGCAGTTCCTTGAGCGCCGAAAGCTCCGTCGTGTGCGGCACTTTCAATTCCAACACCATGATGGTGATGATGATGGCGATCACGCCGTCGCTGAACGCCTCCAGCCGGTTCTTTTCCATGCGTGCAAAATAATCTAAATGCGCGTGGTTGTCCGCTAAAAGCGAAGACAGGTCATTTGGTCTGGCTGGCGAGCATGAACACGCGCGGGCCGCGGGCGGTCGTCAAGGCGTGTGATTTCTCCTCGTCGTTGTGCGGGATGGCCAGCCCTTCGGCGTGCTTGTCCGGCACCGGCCGGCCGTTGACGAGGATCATGTAGGTATGGGTGCGGTTGCCCGGCAGATCATGGAGCGCCGCCTGCCAGACGCCGGACACGCGGTCGCGTTTCATTATCACCGGTTTCCAGCCGTTGAACGAACCGGCGACTTCCACGCGCACCGGCATGGGACCGCCCGGCTGTTCGGGCTGCCACCGGAAAATTTTGCTGAAGGTGGCTGATTTTTTGGGGGCGGCGACCTGACCGTTTCCGGCATGATGCGCGTGACCTGCATGGTTTGAGTGGCTTGAGTGATCAATTCGATGCGACATTCGTGATGAAGTTATGTTTGAAACTTGTGTTTGAGTCGTGGCTACGAAGTTAAAGCTTACAATTAATTACACTTCAATCTTCGCATCCAGCGTGACCTTGGCATTGAGCAGGCGGGAGATCGGGCAGCCGATCTTGGCGGCGTTCGCGATGGCGAGAACCTTTTCTTTGTCGGCACGGGGAATTTTCACCGTCATTTCCAAGCGCGACTCCGTCACGGTGAAGCCGGCCTCCATTTTGTCCAAGGTGACGGTCGCGGTGGTTTGGATGGATTCGGGCGTGAGGTTGGACTTGCCAAGTTCCGCCGCTAAGGCCATTGAGAAACAGCCCGCGTGCGCCGCCGCGATGAGTTCCTCCGGATTTGTGCCGACGCCGTTTTCAAAGCGCGTGCCGAATGAGTATTGCGTTTCCCTAAGCACGCCGCTCTGGGTGGAGATGCTGCCCTTGCCGTCCCTCAAGCCGCCGCGCCAAACTGCCGATGCTTTACGTTGCATAAAATTTCCTTTCAATTTCCGGAACGAGAATTCGTTCCGGGCGGCAGAACCTAGCGCGGGTTCACCACAATCTCAAGTAGCGATGAGGGCCGGTGGCGTAAATCTTGAAATACGGGCAGGACGGGCGGGCCGACAAACAGGCGATTTATCAAAACGGATGCGCTCGACTGGGCGGGCCGATGACGGCATCATCCGCGCCGTCACGACGATTCGCGATGCTGAACAACATTGAGACCATCATCTGCCTGCTGCTGCTTTTCATGGGCGTGCCTGATTTGTGCCGCAAACTGGGGCGGCCGGCGCTGGGGTATCCGCTCTTCGTGCTCATTGGTCTGGTGCTGGTCCCATTGGTGAGCGCCAGCGTGAACAACATGCTGGCGGAGGCGGGCGAGGTTGGATTCGTGCTCCTGCTCTTCGAGGTGGGGCTGGAAATTGAACTGCCGGAACCGCGCGAACTGATCCGGCCATTGCAAACCGTGGCGCTCCTGGTGCTGGCGCAATACCCGATCGTCCTGATGGCCGGCCACCTCGCCGGCCTCAATCTTGTCGAAGGTTTGATCGCCGCCGCCACGTTGACGAGCTGCTCGGTGGGCATGACGCATGCCGCCTGGAAAAATTATCCGCTGCCCAGTGACGCCGCGCGAACTTATGTCTTGCACATCATGGTGCTGCTGGAACTGCTTGCCATCGTCCTGCTGTCAATGGAGACCGTGGTGCTCGACAGCGGATTATCCTGGCGCGTGCCGCTGAAACTATTGGGCATCGGCATCACCGTGGTGCTCGTTGCGCGCTTTTCCGGCCACATGAACAAATTGTTCCAGTTCGTGCTGGAAAAAACCACCCATTGGCGGGTGCATTTTCTCGTCCTGATGGTGCTGGCCATCTGCGCCCTCGGCGAACGGCTGGGCCTCGCGGCGGCCAAAACAGCCTTTGTGCTGGGCCTGTTCATGAGCCGCATGGAACACGACGGCAAAGGGCTGGAGGAATACATGGCCCCGATCAGCCATCGGTTTTTGATCCCGATCTTCTTTGTCGCACTGGGAATGCAACTGCCGTGGCAGATGTTTCTGACCTGGAATGCGCTGCTGGCCCTTGGCACCGCCGGGTTGCTGCTGGGTTTCCGCGAAATGATCCACCGCCGCTGGCTTAAAACGGGCGGCGACCGGAAAACCTTTCTCCTCTTCACGCCCAACCTGACCATTGTGGCCCTGGCGGCCAGTTCCCTGCTCCAGCATCAAACGGGTCATCCGATTGCCGCGTGGCTTTTGATGACCGGACTGTTCCTGACCGTCGGCTCGCTGTTTTTGCTGCCCCGCGCCACCAACGGTCCGGCGACAACTCCTGAAGCACCGGATACCGCCCCGGCAAATTGATTTCTGGCATGTCAATTTCAACTGAAGAAAAGGCTTTGTCGAAAAACGGCACACTTCCCAAGCGCGCAGTTTCCGCTATGCTTGAAACAGCAACCTTCGCAACAGAAAATCCTGTTCGCTGAAAAGATGATTCAATCAGAACGCCACTTATGCCGCTGACCAAGCTGGGCTGGAACGCCGAGCGCGATGAACAATTCGCGCTCCATCTCGCCAAAGGTTTTGTCCCGGCACGCGTCGCGGTGGAAGACAAGCATTTCTACCGCGTCTGGACCGCTGAGGCTGAACTCACCGCGCAGATCACCGGCAAGGCCATGCATGAGGCACGAGGCGATCATTCCAAGCTTCCCAAGGTCGGCGATTGGGTCGCTGTGAAGCTCGTGCCCAACGAGGAAAAAGCCACCATCCACGCCATCCTGCCGCGACGCACCTTGATCACGCGCAAGGCGACCGGCCGCGACACCGCCGCGCAAATCCTCGCGACGAATGTTGAAACCGTGTTCCTCGTGACGGCCGCCGATGCGACATTTAACGCCGCGCGTCTGGAGCGAATGCTCGTCATGGCCCACGATAGTGGCGCGCGACCGGTGGTCGTGCTCAACAAGATTGATCTGTGCGACGACCTTGACACCAAGCTCGCCGAAGCCACCCGCGTGGCGGGCGACGCCCTGGTGCTGGCGGCCTGCGCGCTCACCGGGCGTGGCGTGAAAAAGTTGGCGACCCTGATCAAACCCGGCGACACCGTGGTCTTCATCGGCACGTCGGGCGTCGGCAAATCGAGCCTTATCAACCGGCTCTACGGTGAAGACATCCAGGCAACCTTGGAAGTTCGGGAAAGCGACGCCAAAGGTCGTCATGCCACCTCGTGGCGCGAGATGATTTTCCTGCCGAAAGGCGGCGTGGTCATTGACACGCCGGGCATGAGGGAATTTCACATCTGGGCCGCCGGTGAAGGTGCAAAGGAAACTTTTCCCGAAATCGAAACGCTTTCAGCCGGCTGCCATTTCCGTGATTGCACTCACACGAAAGAAAAGAACTGCGCCGTGCTCACCGCACTCGCCGCCGGCACGCTTCCGCGCGAACGGTATGACAGCTTCGTAAAACTGCAGCTCGAAATCAGCTACCTCCGCGAAGCGGAAAAACAGGCCGGCTGGCAAAGCCGCCGCAAGAGCGACCGCGTGGCGCACCGCGTCTTCAACAAGCAGGATTAAACAGTTGCACCGGCAGGTTTGCGGTCACAACCAAGATTGCCGGCAGAACCCATCACTGCTGAACCCGGAAAAACATCGTCTGGTTGGATGGCGTCAGAAACACATTGTTGGAATAGCCAATGGCAAAAGGGATGTTACTGACGGCGTTCCAAAGATTTGTGCCCGGCAGTTGTGGCGAGGCTTCGAGTTGACCGGGCGAGGACGGATTCGGCCATTGAATCAGCACCTGGCTGCCTGCCGGGTTGATGTTGAGCGACACGGGACTTTGCGTTGTTTCAAAACACACGTCGCCGTAATTGTCGAGCAGCGTTTGAAGATCGGTTTGATCCGTAACGCCATCGTTGTTGTAGTCAAACACGCTGGGCAATCCCCAATCAGCCACCAGGCCGTTGATGTCGTCCACATTGACGGTTTTGTCGAGATTACCGTCGCCGGTGCAGGCCGGTTCGGATGCCAATATGCTTTCCAGCACGGCCATGAGCTGGTCCAGGTTGGACTGCTGATCCGCAGTGAGCGGGCCGCCGGCCAGAAGGTTGTAAGGGGAATCATCAAGGCCGTCCGGATTGAGCAACGTCGGGCTCAGGTCATAAAATTCGTAGGGGTTGACACCGGCATCGCAGGAGGCCAGTTGGGATTTGACCAGCTTGTAACGGTCATTACGAACGGCCCAGACGGACGTTGGCTGAATAGTCAGATTGGTATAAACAAAGGCCCGGACATCGCAGCAGTTGGAATAAACGACGGATGCGCCGGGCCCGAACCATTCGCCGCCGGATTCTTCGCAGGTCGCCTGGTCGTCGAACAGGATGTCGTTGCCGACCTTCTGGCCGGCGATGGTGAAGACGCTGGGCCAGGTCTTGGCGTTTGGTGGGACGGTGCCACCCAGTTCGGCATAATTATATTGCCGGATCGGGCCGGCCATTGAATTGGTCAGGTAAGGCAGCATCGGTTCACAATCCAGAATATGAGATGGAGGCACGATGGCATGAACATCCAACCCGGCAATTTCGCCAAACAATTCAAACAGATCCACGGCATTGACCATGTTGGTGACGGTGCGGCCGGGTTCGCTGACGAGCGGGCCTGAAACAATCACCGGCGCCGCGACACCGGTTTGATAAGGCGTCGCCTTGGCCCGCAATGGATTATACGGGAGATTGACGCTTTCGTAATACGTTCCGTTGTCGCCACAGAGAATGACCATGGTGTCCGTGGCCGCCGGAGTATATTGCAGCCCGCCCGATGGCAAATTGGTGGCGAGGCCGGCCCCGACGAGCAGACGTCCAATCTCTTGGTCCAGCGCATACAGCATGAGATTGCTGATGATTTTGATTTGGGCTTCATTGGTGTTCGCTTCCGCCAGATTGGTTGGCCACGAAAAACCCGGAGGGTATAAGTTCGTGGGCGGCTGCTGATACGGAGTGTGAATGGCGCTGTAACTGGCCGTGCACATCCATGGTTTGCCGGCCAATCGCTGCTCCTGAATCCACGAAATGGCGTCGTCCGTCTGGGCCGTCACCATGTATTTGCGCGCCAGCGAAACGCTGACATTCGTGCCCAGATTGATGGTGCGCGGCCAGGCATAATAGCCGTTGTTGATGGTAAAATCGGGGACGATGGTGGCCGCCGAAATGTTGGCGGTAAAATCTCCGTTGGTGTCCAGCGCCGGGATGCCGCCTGACTGGACGATTTCCTGCCCCGTGTAGCCTGTGCCGTTGTTGTCGTCACAATAAATGTTGGTCTGGGCATCTTGAAACCAGCCTGCACCGCGCGCCGGTCCCGTGGGAAAACCGCAGGGATAAAGCGTCTTGTTCGTCGTCTGGTTCCCGAGCGTGGGATCAATGTAGGGCGGCCCGCCCACCAGACAGCCGTTGAAATAATTCCAGCCCAGCGCGGCGGGGGCGCCATAGCTGGCCGGGTTGTTGTCCGGCCCGCCGAGATGATATTTGCCGAACAAGGCGCTGGCATAGCCGGCATGGTTGAGCACGCGCGGCGTGGTCACCTCGTAAGGGGACACTTGCGAGGATGGCAGATTGTAATCCAGCAGGGCGGCTTTCACGCCAGTGCGCAGCGGATAGCGGCCGGTAAAAAAGCAGGCCCGGCTGGGGGAACATTCCGGCATCATCCAGCAATTGTTGAAAGAAACCCCCTTCTGGACCAGCGTGTCCATGACCGGGGTGACTTGGGGCGCCTGGGGATTAAAGCTTTTCAACTGATCAATCCCCACGTCATCCATGATGATGAACAGGATGTTCGGCGGCTGATTGGAAGGTTGGGCCTCCAGTGCCATTGGTTTCAGCAACAGAAATTGCGAAACGATCACGACTGCGGCGGTGGAAAATTTGAGGAGGTTCCCGCGTGCAATGACGGGTTGAGTTTGGGCGTGGAAATTTAATTCCAATTTTTGTTGGCACATGATGGCTTGGTTTTCTCGGATGTTTTTTGCGGCAAAAATTGCTTGGAAAGCGGCTTCTTCCAATGAAGCTCCAAGCATATCAAATTCAAACCGCATGGGCAATTTCGGAGTTGAGTGTTTATTTAAAAAAACGGGCCTGTCTGAGAACATGGGGCAAAAGAACATCTCCACCAGTTCAACCATTATGAACCCGCTCCAAGTTCCCAACGAGGGTGGCGATCCGGTCAACATCCCCGGCATCCCGATGCTCATCCGCATCCCCGGACGTGACATCGCAGCCACAGCAGGACATCCCGCGTGTGCTGAAGATCGCGAACAAATTTGGACTGAAAATTATGCCGCCGTCTAGTGTGTGAGGAATTTCACAATTGATTTGCTGGGAGTTCTTCAAGATTTTGCCAAAAAATCTAGTTGCTTGGCCGTTTCTTTAAGATCAAGCGCTTTTCCATACGCACGATTCATTAACACCCGCGCCTCATCATGATCCGATGCATGAATCATGTAATACATGACATGGCCGGTGTCAGTCACCGGCACCCGCTTTGGCCGGCGCGGTGAAATGGTATTCGCCGGCGGCGACTTCAAAGTTCGCGGAGTTTCCGGTCTGTAAAAATCCGCTCACGCCGTCCGCCTTCATCGCGGGCCGGCTGCCTTCGAGCACTTCATTAACCTTTGCGCCCGGCACACAGATGGTCGCTGTCGTATTCGGCGGAACGACCACATGCAGGCTGAATTGGCCGCGCTTGATCTTCCAATCGCTCACGATTTTGCCGTGGATGGATTCATATTCCGCCCGGGCAAATGTGAGATCGCCGACCGGTTGCGGACGGATGATGAAATGCTTGAAGCCGGGAGTTGCCGGATCGCCGTTGATGCCGGCCAGCGCCTTGTAAAACCAGGCGCTGATGTCGCCGAACATGATGTGGTTGCGCGATTCCGTTCCGTTCCACTGCTCCCACAACGTGGTGGCACCCTGCTCGATCCACCAACCCCAGCTCGGAAGATCTTTTTGCGACGCCATCTGATACGCCACGTCGGTTCGGCCATGATCGGTCAACGTGTTGAGAATGTATTTGGCACCGAGGATGCCGGTGTCAATGTGGCCGTTTTGTTTCGCCACGCTGGCGACGAGATTTTGCAGGACGCGCGCCTGATTTTCCGGATCGACGAGGCCTTGATACAAGGCGCAACTGAGCGACGTCTGACTGCCGTTGCCGTAAGTGCCGTTGTCGGCATTGAAAAATTTGGCATTGAAGGATTTTTTGATCTGCTCCGCGCGTTCCGTGTATTGGGCGGCATCATCGGTCTTGCCCTGCAACGACGCAGCCAGCGCCACGACCAAGGTGTCGCGATAGTAATAAGCCGTGTCGGTGATGTCCGCCGGCGTCGTGGTCTTGAACGGCGCCCAGTCATTGAGGCCGATGTTGACGATGTTGTTGGATGCACGCGTCGAGAGGTAATCCACATAACGCTTGAGTCCGTCGTAGTGATCGCACAGCGGCTTCGCGTCGCCGTAATATTCGTAGAGATAAAACGGGATCAATTCAAACGCGCTGTCCCAGGCGGGGCCGTTGCCCCAGGAATAACCCCAGCCGCTCGTCGGCACGATGCCCGGCAACTGGCCGCTGGATTTTTGCTCATCGCCAAGATCGTTGATCCATTTGGTATAAACCCCGGCGGGCATGAAATTGTAGATGCCTTGTTCGGCGGCGAGGTGCGCGTCACCCGTCCAGCCGTTTTTCTCGCGATGCGGGCAGTCGGTGGGAATGCCCTGTAAGTTGCTTAAATATGACCAGCGGCCCGCCCGCCAGATTTTATTCAGCAGCGGATTCGAGCATTCAAATTCGCCCGCCACCGGGATGTCCGAATGAGTGAATACGCCGCGAATCGAGTCCAGCGTCGGCTTGCCGGGGAAGCCCGTGACCTCGACATATTGGAAACCGTAGTAAGTGAAGCGGGCATGCCATTTTTCCGTGCCACCCCCTTTCAACGTGTAGCTGCCGGTCTGAAATTGCTGATCCTTGCCCATGCGCTTGACGTGCTGCTCGATGTCGCGCGTGTCGAGTGAACCGTCGGGAAACAGGCGTTCGCCGTGGCGCAGGGTAATTTTCGTTCCCGCCGGTCCGCGCACGGTCAGCTCGGTGTAGCCCGCAAAATTCTGGCCCATGTCGAAGACAAAAACGCCGGGTTTTGGCTCCGTCAGCTTCACGGGTTTGATGATTTGGGTCGGGCGGATCGGCGGCATCATTTGCGCCACGAGCCGGCCCTGCGGCGCGACTACTACCTGCGCGGCTTGCCAGGCGGAGTCATTGAAGCCGGCTTTGTCCCAACCCGGCATTTCCCGCCGCGCGTCGTAAATTTCCCCGCCGTAGATGCTGTCGAACTCGATCGGCCCGGTGGCGGTTTTCCAGGAACCATCGCTGCCGAGAATAGTCGTGCGGCCATCGGCATAATCGACCACGAGGGAAAGAAGCAGCTTGGGCGCTTCCCGCCACGGTGCCTCGTGAAAATTCCAGACCGCCTTGGTTTGCACGTTGAACCAGCCGTTGCCAAGAATGACGCCGATGGCATTCGGGCCGCGTTTGAGCAACGACGTCACATCATACGTGACATAGAGATCGCGCCGGTCATAACGCGTGTAGCCGGGATCCAGCAACTGGTCGCCGACGATTTGTCCGTTGATGTGTAGCTCGTAATAGCCCAGCCCACAAATGTAAACCCGCGCCCGCTTGATCTTGCCATCGAGCGACAGTTCGCGACGGAACATCGGCGCGGGCAGCTCATCAATGTTCGTCGTGCGGGCGATCCATTGCGCCTGCCAGTCGGATGTTTTCAGCAGCCCCATTTCCCATCGCGCGGGCTGGCTCCACGCCGAAGGCTTGCCGTCCTTGTCCCAACTGCGGACCTTCCAAAAGCACGCCTGCCGCGACGCCAGCGGCTGGCCACCGTAAACAACAAAAGTAGTTTGATCGGAAGCGACTTTGCCGCTGTCCCACAAATCGCCCTGATCTTTCTTCAGAATATCAGCGCTGCTGGCGGCGAGGATTTGATAAGCGGTCTGCTTTTGCCCACGCTCACTGGAATTCAAAATCCAGCTCAAACGCGGCTGGGCGATGTCAATCCCCAGCGGATTTTCCAGATACTCGCAGCGCAACCGGTCAACGCGCATGCTGGCGAAAGCGTCGCAAGCGCAGACAAATAAAAGAACAGTCAGCCATCGGGAAAATGTTGCGTGCATAGTTTGATGAGACTAGCGAGTCGCCCAAAATCAAGCAACGGACTTCGCCGTGTGGAACCATCACTGATTCGGGTGATGACGGGCACAGATTAAAATCACAAACTGTGGCCATTTCAGGCCACGTTGACGACGGTGGCCAGCCCGGCGATATTATGCACATGTATCCAGTCAAGCCCACAGCCACCGGGCTGTTTTTTCGACGTGGCCGCACGCTTCATTGGGTGCGGTCGGCGCTGCTTTGCGTCGCGCTGTTTTGTATTCCGCGCTTTGCCTTGGCGAATTCGGACATGCACACGGTTCTGCCTTACACCTGCGGAACAAGAATCACCGCCAGTTCTCCGGTGAATGGCGGCACGCGCTATGGCCGGATCATCCGCCTTCAATACAACGGCAGCGCCAATGGCACGCTGATCGCGACTTACGAATCGTGGCCGAATGATTTCCGGTTTTACCGGAGCACGGATGACGGGTTGACGTGGACGCAGATTGGCGCGCCCGTTTTGAGTTCCACGACCGGCTGGGTGATGAAGGTCGAACCGGATCTCTACGAATTGCCGGCGACGATGGGCAATCTTCCAGCGGGAACCATTTTGCTGGCGGGGAATTCCGAGACAACCGCCGGGGGCAATAATCATCGCATGGAAGTTTGGTATAGTTTGGATCAAGGAGTCACCTGGCAGTTTCGGGGCGTGGCGGATACCAGCACCAATCTGGGCATGTGGGAACCGCGCCTCGGCTCGAGCAGTTCCGGCCAGTTGGTCTGTTACTATTCGGACGAGCGCTTTGCCAGCAGCGGCTACAATCAATTGCTGGGCGAGCGGGTTTCGCCGGACGGTGGTTTGACCTGGGGGCCGGAAATCTATGTCTGCGCCGTCGCCGACGGGGCCAAACGGCCGGGCATGGCGGTGACAGCCAAATTACCCAATGGTCAATATGTGTTGAGTTACGAGGGCGTCGGCTATGGCGGCTGGAGCCAGGTTCATATCAAGTATTCCAACGACGGCACGAATTGGGGCAGCGGGCCGGCGGACCTTGGCACGCCCATTCAAACAGCCAGTGGCGCTTATATCGGCGCGACTCCTTACATCATGTGGAGTCCG
>Ga0310811_10008910_pt1 | contig 12920 bp, 8 predicted proteins | sample YCmetagenome_FD_207642 | JGI IMG/M metagenome (GOLD analysis project Ga0310811, IMG submission 207642) | Soil microbial communities from experimental microcosm in Duke University, North Carolina, United States - YC | ecosystem: Engineered > Artificial ecosystem > Soil microcosm > Unclassified ...
TTAAAAGTGCTTTTCGACGCAGCCGGTCCTTTTGCCTGAGAGTTTGTGGGTGTGCCCCTTCGGCGGCATGCGCTACCGGCTCCCCCGGTCTGCACACGCGCTCTCCCGACGCGTGCGCGCAATTTACGCGAGGGTGAGTGGCTTGTCAAACGGATGGCACACCGCTCGGGGCCCCAAGAACATCGAGCCACTGCCGGTGACCGACAGTGGCTCGATATCGATGCTACCCCACGCTGTTTCTCAGGGCTTATACCCGTCGTTGAGCGTTTTGATGAAAGCGATGATGTCGTTGATATCCTGATCCGACATCGACAAAGGATCGCCAGGCTTTCTATTGAACGGTCCGTCGGAGGTGTCGATGTTGGCCTGATACTTCACCGGAAGATCGTCGTACTTGATCGCTTTGCCTGACGCATCGCGCGAATAGACCTTTTCCGGTTCGAGATCGCGGAAATTGTAGAAATCCATCACCTGCTTGAGCGTGTGATAGATGCCGTTGTGGAAGAACACTTCACGCGAGGCCGAATTGCGCAGCGTCGGCGTGAGGAACATGCCGCAGTACTGCGTCTGGGTGGCGAGGTCCTTACGGATGGGCCCACAGATACCCAGGTCGTGATAGTTCGGATCCTTGTTAGCCGGAAGGGCCGGATTACGCGGCACGCCCAACGCTTCGTACTGGGTGTCGGTGAACACCGGCGGCAGTCCGTCCGGGCTCGGCTGGCTCAAGTGGCAGCCTGCGCAGTTCGCTTTGTTCGGATCGTTAAAAAGACGCAAGCCGCGCAGTTCCGCAGACGTGAGGCGCGCCTTGCCTTGGAGCCAGTAGTCGTACTTGCTGCTGAATGCGTGGAAGGAGGACTCTTCGAGCTGATATCGTCCCAGCGCGAACATCGCTTCGCTCAGCAACAAGTCGGGGTGGCTGACGATGCCCTCGCCGAACAGCTTTTTGAACTGATCGATATAAGCCGCATGCTGCAGCTTGCCCGCGACTTCGTCGGCGCTCGTGTTGGCCATCTCCACCGGATTGAGCATCGGCTCGATCGACTGGTTCTGTAAGGAGTCGGCGCGGCCGTCCCAAAAGAGGCCTCCTTGGGGAACCATCGCCGGCGCGGCGGGCGTGACGTCGGCGCTTTTCACCGCGCGCTGTGTGCCGATCGCCGCCGATGCCTGATCCGCAATGCTGACAGGTGTATCGGTCTCGCCCGCATCGGGCCCGATGCTGAACGGCGCCTGCCGATACAGGTAGGCTAGCGAAGGAGGCGGACGGTAGCCAGGCAGGTTCAAATGCGGACCGCCGAGTTGCACCGGAAACTTTCCGATCGGCCCATAGCCGTGATCGGGGTTATGACATGAAGCGCATGACTGTTGACCGGACGCGGAGAGCGACTTGTCGTAGAACATCTCCTTGCCGATCAGCGCAACGGCGCTCAGCGGCTGCACGGGAGGCAGCACGAGCTTGACCGGATGGGCATTGGCACCCGTCACGTCCTCGACGATCTCACCGATTCGGTCGGGCATGCGCTCCGGATGAATGAGCGCATAAGTGCAGGAACCGCCGAGTGCAAGCAGCAAAGCAACCCAAAGGGTACCGCGCAAGGTTTTGCCGGTTGCTGACGTAGGCGAGACGGAGGTGGCGTCCGGGTGAACGTTCATGATGAGGACGTCGATTATCAAAACGACAAGAAGCGAAATCGAGCCGTCATGACGCCCGGCTCGATCATGATTTTTGCCCGCGGCCCCGACATGTATCGGAGCCACGGGCGAGCAGGATCAGGTCCTTGAGGGCACTGTCCTACGTGGCCAATGATTACATCGACGACGGCGAAGTCGAACCCGCAGGCGGCGCGGACAACACCGTGCCCTGGTTCGGGTCGAGATACAGCGGCGGGTTGTTGCCACCGGTCGCCGAGAAGTCGAACAGGTTCATGATGCTGCCAGCGTTGGCATCGAACGAACCGCCGCCGATACGCTGACCGCCGAGCCAGTTGTCTTCGATGAACTTCACAACCGAAGCCTGGGTGATCGGCGTGCTATCAACGAAGTTTGCCTTCGCGTACGGCGACACGACGATGAACGGGGTACGGGTACCCGGACCGCAGCGGCCGTTGATGAGGCCGCCGCTGACACCCTGCGGCTGAACCGCGCCGGTAGCCGTACATTGGCCCGGGCCGTTCAACTGGTCGTAGCCGGTCAGCGTCTGCCCGTTGATCGTCTGCTGTGAAGTCGAATCGAACGAAGAGCTCGTCGGCGCCTTGTAGGCGTGGTCGTACCAACCGTCCGAATCGTCGTAGGCGATGATCACCGCAGTGTTCTTCCAATCAGGCTGCTGCTGAAGGAAGTTGATCACATTGGTGAAGAACGTCTGCTCGTCGAGCGGATCCGAGTTACCCGGGTGGCCGTCTTCGATCGCGGGCGCCTTCAGGAAGCTAACCGACGGGAATTTGCCGGCGGAAACCGCAGCATAGAAGTCGTTGATGTCGTACTCGTGGTGCACCGGAGTCGCCGTATTGTCGAGCGGATCCGTCATGCCGATGTATTGCGTGCCACTCGGGCGCGTGTGCTGCGGGTTCGCCGTGGTCGTGTAGTACTGGAACCAGTTGTGATGCTGCACGTAGTCGGCCTTCGTCGTCATGAGCACGGACGAGTACGTGGAACGTTGACAATTGGTGGTGCCGTTGGCGTTGGTGAGGCCCAGGTTGAAGCCGCCCATGAAGCCGCCCCAGGTCAGGCCCTTCGCGTTGAGCAGGTCACCGATGTTCTGGCCTTTCATCGTGGCAGTCGCGCCCGAGCTGCAAACGTCGCCCGTCGGATCGGCGTCGCCCACGAGCGTCATGCTGCCTGCGCCGTCGTTGATGGCGCTGGTCGTCGTGCCATTCGAGATCGTGGCGCCGTTGTTCTGGCCGGAAACGACTTCCAATGCGCCCGGCGTCGACGGGCCGTACGTATCCGTGTAGGCGTTTTGGTTCATCGCGAAGTGCTGTGCATAGTTCCACAGCGCGGTCACGGTGTTGCCGTCGTAATAGCCGAGCACCAGGCCCTTGGTGCCAAACTCGCCCGTGCTGCCAGAGCCCGCTGCGCCCGTGAAGAGCGGGAAGGCGTCCATGGCGCCGTTGTCGTAAGCAAGCTGCTCCGGCGTGTAGCTGTGGTTCATGCTGACCGTGGCGGCCTGCGAGCGGTCGAGGCGGAACGGCACCAAGTTGGCCGCCGTCAAGCCCGTGCCCGCGTACGTCACGCCATTGACCGTCTTGCCCATGGCGTTCGGCGACGTCGGCAACGCATTCGGGTTCGTCGTGATCAGGCCGTTATTGAGCAGGTTATTCACGGACGGAGTGTTCGGAAGCGCTGTGAATGCCGGCTCGCCTTCCGCGTTCACGGCCGTCGGATACGTACCGAAGTAGTGGTCGAACGATTCGTTCTCGCTAAAGATGACGACCAAGTGCTTAATCGGCGTTGCGGTGGCCACGGCATCCTGCACGCTGGCGGTCGGCGTCGTGGGAGCCGTCGTCGACGCGGTCGTCGACGATCCGCTGTTGCCGCAAGCGCTCAGCGCAAAGATTGCGGCCGCGACAGGAATCGGCAAGAGTTTGGTGTAGGACATTTGTCAGATTTTCTCAATTGTCAGTTCAGCATTTCCTGCGTGGTTAATCGCAGAAAAACACCCCTGGGTGACTTGTAAGTGCTGCAGGCGCGGTTGCTTACTTCCGATGTGCCTCCGAAGCCGGCGCTCATTGTCAGATCCCCGTATGAAACTGCGATGCAATATCACTTACTGAAATGTTCAGAAACATTTCACAAACCTTTAATAAAAACGAAATGACAAGCTGACCGACAGCCGGTGCCAGGGCCCATTCCCGCGTGCGCTCCTGAGCAATCATCTGTACGCATCGAGACAAGTTCCTATTATTTCGGCCGCTTACGCTTGACCGTGGCCATGCGCCACATCGCATCGGGCGAACCTACTAAGAGGGGAATTTAGGAATGCAAACCAACTTCGTCGTAAGCAGTGGCGGCTCGCCGCGCGATGGTCTCCTGCGCCACTCCCGCGAGTTCATCGTCGGCGCGGCCTGCGTAGTGGCGCTCTTCATGACGGGACATGCGCAGGCGGCCACGACCGCAGCACCGGCCGAGTGCAAAGCGCTGCAGACCAAGTACCCCCAGTTCAAGGGCAAGACGCTCGTCAATGCGATCAACCCGCATACGCCGGGCTACGAAGCGCTCGACCCGAATGATCCGAGCAAATACGTAGGCTTCGATATTGATCTCGGCGAATCGATCGCCGACTGCCTCGGCTTCACGATGACGTACAAGTCGGTAACGTTCCCCGCCTTGCTGACCACGCTGCAAAGCGGTCAGGCCGATATCGTCATTTCGGATATCTACGCCACGGAAGAGCGCGCGAAGGCGGCGGACTTCATCACTTATTCAAAGGTGTTCGACGGCGTGCTCGTTGCCAAGGGCAATCCGAAGAAGATCACGGGTATCAATCCGTCGTTGTGTGACGCCACTGCCGCGGAAAACACCGGCTACGTCGAAGTGCCGTTGATCCAGAATCTGGCTGCGGCCTGCCAGAGCGCAAAGAAGCCGGTCGCGCAGATCCAGCTCTACGACAACAACGCAAACGCCATCCAGGCGATCCTCGCAGGTCGAGCCGACACTTACATCAACGATGTCAATACCGTCGACGCAGCCGTGAAGGCTTATCCGGACAAGCTCGACAAGGCAAGCGCGGTCACACTGCCCTACTCGGTCGGCATCGCCGTGCCGAAGCAAAAGCACGATCTACGCGATGCCGTGATGGCCGCACTTGGTGCGATCCAGAAGGCGGGCATCCAACAGAACCTGCTGAAGAAGTGGTCGCTCCCTGCTGAGAACCTCGAATCACCGAAGCTGATCGTCTCGAACTGATGGAACTGTTTCTTCATTACCTGACGATGCCGTACTTGCTGCACGGCATCGTCTTTAGCATCGAAGTCACCGCCCTCGGTCTCGCGGGCGGTCTCATCCTCGGGCTCGTGCTCGCCTCCATGCAGCTCAGCAAGTTCGGGCCATTGGCGGCGATTGCGCGCGCATATACGATCATCTTCCGCGGCACGCCGCTCATTCTGCAACTCGTGTTCGCGTACGACGCGCTGCCGCATCTCGGCCTTAAGCTCAGCGCGATCGCGGCGGCAGGCTTGGCGCTCGCCGCGAACGAAGCGCCTTTCATCGCGGAGATTCTGCGTGCGGGCGTCCTCGGCGTCGAGCGCGGACAGCTGCTTGCCGGTCAGGCACTCGGCATGACGCCCACGGTGCTGCTGTGCCGTGTGATCGCCCCGCAGGCGATTCGGACCATGGTACCCGCGCTCGGCAACGAAGCGGTCAGTGCCCTCAAGAACTCGTCGCTCGCCTCGGTGATTGCAGTGGACGAGCTGACGTTGCGCAGCACACAACTCGCCTCCTCCACGTTTGACTTCTTCTCGATTTTCTTTGCATCGGGCTTGATGTATCTCGTGTTGACGGCCGCCATTGCCATCATTCAGTTGATCGCGGAAGCGGCACTCGATCTCGATCGTAAGTTCTCCGAACGATTCGCGGCTCTGCTGCCGTGGTGCGCGAAACGCGATGCCGAGGGAGAGGCCGCGGCACCCACGAGTACGCCCGCTTCAACCGCTTCACTCGCGTCTCGCGAGGCAGCTAGCGAAGCGGCGTCCTCCGCCGTCGAACGGTCGAACGCCGGGCGCGCAAGTCGCCAGCAAGATCTCGCCAAGCAAAGCGCGTCCGTCACAGTGACTGGACTCGTCAAGCGCTATGGCAAGCAAACGGTGCTCGACGGATTCGACTTGACCATCCGCGAAGGTGAGGTCGTAGCATTGCTGGGACCGAGCGGATCGGGCAAAAGCACGTTGCTTCGCTGTATCAATCACCTTGAGGGTTGGGACAAGGGAGAAGTGCGTGTCGGCGGTCGACGGTTGGGCGTTCGCGTCGACGGCCGGCCCATGACGCAAGGCGACATTGCCAATGAGCGCGCGAGCGTCGGCGTGGGCATGGTCTTCCAGCACTTCAATCTGTTCAGTCATCTGACAGCTTGCGAGAACATCGCGGGGCCGCTGCGCTGGGTCCACGGCGTACCTGCCGCCGAAGCGGAGCGCCGCGCGCGCGAATTGCTCGAACGCGTTGGCCTCGCACATCGTGCCGATGCGCTGCCGCGCCATCTGTCGGGCGGCCAGCAACAACGGGTCGCCATCGCGCGTGCGATTGCCCCGAACCCGCGCGTACTCTTGCTGGACGAGCCGACTTCGGCGCTCGATCCCGAGCTCGTTGGCGAAGTCCTGGAAGTGATCCGCCGACTCGCCATCGAGGAGCGCCTGACGATGATCATCTCCACACACCAGTTGCGCTTCGCCGATCAGGTCGCCGACCGCGTCGTCTTCATGAGCGGCGGGGTGGTCGTCGAAGATGGGCCCGCGCACGACGTGCTCACGCACCCGAGCCATCCGCTCACCGCGCGCTTTCTCAACGTGATGGGCGCGGACAGCCGCTTCGAGATGGCCACCTGAACGCAGCGCGCGCCGCTGCTTTGGCCACAAAGCGGGCCCAAAGCGCCGCACGGCTCGCGCCCAGCCGATCCTATCGCACCCGCGTGGCGCCTCTCGCGCCACGCAGTTCAATCACGATCAAACCAAGACCAAGGCGAACACGACGATGAAGCATCACAAACTTCCCGTATCGGCGGAAACGGTCCATTGGGGCTATTTCAGCAAGGAGGTCGCGCCGGCATTGACGATCCGCTCGGGCGATCGCGTAACGATCGAAACGCTGACTCATCACGCCAACGACGACTACGAGCGCATGGTCGCCGGGGACCCCGGTGCCGAGAGCGTGTTTCACTGGACTCGCGAGCACAAGGCCGTGCCGCGCCGTGGCGCAGGTCCGACCGAAGGGTTCAAGCTTGGCAGCGGCGAAGGGATCGGCGTGCATGTGTTGACGGGCCCCGTCGCCATCGAGGGCGCAGAGCCTGGCGATGTGCTCGAAGTACGCATTCTCGACGTCCGGCCGCGCCCGAGCTGCAACGCGTGCTATGCGGGCCGCTGCTTCGGCTCCAATGTCGCCGCATCGTGGGGCTTTCATTATCGCGATCTCATCGAAGAGCCGAAGCCGCGCGAAGTCGTGACGATTTTTGAGCTCGACACATCGGGCGAGCCTGTTGCACGAGCCGTCTATAACTACGTGTGGACACCGCAGACCGATCCGGACGGCGTCGTGCACTCGATGATCGACTACCCCGGTGTGCGCGTCGATCACTCGATCATCAAGAAGCGCGAGAACATCCTCTCGAACGTGTCCGTGCCCGCGCGTCTGCACTTCGGCACGATGGGCGTGGCGCCCGCCGAGGCCGACTACGTCAGCTCCAATCCGCCCAGCTATACCGGCGGCAACATGGACGATTGGCGCGTGGGCAAAGGCGCGCGCATGTATTACCCGGTTGCCGTTGACGGCGCCTTCTTCTCGGTCGGCGATCCGCATGCGGCACAGGGCGACAGCGAGCTCGGCGGCACGGCCATCGAAACGTCGCTCACCGGCGACTTCGAATTTGTGCTGCACAAGAAGAACGATCTCGGCGGCACGATCCTCGAAGGCTTGACTCATCCGATGCTCGAAACCGACGACCAGTGGTCCGTCTATGGTTTCACGTATCCGAACTATCTTGCGGAGCTCGGCCCCAACGCACAGGTCGAAATCGCGCAACACTCGAGCCTCGACAAGGCGATGCGCGATGCGTTCCGCAAGTTGCGGCGCTTTCTCATGACCGTCCATCGCTTGAGCGAAGACGAGGCGATTGCGCTTATCTCGGTCGCGGCGGACTTTGGCGTGACGCAGGTCGTAGACGCCAACTGGGGCGTGCACGGCTCCATTCGCAAAAACGTGTTTGCCGACTGGGCGAAGCAGAAAGACCGGTAAGCGCTCTAATCGCGCACTTCGACGTGCCAGCGCGGTGCACATGCGCAAATTCGGCGCATGTGCACCCATGATGGCGCAGCTCGGCATCGACATAGGGCACGAAACACCGTCCATGGGTGCCCCGCCCCCATGGCGTAAAGGTTGCTTAGGGAGCGATCCCCGCCGCTTTGGTGCACCCTGTCAGTCAGCCAACGGCATCGCGACAGGGGCACCGCTCAAGCAGCGCATCGCCGGCCATCTCCCTGGAGCACACGTTGGATGCAATGCGTCGTTTTACGACCGAATCCTATCCGGAGCGCGAACGGCTTTCCGCCTGGTGCACAGCGCTGGAAACGGTAGGCGTGCGCACTCGCACAGCGGCATTCGCACGGCCTCTGCACGGCACGATCGAATCGCTTACTTCGATTGGTGGCTTCGAGTTGACTGTCATCGCGTCACTCGGGCAGACCATTGAATTCGCTGCCGTACCCGCCGAGGATGTCACGGTCGCCCTGTTGCTGGCGGGCGCCGCGACCTTCCGCGCCGCCGACGGCGTGTGCGAGCCGCTTAGCGACAACGATCTCATATGCGTGCCGCCGCACGCACAGGCATCGATTGCATTCCAATCGGACTTCCGCCTCTTCGTCGTGCGTGCGCCACGTTCAGCCATGGGCAGACGTCTTTTTGCCGCGTCTTCGATGCATGCCGGCCGCATTGGCGGCGATGCCGGGCTGGGTCACGTCCTGGCGGCATTTCTTGGCTCGATCGGCGCAAGCCTCGATACCCTCGAAGCCGAAGAACTGCGCCCGCTGGAGCTCGCGCTTGCTGAGCTTATCGTGGCGAGCCTGGCCACACATCGGTGCGAGACTGATGTGGCACGCTTGACGCCAGCTCAGGCCGCCCTCTTCGCACGCGTGTGCCGCAGCATCGACGCACGGCTCGGCGATTCGTCACTGAGTCTCGCCTCGATCGCTCAGCAAGAGCGTGTCTCCTCCCGCTATTTGCAAAAGCTATTTGAAGCGGCAGGGCAAAGCTTTTCGGCTTACCTCAAATCGCGCCGCCTCGAACGCTGCCGCGCGGAGCTCCTCGATCCGCTCTGCGCGAAGATGTCGATCTCCGACATCTGCTTTCGCTGGGGTTTCAACGATCCTGCCCATTTCAGCCGCACGTTTCGCGAGCGATACCGGACATCACCGCGCGCATTTCGCCACGAAGCGAGTCTCGAGCTTACGCGTCAACTCGTCGGACGCATCTCGCGCGGGCAACCCTCGCAAGCGGAAACGCGGCCCACGCCACGCAGCACACGATCTGCCGGGGACGTCGACGGGCAAGCGGTGATGCTCGTCGATTCGGACATCGAGCTGGCTGCTGCGCGTCTCGAAGCGAGCACCGGCAATGGCAAGCGCACAGCCCGCGGGGCCAGCCGGCCGCGCCATCACTTGCTGCGAGCCACAGCCAACACCGTGCACTGGGGTTACTTCTCGCATGACCTCAAGCCGGCGCTCGAGGTCGATAGCGGCGATACGGTGACAATCGAGACGCTGACACAGCACGCTGCGGACGATTGGTCACGGATGGTGACGGGCGACGCGGGCGCCGAAAGCGTCTTCCACTGGACCGCCGAACACAAGAACGTCAATCGACGTGGTGCAGGCCCGATCGATGCCTCGGTCTATGGGCGCGGAGCAGGCGAAGGCTTCGGCGTGCATATCTGCACCGGGCCGATCGCCGTGCGCGGCGCCGAGCCCGGCGATGTGCTCGAGGTAAGAATTCTCGACGTGCGCCCGCGCCCGTGCGCCAATCCCCTCTTCGCCGGTCGTGCTTTTGGCAGCAATGCCGCCGCATGGTGGGGCTTTCATTACCGTGAGCTGCTGACCGAACCCAAACCACGCGAAGTGGTGACGATATACGAGCTCGACGCAAACTTGGCTGACGACGGCGCGGCTCATGCACGCGCGGTCTACAACTATCGTTGGACACCGCAGCGCGATCCGTTCGGCGTCGTGCATACGACGATCGACTATCCTGGCGTGCCCGTCGATCACTCGACGATCGAAAAGAATTACGGCGTCTTGAAAAACGTCAAAATCCCCGTGCGGCCGCATTTCGGCCTCATCGCGGTCGCGCCGCAGCCCGACGGCGTCGTCGACTCGATTCCGCCCTCGGCCTTCGGCGGCAACCTCGACAATTGGCGCGTAGCGCGTGGGGCCAGCGTCTTCTTGCCGGTTGGCGTGGCAGGCGCGCTGCTATCCGTCGGCGATCCGCATGCGTCGCAAGGGGACTCAGAACTCTGCGGCACCGCGATCGAATGCTCGCTGACCGGCGACTTTCAATTAGTGCTGCACAAGAAGGCCAAGCTGTCGGGTCAGCCCTACGCCGACCTCAACTATCCGCTGGTTGAAACCGCAGACGAGTGGGTACTGCACGGCTTCAGTCACGGCAACTACCTCGCCGAGTTTGGCGCTCAAGCCCAAAGCAAGGTCTACGAAAAATCGACGCTCGATCTCGCGATGCGCGACGCTTTCATCAAGACGCGCCGCTTTCTCATGACGGCGAAAGGACTCACCGAAGACGAAGCCATCTCGCTGATGTCTGTGGCCGTCGATTTCGGCGTTACGCAAGTCGTCAATGGAAACTGGGGCGTACACGCAGTCATACGCAAGGCGCTATTCGAAGCATAATCTCCACATCGGATTCAGATGATATCGATTTGGAGCACTCGGATATCGAGGGTACTAACTGTTTTATAAGGAATCACGACAGATGAGTTCATCGACAAAATTCTGGATGATCGAGGATGCACCTACCCCGGTCGCAACGTTTTCACACGCGACGGAACGGGACGGCTGGGTATTTGTCACCGGACAGATGCCGACCACGCCCGGCGACGACGATGCGCCGCTTCCCGAGGGCATCGAAGCGCAAACTCGGCGCGTGATGGACAACCTCATCATCGTTCTGAAAGGAATGGGCCTCGGCCTTCAGGATGTGGTCGCGGTACGCGCGTTCTTGACCGAGTTCAAACGCGACTACGATGCTATGAACGTCGTCTATGCGAGCTACTTCGAGCCGGGCAAGCTGCCGGCCCGCACTTGTATTGGCGTGACGGGGTTGGCGTGCGACGCCCTCGTCGAAATCGACTTCATTGCACGCCGGCCAGCTGCTGCGTAAGCGTTGCCGCCTCGTTCGGAGAAGACTTCAATGGACCGACAACCCCGCATTGCCATCGGCGCTTTAGGCGGCACCATCTGCATGACGGTAGATGATGCAGCGGCCGGCGCCTTGCCTCGCCTGACGGCGCAGCAGTTGGTAGCCGCGGTGCCTCGCCTCGAAGGCATCGCGCACATTACCGCGCAAACTTTGCTGCAACTGCCGAGCCCGTCGCTTTCGATTCCGGACGTACTCAACGCACTCGCATGGGCCGAAGGCAAAGTTGCCGAAGGGGCCGACGGCGTCGTGCTGATCCAGGGCACCGATACGCTCGAAGAAACTTCGTTTCTGCTCGATTTGCTGTGGACGCATCGGGAGCCGCTCGTCCTGACCGGTGCGATGCGCACGCCATCGGCCGCCGGCGCCGACGGGCCGGCCAACATTCTCGCCGCAGTGGTCTGCGCTGCCCATCCCGCGAGCCGCGAGCGCGGCGCCCTGGTCGTGATGAACGACACGATCCATGAGGCGCGCTGGGTTCAGAAGACCAACACCATGTCGGTGGAAACGTTTCAATCGCCGACATTCGGCGCAGCGGGGATGGTGCTGGAAGGGCTCGCACAATACTTTCGGCCGCCTTCAAAGCGACATGCTCAACGGCCGGTAAAGCTCGATGCTTCCGTGCGCGTTGCGCTCGTCGAATCGTGTCTCGATGAAAAAGGCGACATGCTGGATGCACTCGTCAACGCTGGCTATGACGGCATCGTCATCGCGGGCTACGGCGTCGGCCATGTTTCGGAGTCCGAAGCAATACGAATTGAAGCGCTGCTGCCGAAACTGCCGATCATCATTGCGAGTCGGACCGGATCTGGATCGACCGCATCGCGCACGTATGGCTTTCCGGGCTCCGAAATCGATCTGGCGCGGCGTGGCGCGATCTTTTCGGGTTGGCTCACGCCGCGCAAGGCCCGACTGCTGCTTTGGTCACTGCTTGCGAGCGGCGCACCGCGCGATAGCTATGTCGCCGCCTTCGACGTCTGGAAACACGTGTCCAACTAAATTGCGCTCCCCGAGCGCGGACGAATCCGCCCGCCGCCATTGAACTGCGGCGGGCGCAATAGCATCAATCGACGAGACGTCAGACTCGCTCGTGACAAAACTCCGCCAGCGCGCTCGTCAAAGTCTCGACGGCCTGCTCGGTGACGGCGTTATAGAGCGACGCGCGCAAGCCACCGATCGAGCGGTGTCCTTCGAGCCCAATGATCCCCTGCTCACGCGCAACCGCGACAAATTCCTCGTCCAACCGCGGATCACCGAACGTAAACGCCACGTTCATCTGCGAGCGCCACGGACGATCCGCATGGATTTTGACGACATCGTCCAATGCATCCAGCGTTTCGTACAAACGCCTAGATTTTTCTTCGTTGATCTTTTGCATCGCCTGCAAGCCACCGATCTCGTCGCGCAGCCAACGCGTAACGAGTGTCAGCACATAGATCGCGAACACCGGCGGAGTGTTGTAGTTGGAACCGTGCGAAATATGAGTGCGGAAGTCGAGAATGGCCGGCAACCCATTAGGGATGCGATCGAGCAGCGAGCGCTTGACCAGCGCGACCGTCACACCCGAAGGACCAAGGTTCTTCTGCGCATGTGCATAGATGAACGAATACCGGTTCACGTCGAAGGGCTTCGACAAGAAGTCCGATGACATGTCCGCGACGATCGGCACGGACATCGGGCTTTGGCAGATCGGAAACTGCAGCCCCTCGACGGTCTCGTTCGATACGTAATGGAGATACGCGGCCGACGGCGCGATGTCGAGTTCATGAAGCGCCGGCAACTGCTTGTACTCCACGCTG
>Ga0310811_10008911_pt1 | contig 12919 bp, 9 predicted proteins | sample YCmetagenome_FD_207642 | JGI IMG/M metagenome (GOLD analysis project Ga0310811, IMG submission 207642) | Soil microbial communities from experimental microcosm in Duke University, North Carolina, United States - YC | ecosystem: Engineered > Artificial ecosystem > Soil microcosm > Unclassified ...
GCGAGGCTGGTGACGCACTGACGGCCGTGCGAGCGGCGCGAGACCAGGCCGTTGCGCAGTCCACCCAGGCAAACGCGCTGCGGCTGGCGCTCGATCTCGCCGAGTCGCGGTATGAAGCGGGGCTATCGACGTACCTCGACCTGCTGGATGCGCAGCGCAGTCTCTTCAGCGCGGAGCTGGCGTTGAGCCAGGCACAGTTGAGCGAGCTGACAGCCGCGGTGCAGTTGTACAAGGCGCTCGGCGGCACGTGGCGCTAGACGACGCCCGACGAGGTCGGCACTAAGAAACCGATGAGGGCCTGTGTTCCCGGTTACCGTCGTCCATATTAGGCGTCGGAAGGTATAGGGCTCATCGGATCAGTCGAGTATGGCAGGAAGGCAACGGGTGCAACGGCGCTCCCCGCGTCCCTGGGTCGGACGCGCTCAGGGATCGGTATTGTCGAGCGTCGCGGGGCTGGCAATCATCGGCGTCGCCGCCTTGCACTTTTCCGGTTGCGCCGCCCGAGTGTCGCCGCTGGCCGTTTCGTTTTCCGCCCCCACACCGCAGGTCCAGGCGTTCGACTTCGCCGAAGTGACGGCCAGCGTTTCGTGGCCGCGGCCGACCAATCCGTTCACGGATGCGTCTCTGACCGGTTGGTTCGAAGCCGCCGACGGCCGGTCAAAATGGAACGTCGAGGGGTTCGCCGACGCCGAGAATGGAAGCGTCTTTCGCATCCGATTCGTTCCCCCGGCCGCTGGAGACTATCGGTATCACGTCGACTACCGGCAGGGATCGGCCCACCGTTCCGCTGACGGGACGTTTCATGCCGTCGCGGGCACCAACAAGGGGCCGATTCGCGTCGATCGTGCATATCCCTGGCATTTCGTCTGGGAGGGCACGGGAGAGCACTACTTCTTCAGTGGAACGACCGCGTACTGGCTGTTTGGTTGGCAGAGCGATTCCGTGATCGACGCGAGTCTCGAACGACTTCATCGGTTGAAGGTGAATCGCGTTCGAGTCACGATCGCCGGTCGGTCGGACACATTCTTCGGCGAGCCCGTGACTGTGGGTCCCCGCTGGACCCTCTACGCGACCGCATGGCCGGCGAAGCATCCGCTCGACGTTTACGATCCAGGCTTCGACTACCGCCGTTTCGATATTGCGTACTGGCAGAAGATCGAGCGTGGACTGCGCTTCGCGCGCGAGCGGGGAATGATCATTTCGCTCGTGCTCGACATGAACGACGCCCGCACGCACGTTGCCGCCGGGAGCGACGACGAGAAACGCTATATCCGGTATGCAATCGCGCGACTCGGCGCCTTCAGCAACGTCACCTGGGACCTTGGCGACGACCTCGATGGGTTTCGCGATGCAGCCTGGTCAGAGGCGACTGGGCGATTCATTCAGCACTGGGATCCGTACCATCACCTGACGACGTCCCATCCCCGCGACGGCGACGCGAGCGTGCGTCAGGCCCGACGATCGGACTGGGTCGGGTTCACCTCGTTCCAGAACTGGACGCGACATCAGCACAGCTTCATGCTGGAACAGCGAAAGCTGCAGCAGAAGATTGGGCTGATCATCCCGCAGACGAACGAGGAATACGGATACGAAGACCACTATCCGATCTGGGCGCTCCCTCCAAACGCCGACGCGCCGGACGTGCTACGACGAATGGCCTGGGAAATCTCCATGGCGGGCGGCTATCAGATAACGGGGGAAACCGCCAAACGCGGGACGAATATCTGGCCGAACACCGGCGGGGGATGGATGAACGGCCGGGGCGACAGCACGATGACGATGCTCGAGGGGTACGGGCATATGGCGGACTTCTTCACCAGCTTCGACTGGTGGAGGACGGATCCGCACGACGAGCTCGTCACCGCCGGCGCGTACTGTCTAGCGAACGCGGGCGCCACCTACGTGGTGTACCTCCCGCACGGTGAGCCGACGACCGTTCGGCTCGAAGCCGGCGAGTACAAGGCGCGAGGCTTCGATCCGCTCAGCGGCGAGTGGCATCAAATGCCGGCGGTAAACGGATCATCGTGGACGACCCCGTCCGCGCCGACTCGCGGGAACGATTGGGTGATCCTTCTCGAGAGGATCCAACCCTGAGTCGCGACGCGCGGGCTACCGATACTCCTCCATCAACTCCGCGAGCGCACCACTCCCAGGGCACAGCTCTTCGTACGGCAGCTCGACCAACGGCGTGGCGATCGTGCCCGCGACGCCGTGCATGTCGGCCGCGCTTTCGTCGATGTAGAGCAACCCGGTAACTACCTCGCCGCGGGCCTGTCGCTCCCGCACGTGGGCATACGCCGCGTCGCGGTTCCGAGGATCGTAGTCGGACGCCACCCGCCGAAAGCGCACGACGCTGCCGTCGTGCATCGTCACGCTCACCGCGGATGTGTCGTTCGTCTCGGCCGTGATCTCGCGCCGGAGCGGCACGAAGTCGACTGGAGCGATGTCGTTGTAGTGGTCGCGCGTGTAGCGATAGCTCTTCGTCGACGAGTCGTGATCGTTGAAGCTGACGCACGGCGAGATGATGTCGACCAGCGCGAAGCCGTTATGCCGGAGCGCCGCTTTGAGAATCGGCGTGAGCTGCGCCTTGTCGCCAGAGAAGCTGCGCGCGACGAACGTCGCTCCGAGGCTCAGCGCGAGCAGCACTGGATCGATCGGCGGCTGCAGGTTCGGCTCTCCGCGCTTCGACTTCGATCCGACGTCGGACGACGCGGAGAACTGACCCTTCGTCAGACCATAGACGCCGTTGTTCTCGAGCACGTACGCCATGTTCACGTTTCGACGGATGGCGTGACAGAGCTGGCCGAGTCCGATCGACAGCGAGTCGCCGTCGCCCGAGATGCCGACGTAGACGAGATCGCGATTCGCCGCGTTTGCCCCGGTGGCGAGCGCGGGCATGCGGCCATGCACGCCGTTGAAGCCGTGGGACTGCTTCAAGAAGTACGCGGTGGTTTTCGACGAGCATCCAATGCCGCTCATCTTTGCCGCGCGATGCGGTGGTAGGTCGAGCTCCCACAATGCCTGAACGAGTGCCGCCGTCACGGAGTCGTGGCCGCAGCCGGCGCAAAGCGTCGACATCGCTCCTTCGTACTCGCGGCGCGTGAGCCCGAGCGCGTTCGTGGGGAGCGACGGATGCCGAACCGGAGGCTTAGTGATCGAAGTCATGATGATTCTGAGATGTGATTCAGCGCGATGGCCTGCGCCGGCAAAGTCATGTCAACAGAAGGTTCCGTGTCTCGCTCGCCACACTAGCGGCTGGCCGCCGCGATGCGGCTCGCGCTTGTTCACCATCGAGCACGCCTTCGACGACACGATCCGCCGTGAGCGGCAGGCCGCCATAGTCGAGGATCGACGACATGCTGTCGCGCGCGAGACCCGTTTCGATTGCCAGCAGTGTCCGGAGTTGACCGTCCCGGTTCTGCTCGACGACGTAGCAGTGCGGATGCGAGGCGACGAAGGCTCGCACGCTTTCCGCGAATGGAAATGCCCTCACACGCATGTAGTCGACCGACGTTCCGCTGCTGCGCAAACGGTCGACCGCCTCCAAGACCGCGGAGTGACACCCGCCGAGCGAGATGAGCCCGATCGGCGCGGATGCGCCGTTTCCGCCCTGGAGATGCATCTCCGGACCAGGGACCGACTTCGCCGCCGTCTCGAACTTGCGCGACAGGCGGTCGACGACCTCCTGATATTCGGTCGAATCCTCGGTGTACGTCGCGTGCTTCGTGTGACCCGAGCCGCGTGTGAAGTACCCGCCGCGTGGTGAGACTCCGGGTAACGTGCGTGCGGCGATCCCGTCGCCGTCCGCGTCGAGATAGCGCGAGAAGCGTTGCATGCGCTCGAGATCATCGGCGCCCAGAACCTTGCCGCGGTCCGGGCGATAGCTGTCGTCCCACGTGAAGCGACGGCACATCCAATCGTTCATCCCGATGTCCAGGTCCGACACGACGAACACCGGCGTTTGAAAACGCTCGGCGAGGTCGAATGCCTGTGCGCCGAGGTAGAAACACTCCTCGGGGTTGGCCGGAAAGAGCGCGATGTGCTTCGTGTCGCCGTGCGAGAGATAGGCGATCGACAGCAGGTCGCCCTGCTGCGTTCGCGTCGGCATGCCGGTCGATGGACCGGTGCGCTGAATGTCGAAGAAGACGCCCGGAATCTCGGTGTAGTAGGCGAGTCCTATGAACTCGCTCATCAGCGAGATGCCTGGCCCTGCCGTCGACGTGAAGGAGCGAGCGCCGCACCAGCCCGCGCCGATCACCATTCCCGCCGCGGCCAGCTCGTCTTCGGCTTGAATAAGCGCGTACTTGCGCTGCTTCGTCTCCGGATCGATGCGAAAGCGCTCACAGTATTCCTTGAACGCCTCCATCAGCGAGGTGGACGGCGTGATCGGGTACCACGCGCCGACCGTCGCGCCGGCGTACACGGCGCCGAGCGCCGCGGCGGAGTTGCCGTCGAGGAGAATGCTGTCCTTGGTCGCGTCCATCCGCTCGAGATGGAAGGGCAGGGGACAGGAATAGTTCGCCTTGGCGTAGTCGTAGCCAAGCCTGATCGCGCGAAAGTTCGCGTCGAGCAGCGCGCGCTTTTTCGCGAATTTTTCCTTCAGCATCTCGCCGACGATGTCCATGTCGATCTCGAGGAGCGCGGCGAGCGCACCGACGTACGCGATGTTGCGGAGCAAGGTGCGGTTGCGATCACCCTCGAACGATTCGACGCACATCTTGCCGAAGGGAATGCCGAGGATCGTGATCCCCTCGCGAATCAACTTGTCGTCGAGCGGCCAGGACGAGTCGTAGAGCAGATACCCGCCCGGTCGCACGGCGGCGACATCCTTTGCGTACGTCTCGGGATTGAGCGCGACGACGAGATCGACATGGGCGGGACGCGCGGTGTAGCCGTCCTTGCTCACTCGAACCTCGTACCAGGTGGGCAGACCCTGGATGTTCGAGGGAAAGACATTCTTTCCGGTGACGGGAATGCCCATCCTGAAGATCGCCTGCATGAGCAGACTGTTCGCGCTCGCGGAGCCGGTCCCGTTGACCGTACCCATCTTGAACGCGAAATCGTTGATGCGGGAAAGCGGCTGCTGGTCAGACATGCTGCGCCGCCTCCGTGCGGAAGGCGTACGGGATCACGAGCTCGAACTGGCTCATGTCCCAGGCTGCCGTTGGGCATCGTTCAGCGCAGAGACCGCAGTGCAGGCACACGTCTTCGTCCTTCACCATGATGCGCTTTGTCTGTGGAAGCGGCGCCGACGTGTAGATCTCTTGCTTGAGATTCGCCGCCGGCGCCGAGAGATGTCTGCGCAGGTCGAAGTCATCGTCGGTGTCGGGTGTGATCGTGAGGCAGTTCACGGGACACACGTCGACACAGGCGTCGCATTCGATGCACAGGTTTGCGCTGAAGTGCGTCTGGATGTCGCAGTTGAGACAGCGCTCGACTTCCCTGGCCGTCTGCTCGGCGTCGAACCCAAGCTCGACTTCCACGTTCAGCCCCTGGAACCGCTTCGTCAGCTCGGCGTGCTGCATCTTGGTTCGCGGCAGCGCGCTGTAATCGTTGCTGTAGCTCCATGCGTGCATGCCGACTTTGGAGCTGACGAGATTCATTCCGTAGGCGGGACGATCGGTGAGCGCGATGCCCTGGCAATGATTGTGAATCGAGATCGCCGCCTGGTGGCCGTGTTCCACCGCCCAGATGATGTTCTCAGGTCCCCACGCCGCGTCGCCGCCGAAGAACACGCCGGCGCGCGTCGACTGCATCGTCTTCTTGTCGACGATGGGCATTCCGTGCGTGTCGAAGTCGACGCCGATGTCGCGCTCGATCCAGGGGAAGGCGTTCTCTTGGCCGATGGCAAGAATGACGTCGTCGCACGGGATGACGACCGTGTCGATCACTTCGCTTTTCTGCCTTCCGTTCTCCTCGAACCAGCGCAGTCGTTCCAGCTCCAGCCCCACGAGCTTTCCGTTCTCGATCACGAACCGCTTGGGAGCGTGGTTCTCGACGATCGCCACGCCTTCCTCCTCGGCGTCCTCCAGCTCCCACGGCGACGCCTTGAAGTGCGGGCGTGAACGTCGTGCGATCACTTTCACGTCGGTGCCGCCGAGTCGTCGCGACGTTCGGCAGCAGTCCATGGCAGTATTACCAACGCCGATGATCAGCACGCGCTCGCCGATCTTGTCGATGTGGCCAAAGTGCGCCGACGCCAGCCACTCGATGCCGATGTGGATGTTCGCCGCGGCCTCCGTCCGGCCGGGAATGTCGAGGTTCTTGCCGGTCGGCGCGCCGCTGCCGACGTACACCGCGTCCCAGGTGCCCTCGAGCAGCGTGCGCAGGCTCGTGATGGGCGAGTTGTACCGGATGTCGACGCCCATGTCGAGGATGTAGCCGACCTCTTCGTCGAGCACTGAGGCCGGCAGGCGGAACGATGGGATGTTGATCCGCATCAGTCCGCCCGGCTCGGCGAGCTTCTCGAAGATCACGACCTCGTAGCCGAGCGGCATGAGGTCGTTGGCGACGGTGAGCGACGTCGGTCCGGCGCCGATCAGCGCGACGCGCTTTCCGTTTTTCTCACGCGGCGCCTTGGGAAGAAACTCGGTGATGTCGTCGCGATGGTCGGCGGCCACCCGTTTGAGTCGACAGATCGCGACGGGTTTCGCGTCGACGCGGCCGCGGCGACATGCCGGTTCACAGGGGCGGTCGCACGTCCGTCCGAGGATCCCCGGAAAGACGTTCGATTCACGATTGAGGAGGTACGATTCGGTGTACCTCCCCTGCGCGATGAGACGGATGTATTCGGGAACGTTCGTGTGGGCAGGGCACGCCCACTGACAGTCCACCACCTTGTGGTAGTACTGCGGATTCGAAACGTCCGTTGGCGCGCGAGGCTGCCGAGCTGATGCGGACATGCGGCGTTTGGCTCCCGTTCAGGGCCGTGGCGATGGCCTATTCTCCGACACAGACGGGGACACGGCAAGGGCAGGGTCACCTCGTCTGGCGCTTTTCTCTCGCACCGAGCAAGATTGGCACACAGGCAGGTTGCGCCCCGCTCGGGAGGGGCGCCGGCAACTCGCGGCCCCGGAGGGGTCATGGGTCAGACACTGCATTTGGGCAATCCGACGGTCGTCGAGGCCTTTGCCGATCGCACGCCATTCGGCGCTGTCTTCGAGGATGACGGCAAGGTCGCGTACCTCTACGGCCTCGATACGCGCCTGGGCGAGAATCCCGTCGTCGATTCGGTGTGCGTCTACAACGTGAGCGAGCTATTCACCCGCCGTGGCGGAGTGCTCGATGTCCACGAGCCATACGACGTGGAGCTCGTGTGGTCGCCGGACCAGCATCGGGTCGTGCTCCTCCTGAATCGGTACCCGCACGCTGCGTTCGATTTTGCCAGCAAGCGGGCCTATTGTCGGAGCAATTTTCCGCCCGCATCGGGTTGGAGCGCGTCAGGGCACGCGTGGGACGACCGGGCCGTGGACTTCCTGAACGGCTAGTTGCCGCACCCGCGAGCATTACGGCGCAGAACAACCGATTGGTTGCGTGCTCACGACGAAATTGTCGATGGTGCGGACGTTAGCGGCTGGCGCGCCAGCGTTCTGGAAGTTCTCGAGATAGACCGCGTTGATACCGAACGCGTTGTACGAACCGACCCAGTTCATTCCGGTTTTTCGCGCTGAGAGCGCTCCATTCACGCTGAGCTCGAAAAGCCCATTGGATTGTCCAGCGTCGTTGAGCTTGGCGTGGAATTCGTAACAGGCCCATTGTCCCACATGAGCCTGATCTTCCTCAGGCGCAGCCGAGGGCGTGCCGCCAAGCCAGCTGAGGTGGGCGAAGTCATTGTAGCCGACAGTGATCACGTTGCCGCTCGCATCGGTTCCCGAGGCTGGATCGAGGAGCAGGTACCGGTCGTCGGCGTCCGACGTCCATCCGTGGGCGATCATCGCTTGGCTCCAATCAGACTTTGCGAAAATCGTGGCGCGAGTCAGCTTGTTGGGACCGTTGCCGACCCAGCCAGCCTCCCGGCGAACGTAAAAGCGCCAGTAGATCTCGCGATAGTTCGCCGTCCCAGCGTCGACGGCTCGGAAGTACGAGCTCGGCGTCCGACCGAATGCCAGATGCAGCGCACCTGCGTTCGCTTGGCCGGTCGTGTAAGTCGCCCGCATTCCGACTGAGCCTCCGCGGCCCGCGGAAGTCGTGCGAACAAACTTGCCTCCGGCATTGTCATACTCGAAGTAGCTCGACAGACGATCGGTGTCGAAGTCGTCGCAGAAGATCCAGCCGGCGCCAGGAGCTGCGCACTCGGACGTGGAGGACGCCGCGCTCACCGTGAGCTGGAATGTCTTCGACGAGGTTGCACTGGCCGCATCAGTGACCGTGACCGTGAAGGTCGTCGTAGCGAGCGTGGTGGTTGGTGTGCCGCTGACCTGTCCGTTGCTCGTGCTGAAGCTCATGCCGCCCGGCAGCGATCCGCCGGTCAGTGCGAAGGAATAGGGCGTCACGCCGCCGCTTGCCGTGACTGGAGTGAACGCGGCGATTGCGGTATTCACCGTCCCGGTTTTGCTGGCCACTGCCTGCGTAGTGGTCAACGGCGGGATTGCCGCGTTGACCGTTAGCTGGAAGGTCTTTGACGACGTGGCGTTGGTTGCATCGGTGACGGTGACGGTAAACGTCGTCGTCGTCAGCGCTGCCGTCGGGGTCCCGCTGACCTGGCCAGTCGTCGCGTTGAATGACATGCCCGCGGGCAGAGCTCCGCCGCTGAGCGAGAACGTGTATGGTGTGGTGCCGCCGCTGGCCGTTACGGGGACAAACGCTGCGATTGCGGTATTGACCGCGCCTGTCTTGCTGGCAACGGCTTGCGCCGTGGTGAGCGGCGTGACGACCGTGAACGTGCTCGACGTTGCCGCCGTCAGCCCGGTTGCGCTGAATTTGAGAGTGTGCGGACCGCTTCCCGAGATGCGGAGATCGGTGAACGTTGCCACACCGTTCGATGCGGCGACCTGCGCGCCAGCGGTAATCGACCCGGTGCCACTCGCCACTGAAGCGGTGACGACGTCCGTGGCGGTGTTCACGATCGTTCCATTGGCGCCGCGAATCTCGACCACGGCGGGCGTCGTGAATGCCTGTCCGCTCACGACGCCCGCGGGCTGCGTTACGATAGCGAGTTGTGTCGCGGTGTTCCCGCCGCTGGCCGAGTTGACAGTCAGCGGTGCGCTTCCGGTTACGCCATCGCTTGTCGCCGTGATGGTTGTCGTGCCGACGTTGAGCGGACTAATGGCACCGGCTTGCGAAATCGTTGCCACGTTCGTGTTGGTCGACTGCCACGTGACCGCGCGATCTGTTATCACCTTGTTGCGCGAGTCGCGAAGTATCGCCGTCGCCGTGATCGCCTGTCCGATCAGCGCCGAGGCCGCGCTCAACGTGACGCTCACACTCTTGACGGCGCCAACCGTGATTGGCTTACGCGCGAACTTTCCTCCGGCTGACGCCGTGATGACGGCCGTTCCTGGAGCGACCGCTGTGAGGAGGCCATCATTGGTGATACTGGCGACCGCGGAATCGGATGAAGCCCAGTTCACCCTGATGTTCGCGATGGCACCACCGGACAGGTCGTGCACGACGACACTGGCCTGCATGGTCTGTCCGACAGAGAGATCCGTTCCATCGAGTGATACGACGATGGTGTCGATCGAGCGCTGGATTTCGGCTGGCGTCGTATCGACCGCGCAGCCCACGACGGCCGCGAAAAATACGGCGATCGTGACCTGAACGGCTCGTCGGATTCTCATCATCGAGTCCTCTACAACGGTGGGGCGGATCGAGTCAGAACGACTCAGTCATACGCCTCCCGTCGGAGCGTCGACATTCCGCCAGATGTCGGCACGATTCGGCCATCGCGAATATCGTAGGTGCCGCAGCCGTGGCCATGCAGCGCACGTCACACCCTCGATGTGATCATTCCCGGCTTCTGCGCTCCAGCGGCACGGCCGATGCCTTGGTAGCGTGCGTCGGAGGTTGTCGTTGTGAGATACATCAAACTGTTGAGCGCTCTGTCGCTCGCCGTGTCCGTTCCGTGCGTCCTCAGCGGACAGAACCCAGCACCCGCGCCGTCGTCACCGCGAGTTGCCGCACCACCAAAGCTCGAAGAGCGACGCGTCGTCGTCCGCGACATGGCCATGGGACGAGGCGGAATGGCCCCGATGATGATGATGCGCGACGGAATGCACGGCATGCCAATGGATGCCGCGTCGATGTTCCTTGCCCACACCGGTGACCTTCAACTCACCGATGCGCAGGTCACGCGCCTCGCCGCCATCGCCCGTCGCTCCGAAGCGCGGCAGAAGGCGATGCACGCGCGAATGGACTCGGCGATGAAGTCGATGCACGAGGGGATGGAGATGTCCCGCGATGGCAACGGGCCCGCGCGCGCAATGATGATGATGCGGATGCCGATGATGTCCGAGGCCGACCGGAAGGCGCAGCACGAGGACGACCGCGAGGCGTTCTCCGTGCCGACGCCCGATCAGTTAGCGACGGCTTGGGAGATGATGAGCATGCACCACAAGTGGTAGCGCGCGCGTCGCGCTACCACGCCGAGCTACCGTGAAGCGCCCGGTCGCTCGGCTTTTCGTGCCCGGACGGCCTCGATGAAGCGCTGCGCATCCTCTTCACGGAAAGATCTCGACGCCTTCCTGCCATTGACGTTGGTGTTCTCGAACATCTGACGCCTGCGACCGTCCGCCCAGTCGAAGACGATCTGGTTGTCCTCGTAGCGAATGTCGCGGAGGTCGGCGAGCGCAAACACCGCGTGCGTCCCGATCGCTCCGGCGACGGACTTCTTGACGATGCTCGCGATGCCAGCGCCCAACCCGGTGGTGTCCTTCGCGGTGGACGTGTCGATCTTCGCGTTGATCTGCGCAACCATCTTCGGTGACAGACCCGCGAGAATGTTTTCGCCCTGCAGCACGAGGTCGATGGTGCTGTCGGCGTTGTAGATCCGCAGATCGCCCGGCCCGAGTGAATCGGGCGGCGCGTGGGTCTCGATCTTCACTTTCCTGAGCTCGTGGTCCGAAGACGAGTCCCCGGAGCGGAAGTGGCGGCTCACGAAGAAGATTGCGAGAAACACGAGTCCCAGGCGAATCAGTCCGCCGACGAAGCGTCTCGAGGTCATGAGGTCATCCCTCCAATCACGGTACCGGTTTCCTTCCCGCCACACCGCGGGTGAGCTCGACCACCATAGCCGCTCCCTTACCGGATATTAACGGCCGATACGCGCTCGTTGTTTCTTCGATCTTATGCCCGGGGTCCGGCGGGGGCTAGCCATAAACCCGGTCGAGAAGTTCCCGAAACGTCCTTGACCGACCCTGTTTCCCCGACCATTGTCAGCCCCTCGCTCTTCGTGGAGGGTATATGAACACGCGATCCCTGTTTCTCGCAGTTTCTACGCTCGCCGCATCCTTGGGCCTGGCTGCTTGCGACAACGTCGCACCCACGGCGTCTCCCATCTCGGCGAGCGACGGCGCGTCATTCGTTACGCGCGGGACAGTCGACGGAAACGGACATCCGGCGGTTGTGCTCATCGTCATGGACATCGACGGCGCGCCGGCTTACCGCTGCTCGGGAACTCTACTGTCAGCGCGCATCGTACTCACGGCTGGACACTGTACCGGCGAACCAGGTGAGTTCAGCGGCATGCGCGTCTTCACGGAATCTGATGTCGAGCACGGGAACAACAACTATCCGTTCGCTGGACCAAATACCGTCGAGGCGAAGGCGTGGCACTCTCACCCGCTCTTCACGGAAGCCGCGTTCTCCCTGCACGACGTTGGCGTGATCGAGCTCGATTCCCCGGTCTCGCTGTCATCATCCGCGTATGGTCGACTTCCCGCGGTGAACCAGTTGGATCTACTGAAAAACGGAAGCGCTACGACCTTTACGTCGGTAGGGTACGGTGTTCAACGCATCAATCCGGCAGAGGAAGTTGCCGAGAAGATCCGAATGGTTGCGCAGCCGCACCTCGTCCAAATGAACAATGGTCTCGTCGGGCCCGGCTCGCTTCTGCTGTCGAACAACGCCGCGACGGGTGGCACCTGTTTCGGTGACTCGGGCGGGCCGAACTATCTCGGCACCGGCAACGTCGTCGCCGGCGTGACGTCATTCGGGCTCAACGGAACCTGCGGCGGCACAGGTGGCGTATTTCGCGTCGACCGCAAGGACGTCGTCGATTTCGTTTCGACTTATCTCAAGTGACGCTGCGAGAGTAGCGGGGGCATTCTTCGCTCGACAGGATTGCCCCCGTCTCGCACGGCCTATTGTGGGCGACGGAACAGGCCCACGTAAACTGCTTTCCCGAGCACATGTCCCTGCATCGCCTTCATGACGGAGGTGCGCGTATCGAGCGCGGCTGCGATTGGCGTCGGCGCGGTCGATGGTGACACGTCGATCTTCGTGTCGAGCGCGTAGACCTCGAATGTGTAGTGGTGAAGCGGGCCGTTGGCCGCTGCGCCCGGACCGCGGTACTGCGGTCCCGACGCGCTGATCTGACGCGCTCCGTCGGGCAGCTCCGCGCCCGGTTTCACACCCTCCGGCAGACCGGTCGCCGATGCTGGGATGTTCCACACGATCCAGTGCGGCTGTGTCTCCGTTCCTTTCTGTACCGACACATCCGGGTCGAGCATGTTGACGACGAAGCTCTGAGCTCCGGGTGGCACGTTCGTCCATTTCAGCTCCGGCGAGGTCTGGTCGCCGGCCTGCGTGTATTTCGGCGGAATCTGTCCACCATCGGGCCAGGCACTGATCGTCAGAATCATCGGGTTGGGACGCGGTGCCGCCGCTGCGGGCGGATTCTGTGCTTCGACCGCTGAGGTGACGGCGATGGTGAGAAGGGCCGCGGCGAGCGAGCGGTGGGTGTGGGTCACTTTCGGATCCG
>Ga0310811_10008912_pt1 | contig 12919 bp, 10 predicted proteins | sample YCmetagenome_FD_207642 | JGI IMG/M metagenome (GOLD analysis project Ga0310811, IMG submission 207642) | Soil microbial communities from experimental microcosm in Duke University, North Carolina, United States - YC | ecosystem: Engineered > Artificial ecosystem > Soil microcosm > Unclassified ...
GGTGATGCTGTCAGGCGTTGCGGTCGAAATCGACGTGCGTAGCTGACTGGGTTTTCCAATTTGCATGGCGACCTTTGAAGAGGCGATGGATAGCGATGTTTCAAGCCGAGCAATGTTCGCTCAACGCAATTTACTGCGCTAGGCGAAATTGTAGCAGTGGTGCGGGTCAGCCACCAATAGGTAATTTCACCTGGCGCATATATATTCGCACAGCGAAAATAGTGGAGACGCGAACTGCAGGGTGATTGGGATTGGCGCTCGGAAGGAGGCGCCTAACTTGCTCCGATCAAGGCCCCATCGACATGCCAAGCACGGGACCTGCTTTCGTCGCCGAGATCGGCCCCGGTCCGTTTTATTGCGGCGGACGGGCGTCGTCGCGTGCCAGAGCATTCCTTCACGAACTGCTGGAGAGCTACTTCGACTATATGAAGTTGGAAGTTCTCTGAGCCAAGGGGGACGGTTTGCTCACCGGGCGGTTCGGCCAGGGGCGCATATCGGCATAGACCACGCACTCCGCTTCGATGTCGAACCGCAGATGCACCTCAAAGGCGCTGTCGTCGGATGGCGGGTTGTTGAGCCGCTTACCCGGTGTGACATTGAATCGGACCATCGCGCGCAGCATGCCCATCGTTTCGATTTTTGCGTCTGCGTGCCGGCCGATGGTCGTTAAGTCGCCGACAAGCTCCCCTCTATCTATCCTCTTCCGTGAATGCCGGAGGCGGCCCAGCAAAGCGAAGCGGCAGCCCATATAATCACCGGCCTCACTCACGCAAAGGTCGCCTCATGATCAAGTTTTACTACTGTCCGGCCCCGAACCCGGCCAAGGTCGCTTTGTTTCTCGAAGAGACCGAATTGCCCTATGAACTCGTGCCTGTCGATACCCGCAAGGGTGAGCAGCACGCCCCGGCTTTCACTGCGATCAACCCGAATGCAAAGGCGCCGGCACTTGTCGACGGCGATGCGACGATCTTCGATAGCAACGCCATCCTCCTGTATTTAGCGGAAAAAACGGGGCGGTTCATGCCGACAACGCCGGCGGAGCGCGCGCAGATGTACTCGTGGTTGATGTTCGTGGCCACGGGCATTGGACCGTTCTCGGGCCAGGCCGTGCATTTCAAGCACTTCGCGCCGGAGCCCAAGGAGTACGCCGTCAACCGCTACGAGTTCGAAGCGTGGCGCCACTGGAGCATCATCGACGGGCAGTTGGCCCGACACAGGTATATGCTCGGCGACGAATACACCCTGGTGGACATGGCGGTATGGGGATGGGCGCGCGCAGTGCCTTTCATCCTGGGCGCCGAAGCATGGGAAAAGCTGCCGAACGTCAAGCGTCTTTTCGACGAGATCAATGCCCGACCGGCAGCGCAGAGCGCTGAAGCGCTCACAACGCGCCACGCGTTCAAGGCCGAGATGGACGACGCTGCACGCAAGGCGCTGTTTCCGCAGAACGCTCGCCTCGGCATCTGAGCATCATTGCGCCGACGGCGCGGCCAGTCCTTCCTCTGCGCGGACGCAGCCATTCCCGGTTGTGTGCCCGCGCGTGGGGCGGCCAGTGTCGGGCATCGTAAAACGAAGCAATGTTGTCACCGGACTATGCCCATGGGGGCAGGGGTTTCGCCATTGAATTGACAACATTGCTTCGCTAACTGGGAGAGCGCGCAAAAGTTGGGGAGGCTCGCAACAAGGGTCGCGTATCTCGTCGAGTAGCATCCGGGATCGGATTCTTGACCTTGGAAAACAGCTCGACGCTGATATAGAGCGTGACATCGCGCAGCTCCCCCCAGTCTGTTGCGGGCGAACAGGTTCGCGAATGCAGTCATGTTGCCGCCGTGAGCGTCGACTCGGCGTGGCTACGCAATTGCGACCCCGGGAGAGACCCTGGCCGCCACGTGAACATTGTTGCGGGACGGGCGACGTTCACCGACGGTCCCCCAAAACTATATGCGTATGTGCACAAGGAAGTGACTTCGGCTGCAGCGCGGCTCGATCAGTTCCTCAGCCGGAACGGTGTGGCGCGCGATGAACGGGTGACCGTGATCAGCGACGACGCCGGTGAATTTGGGAAGACGGTCGAGGGCAGTCAGCTGGCTCGCGGTCGGATCCTCGACTGGTTTCACATCGCGATGAAGTTCCAGGCGGCGGAGCGCTCCGTGTTCGTCAGCAAGATGATCGACTCGATGGAACGGGAGTCGGTGGAAAGCGAGATCATCCACGCGAAATGGTTGGTCTGGCATGGAAAGGGCAGCAAGGCGTTGGAGCGGATCAAGGCACTGGACAGTCGGCTCCTGTCGAGGGAGGGATACGAATTCAAAACGCTGTGGTGGAATCTGAACACCATCTCCAGTTACCTCAAGAACAACGCGCGCACGTTGGTCAACTACGGCGCCCGGCATCGCAAGGGCCTGCCGATCATCAGCAGCATCGCCGAGTCTGCGGTGAACCACGTTGTCAGCTACCGTATGGCCAAGAAACGACAAATGCGCTGGACTGACGAAGGGGCGCACTGCATGGTGCAGGTCAGGGTAGCGGTTTTGAACGGGGAATTCTCGTCGCGTCGCATCTCGGCGCTCAAGATTGCCGACTCGGGTTACGGCAAATGCATCGGGCCAGCGTCGGCAGGCGGGTACTCGTCAACGGATAGCGCACACCGCGCAATCATGCCGTGAGTCAGGCAGTCCTGAAGAAATCGACCTCCCCAGCTTTTGCACGCTCTCGATCACCACATAATCTCATTCGCCTTTTGTGGCTGGTCTCAAGAGGTTTGGCATAACCCGCGTTAAACCCGCAACTTGGCGTGCAGCCAATCTCAATGAAGATGGCGTTTGACGATGCCGTTGGGCGCCGTCCGTGATGCGGTTAGACGGACGCGTTCAGGTGCGGGGCCGCGATGCGCAGCGTGCTGACGACGGCCGCGGCAGCCGCGAACGCGGCGGCGACATAGAGTGCGATCGTCGGCCCGTGCTCGGGTGCGACGCCGAAGATCAGCGCGACGAGCGCCGTGCCGAGCGTCTGCCCGGTCAGCCTTGCCGTGCTGAGCATGCCGCCTGCGCTGCCGCTGCGCTTGCGCGGCGCCGACGACATGATTGCGCGGTTGTTCGGCGCCATGAACAGGCCAAAGCCGGCACCGCACAGCGCCATGCGCCAGACGATGTCAACCGTGCCCGGGTGCGCTCCGATCGTCGCAAGCGACAGCAGTCCGCCCGCGAACAGCGCGAGCCCGATGCCGCCAAGCACGCCGGCCGAGTAACGGTCGGACAGCGCGCCGGCGAGCGGCGCGGCGACCACGATCACGAGCGGCCAAGGTGTCATGTAGAGGCCCGTCTGCACCTGCGAGAAGCCGAGCGAATGTTGGAGCCAGAACGGTAGTGCGACGAACGCGAGCATCTGCGACGTGAACGACGCGATCGACGTGCAGATTGACAGCGCGAAGACCGGGATGCGCATCAGGTCGACGGGCAGGAGCGGCGCCGGTTGCGATAGCTGGCGCTTCACGAAGAAATAGCCAACGACGGACGCCATCGTCAATTCCGCAACGAGGAACGCGCCGCGCTCGCCGTAGCCGAGCCCGTCCGCGGCCATGATCAGCAGCCCGAACACACAGGCATTCATCAGCGCGCTCAAGACATCGTACGGCGCGTCATGCAGCGGATTGGCGGGCAGCGCGCGCAGGCCGCCGAGCACCGCGGCGATGCCGATCGGCACGTTGATCGCGAAGAGCCACGGCCATGGTGCGACCGACAGCACCGCGGACGCGACCGTTGGCCCGATCGCCACCGACAGTGCGACCACCATCGCATTGACCGCCACGCCGCGTCCAAGCATTGACGGTGGATAGATCGTCCGCACGAGCGCCGCGGTGACGCCCATAATGCCCGATGCGCCGAACCCCTGGATCACACGCATCACTGTGAGTGTCGGCAGCGAGCTGGCGAGTGCGCAGCCGAGCGACGCGACGGTGAACAGCGCGAGGCCGGCGATGTAGATGCGCCGGTAGCCGACGCGATCGCCAAGCGACGCGAGCGGCAGCAGCGTGATCGTGATGGCGAGCTGATATGCGTTGACGATCCAGATCGACGCGGCGTCGGACGTATGCAGGTCGCGCGCGATGGTCGGCAACGCGACGTTGGCGATCGCGCCGTCGAGCATGGCGAGTATGGTACCCAGTGAGACGAAGACGATCGCCCAGAAGCGCTGCGGAAGCGGCAGGCCCGTATCGGCATTCATGAGGGGGACCGTGCCAATCTGGGGCTGTAACGTGGCCATGGCGCTTCCTTGTGGTGATTGATGGTGCGGCAGGTTGGATCGGGCGCTTACGTTTTCCCCGTCGGCCTCATCGACACGACTGGATCAATTCCACACAACGCCCGGTTCGCAGCCCTGGCCATCAGATGATCGCCAAACTGCTCCCGCAGGCGGTTTTTCTGGACCTTGCCCGCGTGCTCCTGTGCCGCGCGCCCATGCGCACGGCCAAGGGCAAGCATCCTGCAAACCTGAACATGAGCCGCCCCTTGCCGGCTCGCGCCGAAGCCACTAAAGGCGATATGGGACGGGGGGCGAACGCCCGCTGGAGATTGGGACTCTCCGAAAACGGAAAAATGGCACAAGAGAGAGCGGCGATGCCGATTTCTCGATTTCTATCGAAGTTCAGTGAACCTGTTAGTAGGGTTTGTCGCTGACGATGGTGTCATAGAGTTCATGTCGATCATTCAGTACGGCGCGTCGCCGATGATTGCGGTGCGTTCCATCTTGCGATGGCACGGGGGGTAATCCATCACTGCGTAGTGCTGGGTCGAACGGTTGTCCCAGAACGCAACGCTGTTTTTCTTCCAGCGAAAACGCACCTGGTATTCGGGAATATTGGCTTGGCTGGTCAGGTAGTTAAGCAACTGACTGGCGCCCGGCGACTTGTCCAGCCCGAACCGCACGTTGGCCGGCGTATTGAAATTGGTGAAGTGTGTCGTGAAACTTCCGCTGACAAATAGCACCTTCTCTCCGGTTTCGGGGTGGGTACGCACAACCGGGTGCTCGGCGTCCGGGTACTGGGCCTTCAGCGCAAGACGCTTCTCGATCGGCATCACGGCGCCGAAGCTCGCCTCGATGCTGTGGCGCGCGCGCAATGAGGCGATTTTCGTCTTGATATCCTCGGGCAGTTGCTTGTAAGCCTCAACCATGTTGACCCACATCGTGTCGCCGCCCACAGGCGGGCATTCGACACAGCGCAGGACGCAGCCTAATGGCGGCTTGTCGCGCCAGGCCGCATCGGTATGCCAGGAATTCTCGTTGCGTTCGAGAGGACTCTCCGGGGTCTTGTAGATCTGAACCAGTCCGGGGCAATCGGGATCGCTGCCTAGCACTGGATGGTCCTCCAGCTCGCCGAAACGGCGCGCAAAGGCCACGTGCTGCGCGCGCGTGATGTCCTGGTCACGGAAGAACACCACGCGATGCTTCAGGAGCAGTGCCCGGATCTCTGCCATCAGCAGGTCATCCTCGGCAGCGGCGCCCAGGTTGACGTTGCCGAGCTCGGCGCCGATCGTGCAAGTGAGCGGCTCGACCCTGATCGAGTTGCCCAGAGAGGTTGCGCGGACCACTGCGGGTGCCGCTTCGAGGCGTTGAGTCATGAAGATTGTCTCCTGTTGTTGCCTAGGCCGATCGATGCTTGTGACTGTCGGCGTGGCGTTTTTTGCGGGCGTCTTGTATGGGCAGCGTGCGTGAGACGGCCAATAGGGCTCATCGTCGACGTTCTCTTCTCGCTCCATTTTGCGCCGAGCCGGCCAATAATCTATGACCGCGTAACCACGACGCGATCGTCGATTCATCCGCGCTTTCGTCCGGTTGGATCGACGGCGACTGTTTGTGCGACGTGTTGATTACGCCGCAGACGCAAGTAAGTAACCCGTCGCGGGTACGGGGTTCCGCGCGAAACTCATCGCGGGTCGCTTCGCATCAGGTGGGAAGACACACCACGATCCGTCGTCGTGTCGAAAGAAAACGATCGCGATTGGGCCAGCCGGTTGGGTGGTCTCCACGCACACAGAACGCCATGGCCTTTGTCGTGATTGGCTGAATCGCGTAACTCGGGCACTACCCATCAAATCCTGGCCAAGCCACTTTGCGACCAAGATGCTCAACGACCTTTCCCGGGTACTCATTTGCTCCTCCAACCATTTAAACGTCTGATACGAATCGCGCCGTACTACTTGCTCCGGGCGGCGGTCGATCACGCCGCTCAACCACTGACACGCAACTCCGTCTCGCTTATGCGTTTCCGTGGTGATCTTGGGTAAGGACAATGACTCCAGCATAGCGCCAATAATTGTTTATGTCGACATTATTTATTTAGCGTGATTCGGCAAGCGATTGCAGTTCGCCACGTCATGCCTTTAAAAATAGGGGCTGATATAGGCCGACCGGCGCCGGCCATCGTTGTGGTCGTGATAGGCGGCCCGATGACCGGCGGTGATCGATCTGACCCACTCTCCAACGGAGATAACTGACGCAAAATGGACTGCAAAAGGGCTTGACCGCAAGCGTGTCGATGCATCGCAGAGGCGACAGAAACGATTGCGAACAAGGGTCTGTTGTCTGAGCGAAGCGGACACACGAACGTCCACGCGGCCATGAAGGCGAATGACCTTCATGGCCGCGTGCCGACTGCAATCGGCATACGCATCGTCAACCTCGTTGTGCCTTGATCGGCAGCAGGCCACCCTCTCCGGCCATTCGACCCAGCGGATCGCCGGCAACCTTGGCCTGTGTCGGCACTTCTCGCACGACACTCTCGTGCTCAAGTTCACCGCTGCGCCTCGATCTGGAATGCTGTCCTGTTCAATCGATAAGGCATCCATATTTACGTGAAACGTCTCTGCCACCCTAGCTATTTGAACCACGACCTCGCGCACCACGCAGATAACGCACGCCAATCAACAGGACGACGGCGGACGCGACACTGGCGAGTGGCAATAGTTGCAAGGCGGGCGCCAGCCCCAGTCGGTCTGCCAATATTCCCGTCACAACGGCACCAGGCGCCAGCCCAAGAATGTTGAAGGCCAGGGCGAGCGTTGCCATGGCTGTGCTATGGATCGCCTTGGGCGTCAGATTCGCAACCATCGTACCGGCCGGGCCCATCACGCCAGCGCTAAAGAACAGCGCCAATGCGATAAGAGTGAGTTGGATTGAACCGGCGGGAAACTGAAATGCCGCGAACAGCAATGCTGCACAGGTCAGGTTAAAGGTGATCGCCAGGAGCATTTTCCGTCGTGGCGAATCACGGCCCAGGCGATCGGACAGTGCGCCGCACAGGGGCATTCCGCATGCACCGCACAGGACAAAGATGGCCGCGACGCCGCCCGCCCTGCTCAGTGGCATGTCATAGACCCGATTCAGGAAACTCGGCAGCCAGGCAAGCAGGCCACCGTTGATGAAGAGCTGCAGCCCGCTGCCGATGTAGACGCAGATCAACACCCGGGAGGAGAACAGATCTCTAAACACCTGCCCGACGCGGATGGTCCCCGGCGATTCAGTTTGCCTGATGCCGGTTGATTGACCGCTCGCCCCCTCGATCCGCGCCGGACTGGCGACCATCATATAGAGCAGGGTCAGCGCGATACCAAAGATCGCCATGCCAACGAACGCACTGCGCCAACCGAAATGGCTTGCCAGTGAACCGCCAAACCCGATCCCCATGACCGACCCGACCATGCTGCCCGCCATAAATGCGCCAGCTACCGTGGAGGTGTGCCGTGCCGGGAACATGCTGATCAGAATGGCCATGCCAACGCTGGCGTAAGCGGCTTCGCCGATACCGACCAGAAAGCGCGCCGACAGCAACGTGAAGTAGTTGTGCGACAGGCCGCAGAGCAAGGTCGCGATGCTCCAGATCGTCGCCATGAGAGTCACGCTGCGTACACGACCCCATCGGTCGGCGGCAAGCGAGATTGGGAACGCCAGGATGCCAACAGCCAGCGAGACAATGCCGCTGAGCGCTCCGAGCCGGGTGTCGGACAGGCCCCACTCCGCCTTTATTTGCGGAAAGACTGCGCTGAGCACTTGCCGCGACATATAGTCGGACAAGAGCAGTCCGAATGTCAGCGCAAAAATGACGCATGCATAGCCGCGAATGCGCTGCGGGCGCTCGCCGTCATAGCACGCTGTTTCTTGCATATTCACTGCCACAATTCTGTCTCCTGTTATTGCTGCTGCTAATGCCATCTGTGCGCAGCTCTCTCTTTCCAACTCTGGCGTCCGCGGCGGCGTGTGCCAGGCTTTCCCACGGCCGCTCATTCATCCTGGGGGCTCTCAGGGATAGTGAAACCTGTCCTGCGCTCAAGCAGCCATGTCGCTGGACGCCCCGATCCGGGCATCGCAGCCGGACAACCAGGACGCTAGCTCTTGAACTGCCCGAGAAATTCCAGGAGCAATTCGTTGACCTGATCAACGCTTTCTTCCGCCGCAGCATGGCCCACGCCGGGTAGCAGCACCTTGTTCTGCAGTCCGGGCAGATAGGTGTCGAGCCGGTCGTAGATAGCGCGGATTTCGACCGGTTCGAGGGAAGGGTCAGCAGCGCCACCGATGAACATACTCGGCTGGCGGACCACCGCGCCGTCCAGAAACGAGGTGATTTCCCAGTTCCGGTCGCGACAGCGGTAGTAGTTAATGGCGCCGGTAAATCCCGTGCGCGTGTATTCGTCGACGTAGTAGTCGATCGCCCGTGCGCTCAACCATGACGGGAACTCCTTCGGCTCAGTGAAGGCGTTGAGAATCGGCTCGCCGGCTTCGACGAACAGGCGCCAGCGTTCGGCGCCGACGGCGCTGCCGGAGACCGAGTAGAAGATGCTGCGCAATGTCTTGCGCGGATCACTGGCGAACTCGCGATCCGGCTTGTCGAGCTGCTGGAAGTACAGGTGGTGGTACACCCTGCCTTTTGCCATTTCCCGCAAGCCGACGGTTGGTTTGACCTTTCCGCGCGGTGGCACCGGAGTATTGAACATCACGAGGCCGCGGAACAGATCCGGCCTCGTCATGGCCGCCGCTTGAGCCACCCATGCGCCCAGGTCGTGTCCGACGATCACCGCGGATGTTTCACCCAGGGCCGCCATCAAGCCAACCATGTCGCCGACGGACTGGCTCATGTCGTACGCTTCGATGGAATCTGGCCGGTCGCTTTGCCCAAATCCCCGTTGATCGGGGACGACGACCCGAAAGCCGGCCTGGGCCAACGCCCCGATCTGGCGGCGCCACATGTACCACAGGTATGGAAATCCATGCAGCAGAATGACGAGCGGGCCTTGCCCCTCGTCGATGTAATGCATGCGAATGCCGTTGACTTCGGCAAAGCAGTGGTTGAATGCGGCGGGGTCGTCGGCATCCACTTGCCCGAATGCGGCGCGCGGTTGACCGATGTGCGTTGCAGCGCTGGTGTCCATTGTCTGTCTCCATCTTTTGAAGTTCCCGGGCTGTAAGATAGCGCTGGCAGGCTGTTCCGTACTAAGCTTGCCGGGACAGACTTTTGTGAAATTGGGACAGTCCGTGCATACCCTGACGCGAAGTGCCAGCCTTACCGACTATGAACACGTGGCCCGTTCAGTGGGGCTCGATCCGTTTCGCATGCTGCGGATGGCCAGGCTGCCGGACACGGTCTTCGACGATCCGAATCTGATGATCAGTGCCGATTCGGTGGGGTGGCTGCTGGAGGAGTCGGCACGTCTGTCCGCTCAGGAGGCCTTCGGACTGTTGCTCGCGGAAACGAGAAGCCTGGCCAATCTGGGCGTGCTGGCGCTGGTGCTCCGGGAAGAACCAACGTTGCGCGCAGCAATGCAATCTGGCGTCCGCTATGCGCGACTGCACAACGCCGGCGTGCAATTGCGGCTTGACGACGCAGGCGACGTCGTGCTGCTGCATGTGGGCGCGAATATGCAGGGGGGGCACGGCGTCTGGCGCCAGACTATCGAAATGTCGACCGGCATCCTGTTACGGATGTTCAGGGCCCTGAGTGGCAATACCTTCCGGCCGGTCAGGGTCACTTTCACTCACGAGCGGCCCGCCAGTCTTGACGTGCACCACCGCGTGCTGGGTACGGCTATCGAGTTTTCACAGGAATGCAATGCCATCGTTTGCCGCGGGCGCGACCTGGACATGCCCATCCCTGCTGCAGACCCGACGCTGAATCGGGAGGTGAAGCGATGGCTGGACATGCAACTGGCCAACCTCCGCGACGAGCCGGCGCAACGGGCGCGCCAGATCGTCAGGATGCTACTGCCAGGCGGACTTTGTTCCGTCGACCAGGTCGCCCAGCATCTTGGCATGCATCGACGTACTCTTAACCGGCACCTGGCGGCCGAGGGTGAGAGTGTTAGCACGATCATCAATGCGGTACGTGCTGAACTCGCTGAGGAGTATCTGGCCAACAGCAAACGCAGGTTGTATGAAGTCGCCGAACTCCTCGGTTTTTCCTCTGCCGCTGACTTTTCGCGCTGGTTCCGCAGCCAGTTTGGAAAAACACCCTCGGGTTGGGCCGCCCAATACCGAGAGAGCAAGGCGGCAGCGGGGCCCATCTCGCACACGTAGGAGGTAGGAAGGAGGTTCGGAGTCGGCTCCCGCGCCTCTCCGTCATCCGGGCCTGCCGCACTGCCTGAACCCGCCGCACCCTGCACGTTGCCGACGTCACCGATCCGCCGCCCGTTCCCCTCGATTACCCGACTACCTGCATGGCCGCCCGGAAGCACGCGAGCGTTGTTGCTCTCCGCTTTTCAGCCACGGCACCGGGCCTGCTGTCCCAATATGCAAATAAATTGTCCGGCCATGCTAATGGTATCGCGGCCGCAATGCGTAGTATTGGATCCCGTGGTCGACGAAACAGTGCCCCTGCCTTCCTGCTGACAAGGGCCAGCTACATCTGCCGGACGCACACATGGCTCGCCGCCGCCGCACAAACACAGATTGGAGACATCAATGACAGCAACCGCCGTACCCCAGGACACTACTTCCCAAGCCACATCCGCGTCGCCGGCCATTATCCGGCCATCGGTGCGCCAGCATTCGATCAAGGTGGAGATTTGCACGCCCGCCATCGGCGCCGAACTCAGCAACATCAGCCTGGCTGATGCCGCGCTGGACCCTGACGCCATCGCCGAAATCCGGGCGCTGTGGCTCAAGCACAAAGTCCTGTTCTTCCGCGATCAGAACATTACGCCGATGGAGCAACAGAACTTCGCCGCGCAATTCGCTGAACTGGAATGTCATCCCCTTGCCCCGAGCCATCCGGAGGCGGACAAGCTGCTGATGCTGTACCGCAATCTCGACTCGAGCAAGCCTAAGAGCTTCGTCGAAAAAGCCAGCCGCGAAAACCTCTGGCATGCCGATGTCACCTTCAAGAAGGCACCGCCCCGCGGAGCGGTGCTGCGTTGCGAACAGGGTCCGGCATCCGGCGGAGACACCATGTGGTCCAACATGGTGATGGCCTACGAAAAGCTGCCCGACTCCATCAAGCAACGGATCGACGGCCTGTACGCCAAGCACAGTGCCGAGCACACGTTTGGCGCCCAGTTGCCGATCGAAGAACGTCACGCGATGGCCGCGAAGAATCCCGCCGCTGAGCATCCGGTTGTGCTCATCCATCCCGAGACGGGTGAAAAGGTGTTGTTCGTCAACTCGACATTCACGACCCATTTTTCGAATTTCTTCAACTTCGAGGATATCCGATACGGTCAGGACTTCATGCCGGAGGCTCATCATCTGATGAACTATCTGACCTCTCAGGCCGCGATTCCGGAATACCAGGTACGTCTTAAGTGGAGAACCAACACGGTTGCCATGTGGGACAACCTGCAGGTTCAGCACTACGCAGTGGCGGACTACGACAACTCGCCACGCAAGATGCTGCGCGCCACCCTCGCGGGTAGCCCGCTGGTCTAAGGCGAACAGCTTCCTCCTGCGTATCCAGGGCACCCGCCCATCAGGGACGGGCGGCCTTGGCACGCTTGCAGGTTTCGACCACTACCACATCAATGGAGACAGATATGCTTTACGAACACGTCGACACCGCAGTCATCGATGGCGAATCGCTACCGTGGGTACCGTTTGCGCCGTATGCGGAAAACGTCCTGCTGAAGTACTTCAAGCTTGACCCGATCCGGGGTGAATGGATCGTGCTGATGAAGTCACCGATCGACATGCAACTGCCCAAGCATCACCACACCGGTACGGTCATGGTCTACACAATCGAAGGCAAGTGGAAATACAAGGAGCACGACTGGATCGCCGGACCCGGCAGCGTCGTGTACGAGACCGCCGCATCGACCCACACGCCTGAAGTCGTCAGCACGGGAAGCGGAGACGGATATGTGGTCACGCTGGTTCAGGTGACCGGCGATCTCCTGTTCCTCGACGGGAACGACAACATCGTCGCGCTCGAAAACTGGAAGTCAGGGCTGCAGCGCTATCTTGCCTATTGCGAGCAGCATGGCATCAAGCCGAAAGATCTCACGGCATTCAACTGATCTGAAATTCACGGGGACTCCCGAGATCCCCCGGGGTCCTCGTGACACTCAATGCCTCGCTCGCAAGACGCAATAGATGGTTAGGCAATATCAGGACTTCAGCACTACGCCGGGTCATCGCAGGTCACAGGCGGCGAAAAGACGGCTACGTGCACCGACCACGCAGCCCATGTCGCATCGCGATCTCTCCCGCCGTCAGCGCCGTTGTCTGATCGCAAAAGCCCAGGAGAGGGGAAGCACGTGGTCCCGATTCGCGGCCTTGAAACGGAACCCAACAGAGGGGTACGGCCGTCTGCCTGCTCCCCGATCACAGACATTACGAACGGAACGACGCCATGAATGGCTTGATGATGCAAAAGCAGTTGTTGATCTCCTCACTCATTGTGCATGCCGACCGCCATCATGGCGATACGGAGATCGTGTCC
>Ga0310811_10008913_pt1 | contig 12919 bp, 12 predicted proteins | sample YCmetagenome_FD_207642 | JGI IMG/M metagenome (GOLD analysis project Ga0310811, IMG submission 207642) | Soil microbial communities from experimental microcosm in Duke University, North Carolina, United States - YC | ecosystem: Engineered > Artificial ecosystem > Soil microcosm > Unclassified ...
TCTCGATCCGCTTCGCCGACGGCGGCAGCGGCGAGGGGGTCAAGCTGGCCGATGCGCTCCCGGCGCTCACCGCAGCCGCCGCGGCGCACGGTACCCGCCTCGGCGTGGTCGGCGGTGCGGCGTCGCTGCTGGTCGCCGACGGCGGCCCGCGGCTGATCGACACCCCGGAGTTCCCCGAGCAGTTCAAGGGCGAAGCCGGGAACGCCGCCGCGGCCCTCGAGGTGCTCCGCGCGGACACCACCGGGGCCGACTGGTTCTTCGTCTCCCCCGCCGCGGCCTTCGGCTCCTACAACCCGGGCCAGCCGACGGGCAAGTACCGGGTTGGCGGCGACATCCTGCTCACCGACGCGTCTGGCAAGTCAGAGATCTCCGGCGCGGACTACGCGCTGGCCTTCGTCGACGAAATCGACACCCCGGCCCACCGCCGCACCCGCTTCACCGTCGCTTACTAAAGGCAGCCGAGACCGGGCACCGGGGTCGGCCCCTCGAAGATACGAGGCCGACCGGGCGCTTATGCCCCCCGGCAGCGCCCGGCCGGTCCCCGGCCCTCCCCCTCGTAGGGCCGCCTCGGTCCCCGCCCGCAGGCTCATTTGAGACACTAAGTCTAATGTCTCATGCACTGTGCTTTTGCACGGTACCTTTGCACTGTCGGATGAAATTTTCTTCTCAAGAACGCGGCGTGCGGTTGGGGGACTGCCAATGACGGCCCGGCCTGAGCGAGTGCCGGCGGAAGAGGTCAGGAAGCGGATGCTCGATGCCGGGCGCGAGCTGGCCCTGGACGCGGGCGCGGCGCTCACCATCGAGCAGCTGCGACTTGAGGAGGTCATCCAGCGGGCCAGGGTGCCGCGGAGCTCGGTGTACCGGCTGTGGGCCTACCGCGAGGAGTACATCGACGACCTGCTCTGCTACCTGGCCGGTGAGGGCAGCTGGTTCAGCGACCGGTCGGTCCTCGTCCCGGAGACGACCAGCGTCGTCACGCGGATCCTCACCGACAACAAGCAGCTGCTCGCCACGCCGGAGGGCCGGCGCGCGCTCTTGCTTGAGATTGTCCGCCTGACCACGACGTGCAATTACAACGCGCTCACCGAGTCAACGACCTGGCGCCTGCACATGGCGCTCATGGCTACCCTCGGCTCCACGCGCAGCGGCCAGGCGCGCAAGCGGATCGCGGCCGCGCTTGAGGACGCGCAAAAGCAGTCCCGCGAGTCGATGGTCGCCCTGCTCGGGTACCTCATGGGCGTGCTCGGCCTGCGGCTGCGCGACCCCGCCTACACGCTCGACCACGTGCAGCTGGCCGGAGGGCTGGTCATCCAGTCGCTGGCCCTGCGCAACGTCCAGGTCCAGGCATCCCTGGGCGAGGACAGCGAGGGGGACGGCCAGGCTGCCCCGAACGTGCCGCAGGAGGCCAAGGAGGTCAGAGCGCTGCTTAATTCCCCGGTGCCGGGACCCGGGCTGGGCGGCGAGCCTGCCGACTGGACGCTGGTCGCGCGCGCTTACCTCGGCGTCCTCGACACCTTCGTCGAGCTGGACCCGGACTTCGTCCCGCGGGCGGACGGCACCGCGGCGGGCTAGGCCGCGCCGCGGGCCAGGGCCATGACCCGGTCGCTCAGCACCGCGACCCCTGGGGTCGGCTCCGCCTCGTAGTACCCGGGCTTGCGCTTCCTGAGGAGGCCCAGCCCGTTCTGCTCCCATGTGAAGGTCCTGTTGCCGAGGACCCGGCGGAAGACCGCGTCGACGTTGCCGGGGTATGCGGCGGCCATGCGGCGCAGCGGGAGCGGGGGGATGGTGTCCTCGCGCAGGTAGGCCCGCAGCACGTTGGCGTGCACCGGGTCGGCGGCGAGACCCGGGTCGGCGAACATCGCCTGCAGCATCCCGTACTCCGGCACGACCACGAACCCGTCGACCTCGTCGTAGATGATGCCGACGGTCTCGAACTCGAAGAACCCGTCCGGCATGACGAACGTGGTCTCGCCCGTGTCGCTGACGGCGCGGTGGCGGCCGCGCGCCGCGAGCGCCGACTCCTGGCGCATCCGGTAGTAGGCGTTGAGCCGCCCCTCAGCCTCCGTGGTGGGCAGCACGAGTTCGTCGCCGCCGAAGAACGTGACGAACTCTTCCCGGTCGCGCCGCATGTAGGCCCAGCCCTGCGTGGCCTTCTCCTGGTTGCGGAAGACGAGGTCGGGCTCGCGGGTAGCCAGGTCGATCGCCAGCCGCGCGACCTGACGGGCGTCAGCCTGCGGGTAGGCGATCTCGTCGCCGGCGGCGAGCCAGGCGGAATCGTCCTCGGCGAGCGGAAGCAAGGTGCCCGCGAAGAACCCGCCCTGCTCGTGCGGGGTCCCGAGGTCGTACACCCGGTAGTCGAGGTCGTCGACCAGGTTCAGCCCGATGACGGCCTCCCCTGCGCTGTCCCGCCGCGCGACGCCGCGCACCTCGAACACGCCGCGCACGCTGTTGCCCGCCCAGTCGAGCACGAGGTCACGGTCGGCGCGGCTCAGCCCTCGCTGCGCCCCGATGAACCGCTCCGCGGCGGCCAGCCCGCCCGCCGCGCCAAGCCCATCCCGCAACTGAATGGCACGCTCGATCAACTCTGGACCCACGAACAGAGATAGTAGCGGCGGAAAATCCTTTTGCGCCTGGCGCGCCCATGGCTCCTATACTTGGGAACGTCTTATCCCCGAGGGACGGAGTATGGCTTGAAGCTCTGAGGTCGAACCCCAGTGCCGCGCCCCGGTTGAGGTGGCGCGTGCCCGCGACCTCTCTTTGGAGCTGCCATATGTCTATCGTCCTTAGCGATCTGTCTTTTTCTTACCCTGACGGCCGCGTTGTGCTCTCGAAGCTCAGCGCTTCCTTCAATCCCGGGCGGACCGGCCTGATCGGCGTGAACGGTTCGGGGAAGTCCACGCTGCTGCGGATCGTCGCCGGCGCCTTGCGGCCCACGAGCGGTTCGGTGACCGCGGGCGGGGAAGTCGGCTACCTGCCGCAGAACCTCACGCTCGACACCGGCGCGACGGTGGCGTCCCTGCTCGGGATCGCCCCGGTGCTGGCGGCGATCCGCGCGATCGAGGGCGGGTCGGTCGACCAGGCGGCGTTCGACGCGGTCGGCGACGACTGGGACATCGAGGACCAGGCCCGCCAATGGCTGGGGCGGCTGGGGCTAGCGCACGTCGGGCTCGGCGACCCCGTAGGGCGGCTGTCCGGCGGCGAGGCCGTGCTGACCGCGCTGTCTGCGCTGTTCCTGCGGCGGCCCGAGGCACTGCTGCTCGACGAGCCGACCAACAACCTCGACCTGGATGCGCGGCGGCGGCTGTATGCCGCCGTGGAGGCCTGGCCTGGGGTGATGGTGATCGTCAGCCACGACCGGGAACTGCTCGCGCTGGTAGACCACGTCGCCGACCTGTCTGGTCACTCGCTGCGGCTGTACGGCGGGAACCTGGAGGCGTACGAGGAGATGCTCGCGACCGAGCAGGCCGCGGCGCTGCGCGCGGTCACCGTGGCCGCGGCGGACGTGCGGCGGGAGAAGCGCGACCTGGTGGAAACGCAGGTCAAGCAAGCCAGGCGCGACCGGCAGGGACGCGCCGCCGCCGGCTCCATCCCCCGGATCGTGGCGGGCGGCCTCAAGCGGGCCGCGGAGGTGTCGGCGGGCAAGGGCCGCGAGGTCGCGCTCGCGCGCATCGCCGACGCGAAGGAGCGGCTCGCGGAGGCGGAGGAGGGGCTGCGCGACGACGCCGCGATCAGGATCTCGCTGCCGGGGACGGCGGTCCCGGCCGGGCGTACCGTGCTGACGGTGCGCGGGCTCGATGTGCCGTGGGCCCCGTGGCAGTCGCAGCCGGACGTGCCTGCCGCGGGCAGCGGCAACGGCGGTGACTCTGGCGGCGGAGGCGACGGGAGCGACCCTGGTGGCAGCGACGACCTCGCTGATGTCGGCCGACTCGCGGAGTTGGTCGTGCGCGGCCCTGAGCGGGTCGCGCTGACCGGGCCGAATGGCGCCGGCAAGACGACGCTGCTGCGGGCGCTGGCCGGGCTCGACGGGCCGGCGGCGGCGCTCGGCGCGGTGAGCGTGCACCGGAACGCGGCGTTCGGCTACCTGCCGCAGCGCCTCGACATCCTCGACGAGGCGCTGACCGTGGTGGAGAACGTGCGGTCGGTCGCGCCGCGCGCCTCAGTCAACGCGGTGCGGGCGGGGCTCGCGCGGTTCCTGTTCCGCGGCGCGCGGGCCGACCAGGTGGCCGGGACGCTGTCCGGCGGCGAGCGGTTCCGTGCGGTCCTCGCCGCGCTGCTGCTCGCTGACCCGCCGCCGCAGCTGCTCCTGCTCGACGAGCCGACCAACAACCTGGACATGGCGTCGGCCAGGCAGTTGTCGGAGGCCCTGTCCTGCTACCAGGGCGCGCTGGTCGTGGTGAGCCACGACGTGCCGTTCCTGCGGTCCATCGGGATCACCCGCTGGCTGTGCCTGGAGCGGAGCGGCCGCGTGGCGGACACCGATCCGCTCTAGCGGCTGTCTCTTCCCGGCTAGCCGCCGGCCGGGAACAGGTAGCCGGAGGCCGCAGCGAGCAGTGCGGGGTCGGTCAGCCGGAAGATGATCAGGACGACGGCCAGCAGCACCGCGACGTGCGCGGTCCAGCGCCACAGCACGAGCACCGTGACCCCGAGCGCGGCGGCGAGCACGTACCAGCCCACGCCGAACGAGGCGAGGAAATGCGGCGTCGGCGGGTTGTTGTTCAGCCCGAGAAGCTGCACTGTCTGCTGGTAGCCGCTGGAAAACGGGTCGATGTGGAGGGAGGAGAGGATGTAGTCCTGTCCTCCCTCCGGCATGACCAGGGGGTTCGCGAGGAGCCCGAGCCCTAGGACCAGCAGGCAGCCGGTCGCCAGGACGGTGCCGCACAGCGCTATGACCGGCTTGGTGACGTACTGCGCCGCGCCGAAGCCGGCCAGCCACGCGACCAGCGTGGCCAGGGGCAAGACCAGCAGCGCGAGCACGTAGGCCAGTTCGGTCCAGCGCGCCGTGGTGATGAACCGCCATCCGGAGACAGTCTCGGTGAACGCGTTCATCGGGTGCCCGTTCACGACGCCGGCTCCGCCGGGCGGCGCGTAGGTGACCGTGAACAGCGGCAGGAAGAGGCCGATAAGCAAGGCGAGCGCGGCTACGGCGGTGACGGCAACGGCCCCAATGCCATCTTCTTTCACGGCGCCACCATAAGGGTCACGAGCTGTGCTGTTTAGATGTGAACCCTAATTGTGATGCGCGTTCGAACTTTGCGCTACTCTCTGCGCGGGCCCGCTGCCTGGGCCGCTTGTTCACGGCGGCGGGCGGGGATGAGCAGGAGGTCGACGAGGGCCGCGGCGAATGCGATGACGGCGAGAACGACCGTGGCGCGCTGGAAGGCGGGCAGCGCCCCCGCGCCGGCCGGGTGGCCGAGCACCGTGACCAGGACCGAGACGCCGAGCACGATGCCGATCTGGCGGGCCATGTTGACGACGCCGGAGCCGGTGGCGAAACGGTGCGGCGGCACGGATGAGACGGCCGCGCTGACGAGGGTCGGCAAGGTGAGCCCGACGCCGGTGCCGGTCATCAGCATGCCGGGGAGCATGCGGGTCGCGTAGTCCGGGGTGAGCGCGAGGTTCAGCCGCCAGAACACGCAGCCGCCCGCGTAGATCACGCACCCGATGGCCGCGACTGGACCCGGCCCGATCTTCCTGGCGAGAGGGCCGGCGGCAATCGACAAGAACGGCACGAGCAGCGGCCCCGGCGCGACGCCGAGGCCGGTGCGCAGCGCCGACCAGCCCCAGACGTCCTGGCACCACAGGGTGACGAGGAGCAGCATCGCGCCGAACGCGGTGCCGAACACGACGTTCGCCGCGGTGGCGGTGGCGAAGGTCGGCATGCGCAGCAGGTGCAGCTCGACGACCGGCGAGGGGTGCGTGGCGGACCTGCGGACGAACAGGATGACGAGGGCCACGGCTGCGGCGAGCAGCCCGATGGTCGCCGGGGAGGCCCAGCCCCAGTCGTCGGACTTGACCAGGGCGAGCGCGAGCGCGCCGATCGCGACCGTGAAGACGGCCGCGCCGAGGGTGTCGGGCAGGGCCTCGGTCCGCTCGGCGGCCAGGCCCGCGCGCGCGGCGGCCGCGGAATCCGGGGGAAGCGCGCGCAGGCCGGCCACCACGGCGATGACGACGATCGGCACGTTGACGAGGAACACCCAGTGCCAGCTCACGGCGACCAGCGCGCCGCCGACGACCGGGCCGAGCGCGGCGGCCGCTCCGCCAACCGAAGTCCAGGCCCTGATCGTGCCGGTGCGCTTCTCCGGGCGGGCGGCGGCCAGGAGCAGCCCGAGCGAGGCTGGCATGAGCAGCGCGCCGCCGGCCGCCTGGACGATCCGGGCCGCGACGAGCACCCAGACGTCCGGCGCGACGGCACACACGGCGGAGGCGACGCCGAAGACGACCAGGCCGGCGAGGAACGCAGCGCGACGGCCGATGAGGTCCGCGGCCCGGCCCGCCGGGACGAGCAGCGCGGCGAACACGATCGCGTACGCGTTGAGCACCCAGGACAGGTTGCCGAGGTTCGCCTCGCCGTAGCTGCGGCCGATCGACGGAATCGCGACGTTCACGATGAACGTATCGAGGTTGACCACGGCGATCCCGGCGCAGACGATCGCGAAGACCACGCCGAACCTGGCCTGTCCCGTGCGCGCGGCTGGCTGACCGCCGACCGCTAGGCCGCTCACTGCCGTCGCGCTCGCTGCCGCCCCGGTCGGTGCCGTCACGCTCGCTGTCGCTTCGCTCGCAGGGGCCGGAGCGAGCCCCCGCACGTCCCCGGCGAGTCCGCTCGCCCCGCCGTCCGCCGCGCTCTCGGCCACGCGCCACCCCTCTGGTTGCTATTGGTTTGAAAAACCAACTAACGATCGACGACGCGAGCGTAACCCGAGTAGGTTTGATTTTGCAACTGAGGTAGTCTTGCTGCCATGCGCGTTGAGGAACTGCCCGGTCGGCCCTGCTCCGTGGCGGCCGCCCTGAACCTGATCGGCGAGAAGTGGTCGCTGCTCGCCGTGCGCGAGATCGTCTTCGGCAACAAGCGGTTCGACGCGATCGCGCGGAACACGGGCGCGCCCCGCGACCGGCTCGCCGCCCGGCTGCGCGCCCTGGAGGCGGGGGGCGTCATCGTGCGCCGCCAGTACAGCGAGCACCCGCCGCGCTACGAGTACGAGCTCACCGAGGCGGGCCAGGAACTGCGCACCGTGCTGACGGCGCTGCGCGCCTGGGGCGACAAGTGGGCGATCGACGCCCCGCCGCCGTCGGTGTTCGAGCACACGTGCGGCCACGACCTGGACCCGGCCATGATCTGCCGCCACTGCGGCGAAGAGGTCCACCCGGACGACCTCAAGGTCCGGGTGGCGACCCCCGGCTGGACCCGCCACGGCCCAGCGCTACAGTCGTCGTGATATGTCGGCAAAGATCCGGCTATAGACGGTTATGCCGCGATGCTCTGCGGCGAACGCTATGCCTGGGCGGCGGCGAGAGCGGCCCGCAGACGGAACGTGCCGGGCTGGAGTTCGCCGGCGGCGCGGGCCTTCTCCAGGGCGGCCGACCACCAGGCGAGGTCGTCGAGCATAATGTCGGCGGCCGCGTTCGTGACCGGGTTCTTCGGCTGGCCGTGCTCGTCGAAGGCTTCGCGGACGTGCGGGATGACCACGCTGTTGCGGACAGGGACCGACTCGGTCTCGACAAAGACATGGGCCAGGTGCTCAATGGCCCGCACGCCGCCGGTCTGGCCGCCGGCGTAGCTGACGAAGGCAACCGGCTTGTTGCGGAAGCCGAACGAAACCCACACGGTGTCGATCGCGTTCTTCAGGCCGCCGGGCGCGCTGTGGTTGTACTCGGGCGTGACGATGACGTAGGCGTCCGCGTCCTTGATCTTGTTGTTCCAGGCCTTCACGAGCGGCGCGGAGTACGTGGGGTCGCTGACGTCGCCGATCGTGCCGAAGTGCTCGGCGAAGATCGGCAGCGGCCAGTCCCGCAGGTCCACGATCTCGGCGTCGAAGGCCTCGTGCTTTGTCACCTTCTCGGTCAGCCACGGAAGGACGAGGTCGGCGGCCCGGGTGGGACGGGTGCTGCCGACGATGACAAGCAGTTTCGACATTGATGAGCTCCCTGTGGCACACGCGGCGGCGGGAAGAGGGCCGGGCGAGAATCTTGACTAATAATGGCATGTCTAACACGAATCATTGGCGCACAGCAAACTATTGACTGTAAACGGTACTGTTTACAACATGGCGGAAACAACGGGGACCGCAGATCAGCCGATGACGGGCAGTCAGCGGATCTTGCCGCTCATCGAGTACCTGGCCCGGGTCGGCCGCCGCGCGACGGACACAGGCGCGGGCGACTGCCTGCGGCCACGGCACCTCATCGCGCTCAAGCTCCTCGCCGAGCACGGCCCGATGAGCCAGCACGCGGTCGGCACCGCGCTCAGCCTGGACCCGAGCAATGTCGTCGGCCTGCTCAACGAGCTCGAGGAGCGCGGGCTCGTCACCCGCCGCCGCGACCCCGCCGACCGCCGCCGCCACATCGTGGAGCTGTCCCCGGCCGGCTCGGGCGAGCTGGCGCAGACCTACAGCCAGCTCGGCCTCGTCGAGGACGACCTGTTCAAGGCGCTGACCCCAGCCGAGCGCGGCACCCTGCACGACCTCCTCGCCCGCGCCGTCGACGCGCTGTCCCCCGACCCGGCCCCGTGCGCCGCCGGGCCGTCCCCCTGCATGGCCCCGGACTCAGCCAGCTAGGGGACGGCGGGGCACCGCTGCTTGCGGAACGCCAGTTGCTGTTATCCGGCGAGGATGCGGACCGGGTTGTCCACCAGCATGGTGTCGATGTCGGCCTCGGCCACGCCGTGCTCGCGCAGGTACGGGAGCACGTCCTGGCTGACGTGGAGGTAGTGCCAGTTCTTGAGGTCGTCGAGCCTGCCGGGGCCGAACCAGTCGATGTAGCAGCAGGTGTCGTGGGCGAGGACCATGCGCCCGGCGTAGCCGCGGCGGCACATCTCGGCGACGAGGTCAGACCGCTGCTGGAATGTCGCGAAGTGGTCGATGCCGAAGCGGTCCATGCCGAGCGTGAGGCCGGTGTCCGCCATTTCCGACAGGTAGTCCGGGTTGTTGACGGCGTCCCCTGAGTGGCCGAGGACCACGCGGCTGAAGTCGACGCCTTCCTCCTTGAGCACCCGGACGATCTCCGGGCCGTGCTGCCCGGCGGCGTGGGTGTGGATGGTGATAGGCGTGCCGCCGGTCGCGACGTGGGCGCGGGCGACCGAGCGCAGCACCTGCTCGACGCCTTCGGTCAGCCCCTTGGTGTCGACCGCGCACTTGAGCATGCCGGCTTTGACGCCGGTGTCGAGCACGCCTTCGGTGATGTCGCGGACGAAGAACTCGGTCATCACCTCGCGTGGCCGCTGCCAGAAGAACAGCGGCACGGCGTCGAACGTGTAGATGCCGGTGGCGACGACGATGTTCAGCTCGGGGACCTGCGCGGCGATCCGCTTGATCCGCGCGATGTCCCGGCCCTGGCCGATGGCGGTGACGTCGACGATCGTGTCGATTCCGGCGCCCGGCAGCTCACGCAGGCGACGGACGGCGTCGGCGACGCGCTCGTCCTCGTCCCCCCACTCCTCGGGGTAGTTCTGCTGTACCTCGGCGGTGAGCACGAAGACGTGCTCGTGCATGAGTACCCGGCCGAGGCGGCCGGCCTCTACCCGGCCGCGCGCCGTTTGGACCTGCGCCATTGAAGGGCTCCTCTCCACACGGGAATCGTTCTCGCCGCCGCCGCGCGGCGTCAACGGCGCCGGCCCCAAAGAACGCGGCCTCTTTATCCCACCAGTCCCCGCCGCGACAGCGTGAGCGACGGGAACGGCACGGGACATAGTGCTCACGGAGCGTATCCGTGGAATGTCAGACCTCGGCGTTATATCTGTGACATGACGATCACAGCTGAGCTTCACCCCGACACCCCCTTCTCCCTCGGCGCGGCGGCGGCCTTCGGGTTCGGCCCGTGGACCGGGCGGCCGAAGCCTGGCACGGACGAGATGCGCCTTGCCTTCGTCACAGACGACCTGCGCCATCACGCGGCCGTGCACCTCACCCAGCGAGCGGACGGGGCGATCACCGCGGCCGTCGACTCAGCCGCGGACACCGGTGCCGTACTCGACCAGGTCCGCCGCATCCTGTCGCTGGACCATCCGGCGGCTGAGTGGCTTGCGGCCGGCGAGCGGGACACGGTGCTCGGCGGGCTGCAGCGCGCGCATGACTGGCTGCGTCCGGTCCTGTTCCACTCGCCGTATGAGGCGGCGGCGTGGGCGATCATCAGCGCGCGCCGGTACCGGGCCCAGGCGGCCGCCGTCAGGACCCGGATCTGCGTGGCGGCCGGCGCGACGCTGACCGTGGCAGGCGAAGCGGTCCCCGCGTTCCCGCTGCCCGCCGACCTCCTCGCCGCCGAGACCCTGCCCGGGATGGGCCAGGGCCGCGTGACATGGCTGCACGCTGTAGCGCGAGCCGCCCTTGACGGCCAACTTGACCCGACCCGTCTAGCGGCCATGGCCCCGGAAGAAGCGCTGCGCGACCTGCGCCGGCTGCCCGGCATCGGCCCTGCCTACGCCACGCTGGTCCTGCTGCGGGCTACGGGCGTCACCGACGTCCTGACGTGCACCGAGCCGCGGCTGCCCGAGTACGTCGCCCACTTCTACGGCACTGGCCCGGAGCCTGCGACCCCCGATGAGCTCGCGAAGGTGGCGGAGAGCTGGCGGCCTTTCCGTACCTGGGGCGCCGTCCTGATCCGCGCGGCGGGCGACCGGGCGGGCCTGACGGCTCCGGCGGCGGCCGCCTGAGCCCTCAGGGCTTGCGGGCCACGACGCCGTGCACCGGGACCGGCGTGGCCGGGGTGCCCTCCGGTCGCCATTCGGTCACCGGGACGACGCCGGGAGCGACCAGGTCCAAGCTGGCGACGAACGAGTGAATGTCCGCGCGTGAACGAAGCGTGATCGGCGTCGACGCCGTCTTGTTCCAGTGCCGTAGCGCAGCGGGCATCGCGGGGTCCAGGTCGTTGGCCATATGGTGCAGCGCAATGTAGCTGCCTGACGGCACCGCGGCCACCAGCGATGAGACGGCCTGGGCGGCGGCAGCCACGGTCGGAAGGTGCGCCAAGGCGGAGATCAGGATCGCGACAGGCTCGCTCATGTTCAGAACCGGGAGGGCGTTCGCGACGATCGCGTCGACCTTCGCGATGTCGCCGCCGACCCAGCTAACTGACCCGGGCCGGGCGGAGGAGAGCACCGTCTGGGCGCCGGAGAGCACCATGGGGTCGCTGTCGATGTAGACGACGCGGGACTCCGGGTCGAGGGCCTGCGCGACCTCATGGGTGGTGCCAGGCGGGACAATGCTGGTGCCGATAACGAAGAACTGCCTGAGACCCGCCTCCGTGACCAGATACTTGATCACCCGGTGGCGGAACGCACGGGCCTCGGCGGGGATCCGCTCGATCGCCGGGGCGGAGGCCGTGATCGCGCGGACCGCTTCCCGGTCAGCCGTGAAGTTGTTCTTCCCGCCGTCCAGGAAGTCGGCGGCGCGCATGGCGTTCGGGACGGTGACGTCGATCAGGTGCGCCTTGTCGCGCCGCGCGCCGCGCTGGTCGCCCTCGTCTCCCATCCGCATATCCCCGATCTCAGCCGATCCCCAAAGACCTAGCGTAAAACGCGTCATGGCTTCCTGGCCACGGCCGCGAGGAGCGGGATGCTGTCCGGAAACTTCGGGTCGCCGGGAGCGGGCCGCCATCGCTCCACTTCGACGAGGCCCGGGTCGACAAGCTCAAGGCCGGCGAGCCAGCAGGCGACCTCGTCACGGTTCCGCAGGAAGACGGGGTTCTCCGCCACCTGGTTCCACCGGCGCGCGGCTACCACGAGCCGCTCGTCTCTGGACGGCTGCACGAGGGCCAGGTGGCTCCCGGCGGGCAGGGCGGCGGCGAGCCGTCCCACGACCCCGGCCGCGTCCGCGTCCGCAAGGAAGTTCAGCAGGTCAATCATGATGACGCCGACGGGCAGCTCAAGGTCGAGGGTCGCCCGTGCCCCGTCGATGACGGCCTGGGTATCGCGCGCGTCCGCGTCGAGGTAGCTGACCACGCCGTCCTCCGACGAGCGGAGCAGGGCACGCGCATGGGACAGGACGACGGGATCGTTGTCGACAAGGACGACACGGCAGGACGGGTCCACCGCCTGGGCCACCTCGTGGGTGCTGCCCGCGCTTGGCATCCCCGTGCCGATGTCGAGGAACTGCCTGAGCCCAGCCTCGGCCGCCAGGTACCGCACCGCCCGGCGGAGGAACGCCCGGGACGCCGACGGAAGCCACGCCATCACGGGGGAAGCGGTGACGAGCTGCCGCGCGGCCCTGCGGTCCGTGTCGAAGTTGTCCCGCCCGCCGATGAGGAAGTCCCAGACGCGCGCCACGTTCGGCACTGACGGGTCGACGCGGACAGGCCTGATCGGACGGGACGCCGCTTTGATCCACTCGTCAGTCACCGCAGGCCAAACCCCCTTACCGACTACCGTGAACCTCGCCACGGAGCCATATACCTACTCCCGCCCACCGGTTGTAGGTATTTACACCTAGGCACGCCCGCATCATCGCACGGTCTCGCACGCTGTGCAATCGACTGTGCAATCGACTGCACAGGAAGGCGCGAACGCCGGCGGCCCGCACCCGGGTGCGAGGTTATCCTCGGGCCGGATGCGGGCCGCCGCGTTGACCAGGCGTACGGGGGGGCACGCCTGATGGCAGGCCGCTACCCGCGGAAGGGCGCTCCATTCACCTTGGCCGCGATTCCGGTCCGGTCGAGGTAAGGAGTGATGCCGCCGAGGTGGAACGGCCACCCGGCACCGAGGATCATGCAC